>ENA-OQCB01000595-OQCB01000595.1-human-gut-metagenome-genome-assembly--contig:-NODE-595-length-16692-cov-4.552369_pt1 | contig 16692 bp, 14 predicted proteins | sample MGYA00242493_ERZ504568 | MGnify/ENA primary metagenome ERZ504568 (study PRJEB26092, sample SAMD00036229) | human gut metagenome | host: Homo sapiens | study: EMG produced TPA metagenomics assembly of...
AATCAGATGCAGGTCGGGACCTTCCACTCCCTCTGCTACCGGCTGTTAGCCCAGTCCGGAATAGAGCTGTCCCTGGCAGACCAGGGCCAGGCGGAAGAATGCGCCGGGGAAACCATAGCAGCCCTGGAACTTGCCTGCACGGTCAGGCAGTTTCTCACTGCCGTCTCTCTGCACAAGGCAGGGCTGTCCGCCCTTAAAGGCATCGAAGCCCAAATGGCCGATGGCTCCGCCGAGGAAACCGGCTTTACCCTGACACCGGAATCGGCGGCCCGGTACCAGCAGGCGCTGGACAGCAGGAAGCTTATGGACTTCGACGACCTTCTTCTCAACATGCTGCGCCTTCTCCGGCAGGAGCAGAGAGCAGAATACAGAAAGCAGCATTTTTCCTATCTGCTGGTAGATGAATTCCAGGACATCAACCCGGTCCAGTACCAGCTCATCAAGGCATGGAATAAAGGCGGACGGGAACTCTTTGTCATCGGAGACCCGGATCAGTCCATCTACGGCTTCCGGGGCTCTGACAGCCGGTGCTTCGACCGGTTGGAACAGGATTTTCCGGGAACCAGCGTCATACGGCTTACCGCCGGCTACCGCTCCACCCCGGAGATCCTCTCCGCCTCCCTTCCTCTCATCTCCCGCAATCCGGGCGGTGAGCGCAGGCTTGCGGCCATCCGTCCACATGGCGATCCGGTGCGTCTGGTGACGGCGGAAACCAGTCTGTCTGAGTCCATCTTTATTGCCAAGGAAATCAACCGCATAATCGGCGGCATCGACATGCTGGATGCCCACAGCCAGACTCCCGGCCTGCGGGATACTGACAGGAGCTTTTCCGACATTGCCGTCCTCTACCGCACCAATCATCAGGCCCGCCTGCTGGAGCAATGCCTGCAAAAGGAGGGAATCCCTTACGTGGTAGCAGGAAGGGAGGATTATCTGGATCATCCGGCTGTCCAGGGTACCATCTCCTTTTTCGGAGCCCTGCTTAAACAGTCCGGGGTAGATGGGGACACGCTGGCGCTCTGCAGAAAGCGCATTTCCCCTTCCGCTGATTACAGCGGCCTGGTGGAACGATTCCTGCCAAGACTAAAAAAAGACAGGCCCTGGAAGCTTTTGGAGGACTGGATTTCATACCTGGGACTGGGTGCAGACAAGTCCATGGACACCTTTGTCTGCATGTCCTATTTTCACAAGACCATGGAGGATATGCTGAACACACTGGCCTTTGGACAGGCCCACGACCTGAAGCGAAGCGGCCAGGACTCCCGCCCCTCCGATGCAGTGACGCTCATGACCTTTCATGCCTCAAAGGGCCTGGAATTCCCGGTTGTCTTTCTCTATGGCTTAAAGCAGGGAATCCTTCCCCTTAAAACAGGAAAGGGACCTATGGATCCGTATGAGGAACGCCGTCTTATGTATGTGGGCATGACAAGGGCCAGAGACGAATTAATTCTCACCACCTCAGAGGAACCCTCCCCGTTCTTAGAGGAGCTTCCCGAAGATGCCTGCCGCGATGAAAAGGCCCAGGCACCCGGCAGCGGGATGAAGCAGCTGAGCCTCTTTGACTTCATGTAAGCTTTTGAGTACCGGGACGCCGGCTTTTCCCTTCAATGCCAAAAGACCTGACGCATGCCACACAGATGGCTGCATCAGGTCTTTTCACATATTCACATATATCAGGAAACCGGAATGGCAATACCGGGCATCCTATCTCTCTGGCATAGGCACATAATCCATATTGTCGCCTACATACTTGGTTGCCGGACGCATAATGCGGCCGTCATACAACTTATTCTCAATATTATGGGCCACCCAGCCCACAACGCGGCTGCACACAAACAGAGGTGTATATAAATCCCTTGGAATCCGCAGCATACCATATGCAAACCCGCTGTAGAAATCCACATTGGTTGGAAGGGCCTTACCCTTGATTTCCTCCATTACCTCCTTGGCAATGCGCTCGAAACGGATGTAGAAGTCCAGCTCCCTGGTATGCTTCTGCTCCTTGGCCACCTCCATACAGCAGGCCTTCAAGACCTCCGCACGGGGATCGGACACCGTGTAAACAGCATGGCCGAAGCCGTATACAAGGCCGGAACGGTCATAGAGCTCTCCTGCCATCAGCTTCTCTACGGACTGGCGGATTTTCTTATCGTCCGCATCATAGCCGCCTGTTTCAGCCAGCACAGCGTCCATCATCTCCGCCACCTTGATATTGGCGCCGCCGTGGCGCGGTCCTTTAAGAGAACCGATGCCGCCGCATACCGTGGAATAGATATCAGTGCCGGTGGAGGCAATCACCACATTGGTAAAGGTGGAGTTGTTGCCGCCGCCGTGGTCCGCATGAAGCATGAGTATGGTATCCAGCAGATTTGCTTCCTTGGACGTGAATTTCTGGTCCTTTCTCAGAAGGCTTAAGAAATTCTCGGCAATGGAATATTCCGGATTTGCATAATGAATGAACAGGCTTTCCCTGTCATAATAATGCACCTTGCTCTGATACGCGTAGCAGGCAATGGAGGGAAGCTTTGCCAAAAGATTGACGCCCTTGACCAGTGTCTGGTATACGTCCGTATTATCCGGGTCATCATCGTAATTATACAGGGTAAGGACCGCGTCCTGAAGCTTATTCATCAGATTCTTACCAGGAAAGCGCAGCAGGTTCATTTCCACGAAATCATCCGGAATGGTGTAGCAGTGCCTCACCACATTGCAGAACTTCTCCAGTTCGGCTTTCTTCGGCAGATATCCGAACAGCAGGAGGAAACAGGTTTCCTCATACCCGAAATGGCTCTCCTTCTTCCCCTTTACCAGGTCCAGTACATCCACGCCCCGGTAGAGAAGCCGTCCGGGAATGGCCTTGATTCCTCCGTCTGTCTCCTCATATCCCACTACGTCGGCCACCCTGGTAAGGCCTATCCGCACACCGGTTCCGTCCTCATTCCTGAGGCCCTTCTTTACATTGTACTCTTTTATACCATTTGTTAGGAATATCCGTATAATTCTGCGACTTCCCATAGAACTGTGCAAGAAAACTTTCCTTAACCATGCGCCCATACTCCTTTCCCAAATATCCCCATCAGTGTCTGCCCCTGTTATAGTTAATCAGACAGCCGGCCTTTACAATATCCCGCTCCTCTGCCGTCATATCCGCAATATATAAATCCAGGGTTCTTATGCTGCTCCCCTCTTTTCCCAGCACATAAGCCTTAATATCCTTTAAATCCCCGTCCAGGGCTTTCCTTACGCCCGGAACATAAATATAATCTCCTACCTCAAAGCAGGGATCCTCCTCCATCTGGAAAGGAACCATGCCCCAGTTCATCACATTGGAACGGTAACGCTTGGTGGCGTACTCTTTACAGATATTGGCCAGGCCGCCGATCACTCTCTGGCAGCTGGCTGCCTGCTCCCTGGCAGATCCGTCGCCGGGTTTTACAGCATAAATCATGCTGCCCACTTCCGTGTCCTGAACCGTTACATTCTCATTGCCTTCAATGCCGCGTATGGCGTCAAAGAGCTTCTCCAAAGCAGGCTCCAGCTCCAGTTCTTTTGCCGCGCCATCCCTAATCCTGGCCTTTTCCAGATTATCCACTTCCTTGGCTCTTCCCACGTACTCCGGATCTCTTCTGGATAAGGTGAATTCTGCCAGGCCCAGCGGATTGGACCGGTAGGATGAGGTTTCGCCGGAGGGAATCAGCTCATCGGTGGTGGTCACAGGGTCCATGATTTTAGAACATACCTTCAGGAGAATGTTGTCAGCCAGAGGGCTCATCTCCGGCCAGTCCTTGATATTCGGTCCATAGACCAGCTCCCTTTCCCCGTCGCCTTTGTTGTATCCCATGTATACCCGGTTTTTATAGGAAATGCCGTCAAATTCATACTCAGGCACATTGCCCCAGCCCTCCATCTCCCACGCGGAGGTAAGCTTTCCTCCGTTGGCTGCCGTAGCTGCAATGGAACGCGCATCCATCAGGGCAACCGCTGCCATCTGGCCGCTGCCCGGTTTGGAACCTTCCCTGTTGGGGAAATTTCTGGTGGTATGGCGGATGCTCAGACCGTTGTTGCAGGGAGTATCGCCCGCGCCGAAACAGGGGCCGCAGAACGCAGTCCGTATGATGGCGCCTGCGTCCATCAGGTCGGACACAGCCCCCTTCTTTACCAGGTCCGCAAAGACAGGCTGTGAAGACGGATAAACCGCCAGGGAGAACTCGTCGCAGCCGCAGTTCTTTCCCTTTAATACACGGGCAGCTTCCATCACGTTGGAATAGGTGCCGCCCGCACAGCCTGCAATGACTGCCTGCTGTACCATAAGCTGTCCTCCCTGAATCTTATCCCTCAAGGTGAAGGATGCCTTGCCGCCCGATACCTTGGCTGCTTCTGCCTCCACCATACCCAGTATGTCGTTCAGGCTGGCCTTCAGCTCGTCAATCTCATATGTATTGCTGGGGTGGAAGGGAAGGGCAATCATGGGCTTTACCGTGGACAGGTCCACGTATACGCAGCCGTCATAGTACGCCACATCCGCAGGAGCCAGTTCCTTATAATCCTCCTCCCTGTGATGCCTGGCCAGATATGCCTTCGTATCATCGTCCGTCTTCCATATAGATGAAAGGCAGGTGGTCTCCGTGGTCATGACATCCACGCCATTGCGGTAATCTGTCGTCATGGAAGCCACGCCCGGTCCCACGAACTCCATTACTTTATTCTTTACATATCCGCTTTTAAACACAGCTCCGATGATAGCCAGGGCTATATCCTGGGGACCGGTTCCCGGCTGCGGCGCGCCGTCCAGATAAACGGCTATGACGCCCGGATACGCCACATCATATGTATCCTTAAGCAGCTGCTTTACCAGCTCACCGCCGCCTTCACCTATGGCCATGGTTCCCAATGCCCCGTAACGTGTATGGCTGTCGGAACCAAGTATCATTCTGCCGCATCCGGCCATCATCTCCCTCATGTACTGATGAATGACCGCAATATGTGGAGGAACATAGATGCCCCCGTATTTCTTCGCCGCGGACAGACCGAACATGTGGTCATCCTCATTGATGGTCCCGCCTACCGCGCAAAGGGTATTGTGGCAATTTGTCAATACATAAGGAATCGGGAACTTTTCCATGCCGGAAGCCTTGGCTGTCTGTACAATACCCACGAAGGTGATGTCATGGGATGCCATGCTGTCAAACCGCAGCTTGAGATGTTCCATGTCACCGGATGTATTGTGGGCCTCCAGAATGGAGTAGGCAATGGTCCCTTTCCTGGCAGATGCCTGGTCCGCGTCCTTGCCGGTCAGTTTCTTTACCTTTCCGCTCTCTGATTCCGGTACGATTTCAGTGCCGTTAACCAGATAAATACCGCTGTCATACAATGATACCATTTCATTACCTCCTGGTGTCTGATTTTATGAAAAAGGGCTCGGCTTGGATTTCCGCCTGCCCCCTTACATTCGTTGGTTATTACTATAAAACAAAATATTCAATTTGTCCAGTATTTTTATTGTGGTCACCACAACTTTTGCATTGTAAATCATATTGACTCTGACATGTCCATTGCTGTCACATGCTAATACTTTATCATACGAAAGCGCCGGTGTAAATCACCAATTTAATATAAACAAGCCGCAGCATATGACAAAATAGACAATCATCCCCGCATTCAGAAATGCCGTCTTTAATGCTCTTCCCTTTCTCAGAGGCCATTGTCCCGGCCGGAAGGTAATCTGGCGCCGGTACATGATGATAAGGATAATGGCCGCAATGAGGCAGGCCAGCATGAAAAAGAAATATGCCAGTATCATGACAGAGGAAAACGCGGTCACCAGCCACCCCATGTCAATTCCCAGAATAGATTCAATCTGCCGTATAATCCACGGCCCCTCTGCCAGCCCCTGGGCGCCCTTTGACAGTTCCACGGCGATGACGCCGCCCAACAGGTTAAACAGCATATGGAACCCAATGGTGTATCCCACCTTCCCTGTCTTTGCGTACACGTAGGCCCAAAGAATTCCAATGCCAAAGGCATAAAAAACTGGGAAAATTGCCGTGGGCCATGCCGAACATAATGCCCGACATGATGATGGCTGCTTTCTGTCCATATCCCAGCAGCCGGTCCATGACCAGCTTTCTGAAAAAAAGCTCCTCCACCACAGGAGCCATGATGACCGTCGTCAGCAGATTGACCCACAGGCTGGAATTTCTGATAAGCTGGTCCAATAAAACGGAGTCAGGTCCCGATGGCCGTAAAATCCCTACCAGCCTGCCCAGAATATTTCCTGCCAGCCCGATTCCCACTGCAATGACAAAAAAGGACGCAAATTTCCAGAATCCCCACTGCTCCTTCTGGGGCGAACCGCACTTCGGCACAAGCTGGAGCAGTCCTGCCGCCGCCGGAAAGGCCACCAGGTACATGGGCAGGGACGACATAAGCATACGCCCCGTAAATCCGTAAAAATCAATGAAATCGCCCAGCAGGGAATTAAGCAGCCCCACCAGGACCATGACCGTCATCTGGGCAGCCAGGGTAATCAGCATAAAGGCCGCTGCCGCCAGCCCCACATGTGAGAACTGCTTCCTCTGACGCCGCTCCATGGCAGCTGCCTGCTCCGGGTCCGGCTCCCAGGCCGTTCCCCTGTTTTCATTTTCATAAATCATAGGCCATATCCCGTCTCCTTCATCAGATCTTATACAGTGCGGCTCCTGTTCTATGTGTCACACCGCACTGTATGGTAACTGCCAAAAGACAGTTCTTTTTAGTGTTGCAATTGCAACAGAAAAGTATTATGATAATAAATATCATATCATAAAAGATAGCAGGGTAAAAGAAACATGACAGAATATTTTCAGAAAAACCTATTTAAAGACATTTCCATTGACGAGTATAAAAAACTGCTCTCCTGCCTGGACGGAAGGACAAAACAGTTTAAGGCAGGCGAGACCATATGCGATTACGATGAGGGCTTTCATGAAATCGGCATTATAGGCAAAGGCACTGCCTCCGTTGTCCGCTATGAATACAACGGAGCCAGAACCATCCTGGAGCGCCTGGGCCCCCAGGACATCTTCGGCCATCTGCTGTCCTACGAGGGCAGCGAACATGCCGGTATCAGCGTTGTCTGCGACAGCCCCTGTGACATTCTCTTCATCCACTATGCCACCATCGGCTCTCCCTGCACCAAGTCCTGCGCCCACCACCACCAGCTGACCCAGAATCTGCTGGACCTGATTACGGAGCGGGCCTTAAACTTAAGCCGCAGGGTGGAGGTCCTGTCCCAGCGCACCATCCGCGAGAAGCTCATATGCTACTTCATGCAGCTGGCCGCCCAGGCCAAAGCCTCCTCCTTCAGTCTCCCCTTTACCATGGTGGACCTGGCCGATTACCTTTCCATTGACCGCAGCGCCATGACAAGGGAGCTGAAACGAATGAAGGAGGAAGGGCTGATTGAGATGGACAAGCGCTGTGTCCGCCTATTCCTTTAATCTGTCTTCAAACTGCCGGGCGCTCATAGGGCGCCCGAAATAATATCCCTGTATATATTCCATTCCCAGTTCCCTTACAGCCTCATATTCCTCTTTTGTCTCCACTCCCTCCAGGCATACCTTCCTGCCCACATCATGGCACAGGTCGGTGATGGATCGGATAAAGGTGGCATTAAAGGGATCTGAGGTAATCCCCTTCACAAATCTTCTGTCTATCTTCACCACATCCACGGGGATGCTTTTCAATGAAAACAGAGACGAATATCCCACTCCGAAATCATCCATGGCAATTTTTACCCCAAGTTCCTTCATCTGTGCAATCAGGCGCAGGGTGTCCTCCTCTGCCTTTGCCAGGTATGTCTCGGTCAGTTCCATAATGAGTCTGGACGGCGCCAGGCTGTTTTCCTCCAGCACCGTCCTGAGGAAGGAAATAAAATCCCCCTGGGTAAGCTGGATATAAGACAGATTCACACTAATCTGGAAATCCGGCTTTGACCGGCTCCATTCCAGGCACTGGGCCATACTATGGCTCAGTATCCACTGTCCAAAAGGAATGATTAAGCCGCTCTGCTCCATCAAAGGGATAAACTCGCCGGGAGAAACATCCCCGTATTTGCTGCAGTGCCATCTGGCAAGAGCCTCAGCTCCGCAGAGCCTGCCCGACAATGTGTCTACCTGGGGCTGGTAATGGATGGTGAATCCTGCAAAGCCGCGCTCCACGCTCTCCCGCAAAAGCTCCATCAGCTCCAGCCGCCGCTCCCTGTCAGCCAGGATATCCCTGGAAAACACGGTCATCCGGTTCTTTCCCATCATTTTGGAGTATTCCAGAGAATAGTTGGCGCTCTTAAGGAGCTCCAGATAATTACTCCCATCCTCAGGATAACCAGCATACCCCGCCGACAGGGTACAGAAATATTTCCTTCCCCCGTACTCCTGCTGCCTGCAGAAATTCTGCTGAAGCTTACCATATATGCGGGCAGCTTCTTTTGCATCCCCTTCCAGGAGGAGGATGCCGAATTCATCCCCATCCAGCCGATAGAGCATGGCATTGGGCGGAAGCATGGATGCCGCCTTCTGGGCCGTAATCCGCAGGACCTCATCCCCAAAAGAACGGTCGTACAGATCATTGATATTTTTAAAGGAATCCATGTCCAGCACCATAAGGCCGATAGAATCCATACTTTTGCGGCCTGCCAGGTATTTCTTGATATTTCCCTCAAATTCGTATTTGTTGTACAGGCCGGTCATATGGTCAATCTGGTTTTTTTTGCCCAGATTACTAATCATGCCGGCAAACAGCTCCGGCTGCCCGTCCTTATCTCTGAGCATCTTCCCCCGGCACCGCAGCCATATCCATTCCCCTCTCACATTCCTGGCCCGGTACTCTATGTTATGATAATCCTCTCTTCCGTCTGCTATACTCTGATTGCTCTCCAGAAAATAGGCTTCATCATGGGGATGAATCAGCTGCCCCCAAAATGCGGCTGCCTCCCTTACCACCTGGCCCGGCAGGCCGAATTCCTCCACCATGGCCTGGGGATAGCAAAATACCCCGGTCTTCATATTTCCCACAAAGATATAGTCGTCCGTGCTGGCAGACAGCGCTTCATAGAGGCTTCCGCCGTCATAATAAAAGGGGGCATCCCCGTCCTCATGTTTCTCCCTAAGCCTGCGCTTGGCACGCTCTATGTGATATTCTCTCTTCTGTATATACATCCGCTCGTCTGCCCGGGATATGATGTCCTCCACCGAGCCCATATCCCCAGGACAGACCTCTGCGATTCCATAGCTGAAGGAGACGTCATATTCCTGGAGCTGGCGTTTCCGTTCCTGTCCTGCCCTGGTCAAGAGACGCTTCATGCTTTCGTCTGCCGCTTTCATGTCCCGCCCATAAAATACCATGACGAACTCATCACCGCTGAGACGGTACATGAAGTCCAGCCTTCCAAGGCACTCCTTGGCTATGGCTGCCACGTACTGAAGAAGCCTGTCCCCCTCGCTGTGTCCATACCGGTCATTGACCGATTTCAGCTCGTTGATATCATACAGTACCACGGTCACCACCTGGTTCTCACGGCTCCCCTGCTCCAGGGCCCGCATAAGGCGTTCACTGCCTCCCCGGCGGTTTAGCATGCGTGTCAGCTCATCGGTGCGGGCCGTCTCCGAAATCTTGTCATATTCCGTCATGTCCACGGAATTCTGAATGTGGTATATCTTCCCCTTCCACTGAATCAGGCTGTCATAATTCCTGTATTTTTTGCCGGTCACAGAATTGGTCTCGCGCCAGACACAGATTTTATTGTCCCCCATCTGTTCCATCTGCCTGATTTTACAGTAAGGGCACCGTTCCTTCATATCCTTTTGCAGCACCTGCCAACAGACGCGGCCTTCCGGCCTTGTTAGCCCGAAGGTTTCCTTCATGGTTTTATTCATATAAAGGATTTCATCCGTTTCTACATCCGTTATATAGAAATTGGTGTCCATCTGGTCCAAAACAGCTGCCAGGAATGTATCCTTAAATGAGTTTTGCTGTTCTTCCATCTCAAAAAATCCTCTTTACTATATTTGAAAGCTCTCTCTTTATTGTAAACTCTTTCCAGATTATGTACAAGGGGAAAATCAAATAAAAAGGCGCCTATTCCCGGGTTTTATCCGGGAATAGGCGCCAGCGCACATCTTATTCTTCAACAACAGAGAACATATCTTTTCCGACTCCGCAGATAGGACATACCCAATCATCCGGAATATCCTCAAATGCAGTTCCCGGCTCGATTCCGCCGTCCGGATCGCCTACCTCAGGGTCATATATCCATCCACATGGATCACATACATATTTTTTCATTATCATTTCCTCCTTAATTATCATATCATTTATCTTTGTTTTAAATCATTTCCTTTGATGTCATTACTATATCATAAGTATTCCTGTTTTTCTGTGATATTTGCAACATTAAAATGACTTTTTGATATAATATTTAATTTGCCACATATTCCGGAAAACATGCATGGAAAAAACAGCTGCCCAAACTTACTCCGGGCAGCTGTGGCATTTACTTTTATTCGCCGTCCTTAGCTGCAGCCCTTGCCTCTATCTCACGTTTCTGTACATCGCCGGGAGCCTGCTCATAACGGCTGAATTCATAGGAATAATCGCCCAGACCGCCTGTCATGGAGCGAAGGTCTGTATTATATCCAAAAAGTTCAGACATAGGAATATCCGCCTCAATGACCTGCTTGCCGTTGTGATTGGAATTCATGCCCAGCACGCGTCCTCTTCTGCGGTTTAAATCGCCCATGACGTCGCCTGTAAACTTATCCGGAACAGTAACCTTAAGGGAGGCAATGGGTTCAAGGAGTACTGGATTTGCTTCCATGAAGCCCTGCTTAAATGCAAGAATGGTGGCCATCTTAAATGCCATCTCCGAGGAATCCACCGGGTGATAGGAGCCATCCAGAAGAGTGGCCTTTAAGCCCACAACCGGATAACCCGCCAGCGGTCCCTTTAATACGCATTCCTGCAGTCCCTTCTCAACAGCCGGGAAGTAGTTCCTGGGTACGGAACCGCCGAATATCTTTTCCTCAAATACGTACGGTGTCTCCAAATCGCCGGATGGCTCAAACTCCATAATGACATCGCCATACTGTCCGTGTCCGCCGGATTGTTTCTTATGCTTGCCCTGAACCTTTACCTTCTTGCGCAGGGTCTCGCGGAATGCAAACTTAGGCGGGCTTAAGATCACGTCAACCTTATAGCGGCTCTGCAGCTTGCTGATTACCACATCCAACTGCTGATCGCCTATGCCGTATAACAGGGCCTGACGGTTCTCAGCGTCGTTGACAACCTTAAGGGTTAAGTCTTCCTCCATCATCTTAGCCAGAGCCGTGGATACCTTGTCATCCTCACCCTTGTTCGCAGCCTTATATGCCATGTATGTGTATGGTGTGGAGGTCTGCGGCTTATGGTATACAATGGGTGCCGTGCGCACAGCCATGGTATCGCCGGTCTGGGTCACGGTCAGCTTTGCAACAGCTCCGATGTCGCCTGCCCTCAGCTCCTGCACCTCAATCTGGTCCTTGCCCCGCAGGATATAGAGCTTGCCAATCTTTTCCTCCGTATCCTTATTTACATTATACACAACCGTATCGCCTTTAAGGGTACCTGTACAAATCTTCATCAGTGAATACTTGCCGATGAATGGGTCCACGATGGTCTTGAACACTCTGGCGGACAGGGACACATCGTCGTTGTATTTGGCGGTAAAGCGCTCGCCTGTGGAAACATCCACGCCGATACACTCAAAATGATCAGGTGACGGGAAGTATTTGTCAATGGCCTGCAGCAGAACCTTAAAGCCCTGGCAGTTAATGCCGGAACCCATCATGACAGGAACAATGTCCCCTTCAATAACATGGGTCCTCAGAGCGGTGGAAATCTCTTCCTGGGTAAACTCTTCTCCAAGGAAATAACGCTCCATATATTCTTCACTGGTCTCGGCAACGGCTTCAATGAGGGCATCCCTGGCAATGGTCAGGTTTTTCTGGACATAATCCGGAATCTCACATTCTTCATAATCACTTAAATTAGTGAAACGGCGTCCGCCCATCTTTACCACATTGACGAAACCTACGAACTTTTCATTTTCACGGATTGGCAGCTGGAACGGAGCAATCTTACGTCCGAACTTTGTCTCCAGCTTAACCACAAGCTCACGATAGCTGGCATGGTCATCGTCCATATTAGTGACGAAAATCAGCCTGGGCAGGTTGTACTTCTCGCACATCTCCCATGCCCTCTCTGTACCAGGCTCAATGCCTGCCTTACAGTTGACAACGATAATGGCCGCATCGGCAACACTGATTGCCTCCTCAACCTCTCCTACAAAATCAAAAAATCCCGGCGTATCCAGAAGGTTAATCTTAATTGGCCCGTCCTCTCCCTCATATTCCAGCGGAATCAGGGTGGTGGAGATAGAAAACTGTCTCTTAATTTCTTCCTTGTCATAATCGCTGATGGTGTTTCCGTCCGGCACCTTGCCCATACGTTTTGTAACACCAGTCAGCAGCGCCAATGCTTCCGCAACTGTTGTCTTACCAGCGCCTCCATGTCCAAGTAATACAACGTTGCGGATTTGTTCAGTTCCATATACGTTCATAAACTTCCCTCCTGTTCATTAAATTTAAGCCTATGCGTATATTTTACTAAATTTTTCAGAATTTTTCAAGCATTTTATATGATTTGCACAACATTCTTTTGAGGCTGCATGTCCAGTCGCGGGCAACAACGTAAAATCAAGGCAAAATGGTCGCATACCGTTTCATCTTATCCATACCTTTGCCTGTTGTCATTCTCTTTAAATATGCTGTTATCTTTCCAGGCTTCTGGATTAATTTCTACCTTTAAATCGCGCTTCAAGAAATCTCCATTGCTCCTGTCTTTCTTCATGTTCATATAGGAATTGCTCAATAGGACAAATTATATTATCATCCTTGGATGATTTTATTAGAGGAATTATTTCTTCGTAGGCAGATTTAACTCCTTCTTCGTTTAATAACCTCAATCCACCTTCAGACACTTTTACCGCATGGCATTCTCTGATTGGTATCTGTCCTGCCATAATTCCCATCGCAATACCTGCTTGACTGGCATATAGAATCATATCCTTTGACTCAGAAAATTTGTTCTTAAAGTATGCGTGATACATCCCTGAGACTGGACTTTTGTCTGTCTCCCAAATGATATTGTCCGAGTCATCAGTCAAAATAGCTAATGCTGTTTTGGCCTGCACTTTCCGGAATAAATCATCTCTCATTATGACACCTGCTCTCAATTTTACAGCCTGTCGGCCGCTTCCTTGATTCTCTTTAACCCCTCCATGACTACTGCTCTGGGCGCTGCAAAGTTGAATCGCATAAATCCAGTTCCTTCCTTTTCTCCAAAGGTAGTCCCATCGTTTAATAATACTCTGGCATCTTTAAACATAAAGTCCTTTAGTTCTTTCTGTGTCTTGAAGCCAAGTCCGCGACAATCCATCCAAATCATAAAGGTTGCCTCTGGATTAATTGCTTGAATTTTAGGGATATTCTCATTTATGTATGTAACTGCCTGGTTCTTTGTCTCATTTAGGTAAGCGACGCACTGGTCTGCATAGTCATCACCGTGATTGTAACATGCCATCAATGCTACATTTCCAAATATATTTCGTCCCACACCTTTTTTATAAGTCTGTTGGTTCATCATTCTGCGGTAAATCTCTTTGTTATGTGTAAACCACGCAGCTGTGCGGAAACCGGCCACGTTAAATGTTTTAGCAGGATTGATAAAAGTTACAGAATGATTGGCGAACTCCTCAGAGATACCGCAAAACGGAACGAATTTATGTCCGTCAAAAATAATGTCAGCATGGATCTCATCAACTCCAATCATTACATTGTTTCGTATACATAGTTCTCCCATCCTTACCAGTTCTTCCTTAGTAAAGCATCTACCAGTTGGGTTCTGGGGATTACAGATAAAAAGAATTTTCACTTTAGGGTCTGCTAATTTTCTTTCCAAATCCCCAAAGTTGATTTCATACCGTCCCTCTACCAGGTCCATCTCATTATAAATCAGTTGTCACGTCCGTTTTTTTTCACCAAATCCCTCAACCGGGCTTGGGAAATCTGTATCTGCTATCCAGAATGGAAGTACATCTTCTGGGCAAAGTGAAGGATCGTATTTCTTTGCATCAGTTCCTCTTCTCTCTACGCCTTTATCAAAATCATATATTGTTTTACTCATAGTGGACTCTCCTTTTCTTCTTTGAATAATAACATATTTTCATGTATTTTAGACAACTGAGTATGATACAACCAGATTATATATATACATTACAACTGCGGGAATAGAGCATCTTTTTACAATATCCATAATATCCAGTTCAGCCATACCTGATATGGCAATTACAACGCCTGCAACGGGTGACATACAGCGTCCGATACCAGATGATAACTGCATCGGAAGAGCGATTGTAGCAGTGAATACTCCCATCTGAGCTGTCACATCCGGTACTAGCGGACCAAAAGCATACCATGAAGCATTACCTGAACCAAGAAGCATGCCTGCAAAGAATGTTATCATTGACATCAATGCCATGGTAATGATGGGGGCGCTCTTAACAGCTGCCAGGGTATTGGAAATGATTGTAATACCGCCCAACAGTTTGATGGCTTCCGCAAAAACCGCCGCGCCGATCAGGATACTTACAACATTTGCAAATGAGTTCCCCATGGCTTTCATCACAACGCTGAAATCAGCCGTTACCTCTTTCCTGTCCTTTCTCCTTACCAGTTCCAGGATGAATACAAAGAACAGTCCAATCAGATTTGCCGTAACCACGTCCAGGTTGATGGATGGTATGAAACTGAACACGGTAATCAGGACCAGGGGTACGATGGGGAGCATTGCATAACATGCAGGGCAGCTGGCATCCTGAGGCATCTGCGCCTTTGTCACGGTACCTCCGGCTGATATATCTTTCTTATCCATATGCCGCAGATAGATGGGCAGGAATACAGCACAGATCAGGATCAGGATAGCTGCGGTTTTTCCCTGGTAGGTAAGGAAATAATCCATCATCGGCATTCCAACCACATTTTCTGCCGCAAATATGGCGCTTGAATCATTGGGTCCCCAGTCAACAAAACCACACATGATCATAACCGTTGCAGCGCTCAGCTTGCTGATTCCCAACGAGGTAAGTATGGGGAATGCAATGGCCATCAGGAGCATGGCCAGGCCTGCGTGGCTTGTGATTACCAGCTTTAACAGGGTGCCGATGATGAAGAGCATGCTTAAAACAATATATGGGTTCTTAATCTTCGATAATGGCTTGGTTGCCAGGTATGCCAGCTTTGTGGATGCCCCGATATGGGACATGTAAACAGCGTATCCTGTTACCATCATTAAGGTCAGTCCAACACCGGATGCATTGGATTTAAATGCGTTGGCCGCATAAGCGAACACATCTATGACAGCATTTCCGGTAGTCTTATCCCCCATGATTGAATTACCGCCAATGATAGCCGATATCAGCAGGATTGCCATGCCTGATACCAGGAATACAAAACAGAATTATACTTTTGATTACCAGCGTTGCAACTATGACTATGTACAGCAGCGTTAATATCACAGCTATAGTATTATTCATTCTACCTCTCCTGTCTCTTGCAGAGGACTGTTTTATTTTCCGGAAAATAGTACAGCCCCCGCGATTCTTTCATTTTAATTTTTGTGCAAACCGGCCTGCAGTTACCGGGTTTTGGTAATGATACAGATATACATGACTCATATTTTTGTTGTTTAGTTTCTTAACCTTTAGTTTAGTATGTATACCTCTTGTTTAGATTCTAAACCTTTTCCATTCCTTTGTCAATATCAATGATACAAATTGTCAACATGCACGAATACCATATCTATATTTTGTGCAATCTATCCAATTCTATTCCTATAAATAAAACTGCTTCCTTATCCAGCCCTGAAAAAACCGCAAAGGAGCCGCAGCAACCGCTGCGGCTCCTTAATCATCTTATCAGCTTATGGGGTCCTTACCATGGAGTCCTTACTATGGGCTTTCGGCATTTACCTCTTTTTAGCCTTTTTCTTTTCATTCCGTTTATCCTGAACCTTGCGCCTTATATCCAGCCATGCCTCAAGCACACGGAATGTTGTATTGATTTCATCCTCAGAAAACCGTTCCCTGACTATATCCATTGACTCGCCAAACCCTATCTCATCGTATCTGCGATGGGCTTTATCCAGTTCTTTTCCTTTATCCGTTAAGAACAGATGGTAACGGTTATCATTCTCAGGGTCCACTTCCCTGTATACCAAACCCTTGCTTTCTACCTTTTTCAGGATTTGGGAAACCGCGCCCTTGGTCTTTCCGTAATCCCTGGCAAGCTCAGTTACCGTGATTCCATGATGGTCAGCAATATGCTTTAACGTATGTACCTCTACCGAAGTATAGGCTTCACCTGTTCCATAATCATGGGGCACTTTTGTAGAGATATAAAAGTTTGAGACCTGGTGCAGTATATCTACAGCTTCTACATCGTTATATGATTTCCTTGCCTTCTCGTCCATAATTATACTCCTAATCCTGCTATATACCTTATCATCCTTACCACAAATTGTTAAAGCATCGTTAAGAGTATACTATAATTAGGTATCAATGGC
>ENA-OQCB01000596-OQCB01000596.1-human-gut-metagenome-genome-assembly--contig:-NODE-596-length-16662-cov-3.636770_pt1 | contig 16662 bp, 18 predicted proteins | sample MGYA00242493_ERZ504568 | MGnify/ENA primary metagenome ERZ504568 (study PRJEB26092, sample SAMD00036229) | human gut metagenome | host: Homo sapiens | study: EMG produced TPA metagenomics assembly of...
CATCACATTATGAACATTCAAAAATCTATACAACTTAGGCAATCGCCCAATCTCAAAGCGAGAACTGACAGTTTCACCACCTCACCTGATACATTTACCCGCAAAATGGCAAATCCAAAAACAAAATCTGAACATTGATAGAATCAACCATACTTATGATATTTTTTACCAACTATAAAAAGAGAAGTAACTTTATCAATAATGCATGATAATTAATATATTTATGATGTATAATGAGACAAATAACCCCTATGAAGATACTTTCTCCGATTATTTTGATCGGTTTAACATATTTTATATTCAAAACTATTGCCGTATTCGAAAACCCATGATATCTTTGCAATATCAAAAAGGGGATAAAGGTTTTGATGAGGGTCTTAACCTAACAAAAGTTCCTTCAAAGTATAGGGTTTTTAATTAGCATATAAAAAATTAGGGTCATGAAAAAGGGTAAAATTTTCACAAATTGTTTGTTTTCTATTTGGACTTTGTCCGTTATTCTGTCTTTCGCAAGCTGTTCTGCTGATGGCGATTCCACTTCAATCATAGATGAAAGAGTTCCTCTGGAAACAGAAGTGCCTTTTTCCGTAATCTTGAAAGCCTATTCCGAGAACTCGGACATCACCGCCAAAGGAGACGTAAAAAGCACTACACTGTATGGTTTTCGATGAAAACAATGATTTCTATAAACAAATCACGGTAGACAAGGATTATCTTTTACAGGTTAAGCCGGTCGAAATAAGCTGTCCGGGATCCGACAAGATCACCGTTGTCGCTTGGGCGGGCCTTTCAAGTGAAAGCGAAGAGATCAGTAACATGAACCGGGCAAATATCATTTCAGACCTGCAGGTGAGCCTGAAACACAATAATGGCATAGCAAACAATCTGCCGGGAGATCTGTTTTACGGGCAAATCGTATTACACCGTTCTTCTACAAAAGCAACCGCACAGGAATTAAAGATTGAACGCAAGGTGTCTTCTATGTCAATCTTGACAAAAGGAGCTTTAAAGGTATTTGACTCCAAAGAAGGCAATTATTATTATAAAATCAAGAGAACTAAAAGTTCTTTCAACTGCAATGGTGAATTGACAGGCAATGATATCGAATATATTATTTCGGCTACTTTAAATGACAATGGAAACTTGACTACAGGTACATTCTCCATTTTACCGGCCGATAATATGACTATAGAGCTTTACAGAGACGACGTTTTGGTTCTTTCTTCCGAAAATGTCAAAAATTCAGAAATCGTGGCTGCAAACAAAGGAGAACAAACAAATATCGTTTTTGATCTTTCACGCAACAATATCAATGTTAGCGTTTCAGACTGGGGCACTGTTATTCAGTATGTTACAGTCGGATAATTCGACCCTCAATCTTTTATATGCAATAGGCGCACATTCGGATTATTCCGAGTGTGCGCCGTTTTTTTTATAAATATGCGATTCTCCGTGATAGGAACACCAACCAATATAATACAAACACAATGGTTAATAAGTATTTCATCTGATTACAAGTACTTTATAATATCACAAATGATAGAAATACAACACCCGTATGATATTTTTACCACACATATAAACACAATTGATAGCGTAACTTTGTAGCAAGAAATAACACAATACAATTTGTGAAATTTTACCCTATACTCTGTTTGCACGAATCCCTTAATTCTGCAAGCAAACCTAATTAATATAACCGTGAGGTTACATAATTATCATAAAAGTCCAGACTCTCTGCTTCTTTTAACAAGAACAGAAAATCTGGACTTTTTCCATACCTTCATCTTACCTCGGTTCATATTTCGCAAATAAAAATTCTGACGCAATCGGAAAATGATCCGGCTTTACTCCAAAAATGAAACTGTACTTGATTCAGTTTTAGGTTTTACACTATCGAGGATTATAATAAATACTTGAATACTATCAGGGGGCTTATAGGAAGATGCAATGGATACTTTAGGAGATAGTTATATTTTAATCCCTCAGGATTTCGGTATGATCCGTAAAAACCATCCGAAAAGGCATAAAAAAAGCAGTTACCTATTACCGTAACTGCTTATTTTTCAAAGTAGCGAGACCCGGGATTGAACCGGGGACCTCATGATTATGAATCATGCGCTCTAACCAGCTGAGCTATCTCGCCATTATGTCGTCATCATTTCCTTGATTGACGCTGCAAAAGTAGAGCTTATTTTTATATTGTGCAACACTTTCATGAAAAAAAATTCAATTATTTTGAAAGCTTCCTGTTAAGATCTTAATTCAGAGTTGCTTTTTTAGAAACAGATTTGGTGGATATCAATTCTTTTATTATCTTGCTGCGCAATAAACACGATGAAAGATGAAAAAAGAGAAATTTCATATCGAATACATTTTCGATAAAGTTTCACGACGAAGCTTATGGAATCACCTCACAACTCCTCCAGGGCTATCCGCCTGGTTCGCCGATGATGTTATTATTAATGGTAACATATATGTTTTTAAATGGAACAAAGCCGAACAGGAAGCGGAAGTGCTGTCTATGAAACCGGAAATGAGCATCCGTTATCGCTGGACGGATGAAGAGGATGAAAATGCCTATTTCGAATTCCAGATCCACAGCCATGAACTAACAGGATCGACTTCTTTGCAAATAACAGATTTCGCCGAACAAGATGAAAAAAGGGATTCTATCGATTTATGGGACACGCAAGTAGAAGAACTGAAGCGTACGCTCGGTATTTAGCTTGTTTTAGTGATTTCTGTTAGCGATCATATCGTTTTTTCACTACTTTTGCGCCGTCAACCGGATAAGCAATGTTGAAAATAAAACGATTATATACATTTATGCTGCAGACTTTCCTGCCGTTGTTCTTGATGACCTTCGGCATTTGTCTGTTTATTGTGCTTATGCAGTTTCTGTGGAGGTACATTGACGACATGGTCGGGAAAGGTCTGGGGATTCCTGTTTTGGCGGAAATGTTTATGTATGCCGCCCTTTTCCTCGTGCCGATGGCACTACCGCTGGCTATTTGCTTGCCTCGCTTATGACTTTCGGGAATCTCGGCGAACGATTGGAATTACTGGCTATGAAATCGGCGGGTGTCTCACTTGTACATATTATGCGCCCGCTAATCATTACCATCAGTATGATAAGTATCGGGGCTTTCTTTTTCCAGAACTATGCCATGCCTGTCGTACAAGTCAAACTTTACACGCTACTTTGGTCTATGCGACAGAAATCGCCGGAACTGGATATTCCTGAAGGGGTTTTCTACAGCGAAATCACCGGATTTAATGTATATGTAAAGCATAAGGATACTGAAACGGGACTCCTTCGCGACATGATGATCTATGATTATTCAGAAGGATTCAACAAAGTAAGCGTGATGGTCGCGGATTCGGGGCGTCTGAAAACTTCGGCGGACAAAATGTTCTTAGTCCTTTCCTTATTTAATGGAGAATCTTTCAGAAGCCTGGACAAGCAATCGAGTACTACAGGCGCAAAAAGTTCCGTTCCTTACCAAAGGGAGACATTCAAAAGCCGGGATATCCTGATAGAATTTGATGCCAACTTCTCACGGACGGACGAATCGTTCATGCAAAACCAGTTTATGGGTAAAAATATGCATGACTTGCAAATCTTCATTGACTCCGTTTCCGTCCGCTTGGACAGTATACAAAACGTCAACGCCAAAAATGTCTACGAAACTTCATACAAAAAGACACTTAAGAAGCCGCAAGACATAAAGCAGAACAACGTAAAAGATAAGCCGAATAACGATAAATCCAACACAGAAACGACACCAGAGATTCAAAAAACAAACAAGCCGGTAATTGTCATGAACTTCGACAGCCTCTACCAGGCAGAAAATCCCGGAAAGAAAGCGACTATCCTGACACGTGCGAAATCAAGTATCGAAAATATGAAGGCCGATTACTTCTTTAAAGCAGCCACTATCGGAGACGAGGCTTACAGAGTGCGCCGCCATTTGACGGAATGGCATAAGAAGTCACTTTGTCTTTCGCCTGCATGGTCTTTTTCTTTATCGGTGCACCGTTAGGAGCTATTATCCGTAAAGGCGGATTGGGAATGCCGGTTGTTATTTCGGTCATACTATTTATCTTCTATTACATCATTGACAACATCGGCTTCAAAATGGCCCGCGACGGCGTATGGGAAGCATGGCAAGGGATGTGGTTAAGTTCCGCCATTTTAGCTCCGTTAGGTATCTTCCTGACTTATAAAGCGGTCAACGACTCCGTCATCCTGAATGCCGACACATACCTGAATGCATTGAAAAACCTGTTCGGGAAACGTTCGGGCAGAAAAGTTGAAATGAAAGAGGTAATCATGTTTAACCCGGATTACGGGCAGATCATCCCCCGCCTGAAGCAATTGGTAGAAGAAAGCAATGCCTATCTGGCTGCCCATAAACGGTGGACAAACTATTTCCACTTCTGGAAACAAGGCGGCCGTGACCATACAGCCGAGCAATTGGCGGTAAAGATGGACAGCATCATCGAAGAATTGTCTAATTCGGACCAGAACTTGGTTCTGAACAAGCTGATGGACTATCCGGTTATCAGCGGTTATAACCAGATAAATGCAAGAATAAATGGGAAAGCAGGGTTGGTAATCGGCCTCTTTCTCCCGATCGGATTCCCGGTTTATTTGCTTGCCACATACCAGCGCAAACTTTTACGGCACGATATCAAGATGGTACAAAAGACAAGCAATGAACTGATTGATATAATTGAAAAATTACCCGTATCTTTGTAAAATAAGAAATATAAGTAAAAAAGAAATATGAGCGAAATCAAATTAAACACCATTGAAGAAGCTATTGAAGACTTCCGCGAAGGAAAATTCTTAATCGTAGTCGATGATGAAGATCGCGAAAATGAAGGTGATTTTATTATTGCTGCCGAAAAGATAACTCCCGAAAAAGTAAACTTCATGTTGAAAAACGGTCGTGGCGTATTGTGCGCACCGATCACGGAAGAACGTTGTCAGGAATTAGAACTGGACATGCAGGTGGCAAACAACACCTCGTTGCTGGGAACTCCCTTTACGATAACGGTAGATAAATTAGGTGGCGGCTGTACGACAGGCGTTTCGATGTTCGACCGGGCAGAAACCATTTTAGCGCTTGCCGATCCGAAAACCAAACCATCCGACTTGGGCCGTCCGGGACATATCAATCCGCTTCGCGCCCGTTCGCGTGGTGTGTTGCGCCGTGCCGGACATACCGAAGCCGCTGTTGACCTGGCACGCCTCGCCGGTCTGTATCCGGCAGGTGCATTGATTGAAATCATCAATGAAGACGGAACAATGGCACGCCTGCCCCAACTGATCGAGGTAGCCAAGAAGTTCGATATCAAGATCATCTGTATCAAAGACCTGATTTCATACCGTCTGAAAACAGAATCGATCGTAGAAAATGGCGTCGAAGTTGACCTGCCGACCGAGTATGGACACTTCCGCCTGATCCCATTCCGCCAGAAGAGCAACGGATTAGAACATATCGCCCTGATAAAAGGCAAGTTCGAGCCGGACGAACCGATCCTGGTGCGTGTACATTCTTCTTGTGCAACCGGTGATATCTTTGGTTCCATGCGCTGCGAATGTGGCGAACAGTTGCACAAAGCAATGCAACATATCGAACAAGAAGGCAAGGGAGTAATCGTTTACCTGAACCAGGAAGGACGTGGCATCGGACTGATGGAAAAGATGAAAGCCTATAAACTTCAGGAAGACGGTTTGGACACTGTCGATGCAAATTTGCATCTCGGACACCAGGCAGACGAACGCGATTACGGTGTCGGTGCCCAAATCTTACGCCATTTGGGAGTCACCAAGATGCGCCTGATGACCAACAACCCCGTTAAGCGTGTCGGGCTGGAAGCATACGGGCTGACAGTCGTAGAAAACGTTCCTATCGAAGTTGCTCCAAATCCTTATAACGAATTTTACATGAAGACGAAAAAGGAACGTATGGGACACGTCTTGCATAATATCAAATAATTCATAATTACATAATAACACTATCATGACACAAGTATCAGCACGTTTAGCAAGTTTGTCGCCATCCGCAACATTGGCGATGTCCCAGAAGAGCAGTGAATTAAAGGCTCAGGGAGTTGATGTTATCAACTTAAGTGTCGGAGAACCCGACTTCAATACTCCCGAACCTATTAAGGAAGCTGCTAAAAAAGCTATCGACGAAAACTATTCTCGTTATTCTCCCGTTGCTGGTTATCCGGCCTTGCGTAATGCCATCGTTGCCAAGCTGAAAAACGAGAACGGATTGGAATACACAGCCAACCAGATTTCTTGCGCAAATGGTGCCAAACAATCCGTTTGTAATACAATCATGGTATTGGTAAATCCGGGTGACGAAGTGATTATCCCAGCTCCGTTCTGGGTCAGCTATCCAGAAATGGTGAAATTGGCCGAAGGCACACCAGTAATCGTTGCGGCCGGTATCGAACAGGATTTCAAGATCACTCCGGCACAGTTGGAAGCGGCTATCACACCGAAGACAAAGGCGTTGATCCTCTGCTCCCCGTCTAACCCTACTGGTTCGGTCTATAGTGCGGAAGAATTGGCAGGCTTGGCCGAAGTCCTGAAAAAACATCCGGAAATCATTGTGATTGCAGACGAGATCTACGAACATATCAACTATATCGGCAAACATAACAGCATCGCACAGATAGACGGAATGAAAGACCGTACTGTCATTGTCAACGGTGTTTCCAAAGCCTATGCCATGACCGGATGGCGTATCGGTTTCATTGCGGGACCGGAATGGATCGTAAAGGCAGTAAACAAATTGCAAGGACAATACACTTCCGGACCATGCTCCGTATCCCAGAAAGCAGCAGAAGCTGCTTACACAGGTTCACAGGCTCCAGTCGAAGAAATGCGTCAGGCATTTGAACGCCGCCGTAACCTGATCGTCGGCTTAGCGAAAGAAGTTCCGGGATTTGAAGTAAATCAGCCGGAAGGTGCTTTCTATCTGTTCCCGAAATGTAGCTATTACTTTGGCAAAACCGATGGTACACGCACAATCGAGAATGCAGATGATCTAGCCATGTACCTGTTGGAAGTCGCCCATGTAGCTTGTGTCGGCGGTACATCGTTCGGTGCTCCCGAATGCATCCGCATGAGTTACGCTACCAGCGATGAAAACATCGTGGAAGCGATCAAACGTATCAAAGAGGCTTTGCCTACTTTAAATAAGAAGATCAAAATCTCCTTGTCCCCGCGCTTGACGCGGGGCCGCAAAAGAGCAAGCCTTATCAATCAGATTTATATGACTGGCTTTAATGCGATCCCGCGTCAAGCGCGGGAACAGGATAGTTTCGACACACCCTCGCCTAAAAATAGAAAAGGAGATGTTTTCAAAAAACACCTCCTTTTTTATTTCAAACTGCCGTAGCAAAATTATTCGGCACGCAAAGTGAAGCGTTTGAATGCCAAGATCTGCAATTCAGGATCAGCTTCCTTCATTGTTTCTTTTACAGTCTTCTTGCCATCCATGATATCTTCCTGGTTCAGCAAGCAAACTTCCTTCAAGAATTTGCCAAGACGGCCTTTAGCGATGTTCTCAATCATCTGCTGAGGCAAGTTTGCTGCTTTTTCAGCTGAAACAGTAGCAATGATTTCTTTTGCTTTGGCAACATCTTCAGCCGTGATCCAGCCTTTAGCCATGTTGCTTTCCATATGGTCTTCGCTGTCAACGTGTGTCGGGTTGATTCCAGCTTTTTTCAGAGCAGCTTCAACAGCTTTCTGAACTTGTTCAGCCTTTGTTTTTTCGATTGCTACCTGGATTTCCTGTTCTTTTACAGATTCAGGCACACCAGCTTCGTCAATAGCGATCGGGTTCATGGCAGCGATCTGCATAGCGATGTTGTGAGCAGCTTCTTCAGATTCCTTGTTGAACGCGGCGATCGTACACAGCTGATTCTTACCCATGTGGTTGTAAACAGTGGTATAAGCACCTTCCACTACGTTATAGCCGTCCAATTCCATCTTTTCGCCCGTGATACCGCTACGGTCGGTAACAGCATCCTGTACAGTGCCCTTACCCATCGGCAAAGCCTTCACTTCATCCAGAGTCTTGCACTTGTTAGCCACAGCAGCATCCAAGATAGCCTGAGTCAGTGCGATGAAATCTTCATTCTTAGCCACGAAGTCCGTTTCGCACTTCAAAGCGATGATAGCAGCGAATTCGCCATCTTTCTTTGCCAATACGCAACCTTCGGCAGCGTCGCGGTCAGAACGCTTAGCAGCAATAGCCTGTCCTTTTTTACGGATAATTTCCATTGCCTTTTCGATATCACCATCGGATTCGGTCAAAGCCTTCTTGCAGTCCATCATACCAGCTCCACTCATTTTGCGCAGCTTGGTAATATCAGCCATTGTTACAGCCATAATCTTATTTCCTTATTTATTAAATGTTTACTTTATTAATTGACAATGGACAATTGACAATTGACAATTCAAGTCAAAAGCCAATTGCCCATCGTTTCATTTTATGTTTCTCTTAATTTTCAATTGTCAATTTTGAATTGTCAATTGAATTACTCTTCGTCCTTAGCGAATTTGTCAGCAACGTTAGCGTTCAGCGCTTCGTCGTCTTCCTTCTTCGTACGTTCTTTCTTTACAGCAGCTTTCGCTTTGCGTTCTCTTTTAGGAGCTTCGCCTTCTCCGGCAGCTTCTGTATCGATCTTTTCAGCTTTACGTTCCTGCAGACCTTCGTTCATTGCTTCGCAGATAGCGCCCAAGATAACTTCTACAGATTTTGTAGCGTCGTCGTTAGCCGGAATCACGTAGTCGATGTTGTTCGGATCAGAGTTAGTATCAACCATTCCGAATACAGGAATACCCAGACGGTTAGCTTCACGAACTGCGATATGTTCTTTCATTACGTCAACAACAAACAAAGCTGACGGAAGACGAGTCAGGTCCACAATAGAACCTAAAGTCTTTTCCAACTTAGCACGCTGACGAGTGATCTGAAGTTTTTCTCTCTTGGAAAGATTATCAAATGTACCATCTTTTGTCATCTTATCGATAGTAGCCATCTTCTTGATAGCTTTACGGATCGTCGGGAAGTTGGTCAACATACCACCCGGCCAGCGTTCGATAACGTAAGGCATACCTACAGAAGAAGCCTTATCTGCGACAACTTGTTTAGCTTGTTTTTTAGTAGCAACGAAAAGCACTTTCTTACCCTGTTTTGCCAGGTTCTTCATTACTTCTGCTGCTTCGTCTACTTTAGCAACTGTTTTATATAAGTCAATGATATGAATACCATTGCGCTCCATGAAGATATAAGGAGCCATTGCAGGGTTCCACTTTCTTTTTAAGTGTCCGAAGTGTACGCCAGCTTCTAATAACTGATCAAAATTAACTCTTGACATTGTTTTTTTCTTAAAATCGTTTACTTCTTTTGTTTAACTCAATCATCAGGTAGTCCTCCCGTATGTCAGCATATAAAAAGAATCCTGATAATTTTAGATACTAAACGCTTTGCTATACTTGTAAGGGACTCACAAATAACATTAACGTTTACTGAACTGGAATCTCTTACGAGCTTTAGGACGTCCCGGTTTCTTACGTTCAACAGCACGCGGGTCACGAGTAACGAAACCTTCTGCACGAAGAGCGGATTTGTCTTCCGGATTGATCTTAACCAGTGCGCGGGCGATAGCCAGGCGAGCAGCTTCAGACTGTCCTTTGAAACCACCTCCATCGAGGTTGATCTTGATATCATATTGTTCTGCGACGTTCAGCTTTGCGAGCGGCTGCTTAACAATGAACTGAAGGATTGTAGAAGGAAAGTAATTAGCCAGATCACGTTTGTTGATAGTAATCTTTCCTGTACCTTCGCTTACGAATACGCGAGCAACTGCTGCCTTACGTCTTCCTATTGCATTTACTACTTCCATCGTGATTATTTATATGAGTTTATATCGATTAATTTAGGCTGCTGAGCTTCGTGTTTGTGCTCTGTTCCCGCATATACATACAGATTGTTCAACAGTTTAGCACCCAGACGATTCTTCGGAAGCATACCTTTTACTACTTTACGGAACAGACGGTCGTCACCTTTAGCCTGTAAGTCAGCCGGCGTATAAGCGATCTGTCCACCGGGATATCCGGTATATCTCAAATAAATACGATCGTTCCACTTGTTACCAGTCAGAACGACTTTGTCTGCATTGATGATGATTACGTTATCACCACAGTCAACGTGCGGAGTGAAATTGGGTTTGTACTTACCGCGCAAAAGCTTCGCTACCTTTGCGCAAAGGCGTCCCAAAGTCTGTCCTTCGGCGTCAACAATGACCCACTCTTTGTTTACAGTTGCTTTGTTTGCAGAAATGGTCTTAAAACTTAAAGTATCCACTTGCTTAAAAAATTAATAAATTAATAACTCTAAAAAACAAGAATCCAATCCTCGCGTGCGCTGTCACTACGGACACTTGACGTAACAACGTGCTAAAAATTAAACTCTTAGTACAATTTTGATAATATTCGGCTTGCAAAGGTACGGTTTTTCTGCAAAACACAAAACTTTTCGTAGAAAGAATTTACACAAGTAGGTCAATTACAGGAAAAAAAGGTCCGGTAACCTGCAAGCTACCGAACCTTTACCTACAATCTTCTGCAAATGATTATTCCAACTACAATTCCGCAACCGTCCCGGCATCCAGACCGGTACACTCCATAATGGCAATGCCCTCTATGCCTTTTTGTTTCATATTGAGGGCCACCTGGCGGATGCCTTTTTCCAAACCTGTTTCACACTCCGATAAACAGCAATAAAACAGCGTTTAGATGTGAACGTTGTACCAACGCCGGTCAAAAACGTTGCCCGCATTCACAAGGTTCACTTTTAAACATTGACTATCAGGGATGTTGCGGACGTGTGAACCCAGAATTATTTTTTAAAATATATAAAGAGAGGTGATAAATCCGATGTTTATCGGTTTCAGGAAGGATGCTTGTCCGGTCGGAAAACGATACGCATCCCCAAAAAGCCAGTCCCTGTCCGATAAAAAACAGCCTATAGGCTATGCATCAAAAGGCTATAGCTTTTACCCCAAAAGATACCGACCTTTCGGGAAAGAAGTACATACCTTTTCGGCACATTTTTTTCAAGTCCGTTGCGACAATATTACACACAACCTTCCATATATCACAAAGGGCACGAAGAAAATCTCCGCGCCCTAAGTTACCTATATCCCGTTAAGGATTTGGTTATGTAAGTTAAATGAAAAAATATAGGCTTATTCTTTATATAATGTCATATTCGGATCTGACAAGAAATTAGCAATTTTAGATTCGCCGGAATAGTAGCCATTACCCAATCCCATGGTTGTTCCCGATATATAACATCTGAACTTCAAAGATTCATTTACAGAAACGCCAGCTTTTATGGTCATAGTATATTTTCCATCACGTGGTCGAGTAAACCCTGTTATATACTGTGCCGGAGTTACAGTAATTTCGACATCCTTGCTTATTTCACTTGTTCCCCAATTAGACCTCTTCAAATTTGCATTCGTAACCACATAATCTTTTTGCAAAATGTAATTATTGGAATATGTGATGCTACCATCATTATAACCTGCGGCAGACAACTGGATCGTACCGGCAGCACTACGCTGCGAAGTTGTCAACGTCACTGTATTTTCACCGGCACGTCCGTCATGCGTCACTGTATTAATGCCATTTCCTGAAATCGTTACCGTTGCATCACTTTCCATATTAAATTTCAACGTAAAAGTCGAACCACTTTCGTAATAAGCCGGACCAGCAGAAATATTCGAGAATACTTTCTTTCCTTCCAATCTCATTATAAAGGCTCCATCTGCAAAATATTCATTCGTTATTGTTGGATTGTCCACCACCGTTTGAATCGTCTTGAACATTAATGTTTTGTCGCCAGTGCTTTTAGCTTCATAGACATAATAGATCGTGCCATCTTTATGTTCCACCAACATATCCTCTTGTCCATTCGTCTTAACCGGATTCAGACCATCAGCCTTGATATAGCACTTGATCGGAAGCAAGGTTTCCGGGAAATCCGATGGGATTGTAAACTTCAATGGGATCTGCTGACCTACACTATTTTCTATATAATTCGCCGATTGCGGATGAAAATCATATTGTTTACTGATAAAGACCGTTACGATACGGGTCAACACGCCGGCATTTACACGCAACATAGCAGAATCCAAAGCCAAATTTGTAAGATCACCCCCCGGAAGCGCAACCCGAGTCATGACTACTCCACCAGTCCCGACCGGCAATGTCGTTTCTTCTGTTATGTCCGGCAAAATAGAGGTTGTCTGATGGCCATTATGAATCAATTTAACCGAAATCAGTGCATTATTAGTTGCTGAACCTCCATTTGGATAGTAATTTGCCTTAAATGTCAACGTTCCATCCTTCACAAACAAGTGGTAGACCGGATCGACAACCAGCTTATTCCCGACTTTATCCGAAACAGTAGTCGCTTCTTTGATAACTTCTACATAAATATTATTAGTAGGCGTTGCCTTCAATGCTTCCTCGAAAGAACTACTACCTTCAGCCCCTTCCTCTATTTTATTGATAATAACTTTATATACAAAATTTCGTTCAATCGGGTACGGGGTACCCTCCGGATCCAATAACTGGATCTTATAATACTGGTTAAAATCCTTTCTTTTGACAATCACCGAAGTCTGCCTATCGTACGTATTTTCATATTCATACAGATATTTAGGATTCGTATTGCCACAATCAGTTGCGTTGTGGTCCACCAAAGCATAGCCATTTGCCACATTCAATGTCCCTTCTTGCGCGATAACCGTTCCTTTGTCAGCATATTGGGAAAGGGCAAAACCCTCGACGACAAAACCGCTTCCCTCAGCAGCTTCCACCGTCACTTTTGCATAATTGCGAAGCATTCCGACAGACAGGGTTTGGGATAAGTCCACGTTAGAGGCACTCCCCCATGCCACATAAAAATTATCCGTCCCGGAAGTCAATGAAGACATTAAAGAAGATTCGGTTTCTCCGTTCGGTGTCACATAGGCTCCATCCGTCCATTTGTAGTTGGCGATAAAATGGATTGTAGAAGTTTCTACCGGAACCAATGCAGAACCGGTACCGGAAGTCGTACCCGACTCTTGTGTGACCTTTGCTTCTACCCGTCCTAAAAAAGAACCGCCTTCATCAAAAGTCATTAAAGAGATCGTTTCGACGGTATTCTCATCCGCTGCTTTGTTGTTATTTCTTTAAAATCAGGGATATCATTTACTTGGAAATTCAGTTGAACTTTGTTTCCTTCTATCACCTTTTCCTGATCCGAATTTAAAATATCATCCGTACAAGAGAATAAGGCTAATAGCATTACCGAAAATATATATATGACTTGTTTCATTGTTGTTTACTTTTTAATGTTTCAGACTATTTTATATCACGGACACAACGAACAGCTGCAGAAGTCTCATTATTAGAGGTACGAGGATCTAACATAATTACGATATTTGTGTTCGCAACCCCAATATGCTCCGCCTTCCAATATCTTCTTAACATCACACCTCTTCACATTTTGCAAAATATCAATCAAGTACAACTCTGCTTTAGTGGGCATTCGCCATTCTCCAGCCCCACTATTCTATACCATCCTCGGTATATTCCCTATAATGTCTACAAACTCCTTTTTATTATCATAAATACTCGAAGGAGAATTCATTCCCGCCTGAGAAGCTAACATAAAATTTGGGGAAACTTTATATTCATTTTCTGTATTTTCAACCGTTTCAATCACCTTTTGATTGCTATAGTATTTACGATCTGCATATCCCGTAGAGTAAAAAGTTTCTGTTTTAGAATTTGTTTCCGGATAAGCCAAAACCGCATTATTTTGCATAAAATTCGTATATTCCGTTCGACGCTTCCATCTATCAGAGTTTTCTCCTACATTATTTCTATCATCAGGCAAAGGGAAAGAGGTAAAATTGGCAATCAAAGACTTGAATGTATACATTTTCTTATTATTTTGCCCTTGATTATCAGACCACGATACTCCTGTTGTTTCATTCGCAATATACAACGGCGGATACTGATGAACCTTCACATTCTCACTCAGTCCTTCCTCATTTGTAACCGTAAACGAAATCTCTTTCGGAACAAAATTGATCGGAAGCTCACTGCTGATATCGATGGAACCGCTATTGCCGTCGCTCTTTGTTATAGTGTATTTCAAATTGCTGTTAGAAGTACCATTGCTCACCTGTTCATTTGAAATCGTTATCGGCGAAGAAGACTGGAACATTGTCGAGATAGAGGTAATATTCGGCATTGTCATCTCCGTATTGGCAACAACCAAGAAAGCCGGGTCTACAATATCGACAGATATCTCACGATGCCTTACATTCCAAGGCTTCAATGTCCAGTTAAATTTTGCTTCACGCGTATTGACATCGATCGTTCCTACGACATCGTACAAGTTGCCGTGAACGACGCCATTCGTGTTGCAGTCTGCACTTTTTGCAGGGTTAAATGCCAACTTGTAGGATTTCTCCATATTGTCAATCGTTTTAGTCATTTCTTGCGTAGTTTTAGTTTCAGAAGAAATAACCGTTTTATTATCAAAATATCCTTTCTTGCCCCAACCTTGACCTCCATTATCACTTATCCACTGATATTCTGCGGAGAAAGTTTCAACCGTCTTTTCTTCAAACGTTCCATACTTTAAATTTCCATCTACTTTTATCGTTAATGGATTAGCTTGCGGATTATATGTTTTCTCGTATGTATAAAAAGGGAGGGTAGTAGTTGAACCAGAAGAGGCTACCTCAAAATCTTTTACTAAATATTTTTTGTGTCATTCGCGTTTTCAGCTGTTTCGCTTGTAGACATAAAAGCCCCAGACCGTAATACTACATTTGAAACCGTCACCTTATTAATAACGAAAAGCCATGACTTCTTTGTTATCGTTGTTGTTTTGGTATTATTCGGAACGTACAACCATTTACCTGTATGAGAATGCATCTTACATTCGCCAGGTTCACTGCTTCCCGGCTTATACGTAATTGGATTTTTGGTAGTAACAAGCTCCTTCAATGCATCCATCGTCCATTTTTCTTCCACTACCGGTGTTCCCACCTCTTCAGCCGGGACATTTACCTTAAACGACAAATCGATCCTTGCAGCAAGCTGGGTCAGTTCCACCTGTATCTCATTTGCTTCTCCTTTATTGATCGTAACCTCTTTTTCTCCGAACTTTACCAAATTGGCTGCATCAAAAGTCGCAGCGCCCTGATCCTGTAATGTTTCCTTCAGAGCTTTAAAGGCACTATACGTGTTTGCAGCTTGGATAGCCTCTTGTGACAAAGACGAATTTTGCCAAGACAAGCATATTATAGGTACCACCCTTTACCAAAATATTGGAAACTGAATAGTAAGCCCGTCCATCCTCCAAATTACCGGAAGCTGCCTCAAACGTATTATACGAAAAGCCTACTCTTTCATTGGTATTCACATCAAAGAATGCGATTACACATGTGTTTATCTTGATTTCGTCGGGAGTCGAATGTGTGTAAACCATCCGCAGCAGCCTTTGTCATGACTCCTTTGGTGGTCAACGAAATTACTCAAACCCGAATCAGGTGTAGAACTATCTATTAATTCTTCATCCGTACAAGACGACATCATAAACAGGCCGGCTGTCACTATCGATATAATGTTTCTTAATTTCATAATACTTACCATTTACTTTTACCCTGATTAAACTTATTCTATTACCTCCTGCATTTCCTGTTCTATTTTATTGTACTTCCAATCTTTCGTCACAACCTTGATTGTAGCGACAGCATTGGTAATCGTAACATGCAACTGATAGAGATTGCCGGCAAGGACTTTAGCGGCGTCATCACCCGTTCCACCAGTCTTCACGTAAATGTACATTCGCCCGGAACGCCTTGAACTTCATATTTGACAGTCACTTTCGTCTTACGATCGGTCGCATTTGCATTTTGATACGTATAAAAGCGGTGATTTAGCGGATGGGAACTATTTTCAATTTCTTTTTTAGCAGCATCATCTTGTGCCTTTTCCAATTTATCATTGTAAGCTTTCATAAAAGAGGTAATACCACCTTCATAATTTGCAAAAACCTTATCATTTTCTGGTAGTTCCTGTTTTCCATCTGTCGGATATAATACCGTATTGACTACTTGCGGACTTATAATAACATCTTTAACGATCGCTCTGACCTGCGAAGCAGTAATATCCTCATTGTCATTTTTCGTGACAGAATTGATTTCCCCTTTATCGTTTTTACCGGTATGGGAGGTAACAAGATTTGCAAATGTCGTTCCTCCACAGTTGCGATTTTTAAAAGACATCAGTTCTATTGCTGCAGCTGCGAGTCCTAACGATATACTTGCAAGTCCGCACTTTACAGTACCTGAATTACAGGTAAAGTCTGTCGTTTTCATTAGAAATCTGATATCCATTTGTTTGATCTTGCTCATAGGGTTTTATCGTACCTTCTCCCACCTTGATAAAGTCGGTCAAAGAATTACCCTTATCCGAACTATTCTTTCCGACAGTGCTTCTTTTTTCAGGTCACTTAATGATGTGGCGCTCAGATACAACCCATTTGC
>ENA-OQCB01000597-OQCB01000597.1-human-gut-metagenome-genome-assembly--contig:-NODE-597-length-16646-cov-3.534718_pt1 | contig 16646 bp, 16 predicted proteins | sample MGYA00242493_ERZ504568 | MGnify/ENA primary metagenome ERZ504568 (study PRJEB26092, sample SAMD00036229) | human gut metagenome | host: Homo sapiens | study: EMG produced TPA metagenomics assembly of...
ACAAATGGTCGATGCTTGTTATGATCACGCTAAACACAAATGGAACGATGCGCTTCAGCGACATCCAAAAAACAATTTCTGACATTTCACAGCGTATGCTGACTGTCACGCTCAGGACATTGGAAACCGACGGGCTTGTTTCGAGAACAGTCTATGCCGAAGTCCCGCCCAGAGTTGAATACCAACTTACGGAAACCGGTCAAACACTGATGCCACATATAGAAAATCTTGTCGGTTGGGCATTGGAACATATGACGGTTATTTTCGAAAGTCGGGAAAAGGCAGGGCAATTATAAGGATAGTCAAAATCTTTTGCGCAAAGTATTTTACGATGTATTTTATCTCTATCTTTGCGCAAAAATTAAAATATTAATCATCTTGGCAAGAAATAAGAAGCAGTTGCCTTTATTGGAAAAGGTAACAATAACAGACGTAGCCGCAGAAGGAAAGGCTATCGCACGAGTGAACGACATGGTGATATTCGTACCTTTTGTCGCCCCCGGAGATGTCATCGACATACAGCTGACACGTAAGAAACATAGTTATGCGGAGGGAAAAGCAGTATATTTTCATGAATATTCACCCCTGCGTGCTGTGCCATTCTGCGAACATTTCGGCGTGTGCGGTGGCTGTAAATGGCAGCATCTCCCCTATGAGGAGCAGATTCGTTACAAACATAAACAAGTAATCGACAACTTGACGCGCATCGGTAAGATCAAGATGGAAGAAGTTCTTCCGATCAAAGGGTCCAAACACACGACTTTCTATCGCAACAAGCTCGAATTCACGTTCTCCAACAAGAAGTGGCTGACGGAAGAAGAGGTGAAAACCGGAGCCAAGTTCGATTGCATGAATGCAGTCGGTTTCCATATTCCGGGGATGTTCGACAAGGTCCTCGACATTCACAAATGTTGGTTGCAAAACGACATATCGAACCGCATCCGTCTGGCGGTCAAAGAATATTGTCTGACACACGAAGGTTATCCGTTCTTTGACCTTCGCAATCAAGAAGGATTGGTGCGCACATTGATGATCCGCACAGCTTCGACAGGCGATCTGATGGTGGTATTAGTGTTCTTCTACGAAGATGTGGAACGCCGTGAAGCGCTTCTCTCTCATATCGCCGAGCAATTCCCTGAGATCACTTCGTTGATGTATGTCATCAATGGAAAATGCAATGACACGATCACCGACCAGGATGTTCTTGTGTTCCGCGGAAAAGATCATATCATCGAAGAGATGGAAGGGCTTCAGTTCAAAGTCGGTCCGAAATCATTCTACCAGACTAATAGTGGACAGGCTTACGAACTGTACAAAGTTGCCCGTGAGTTCGCCGGACTGACCGGAAATGAAATGGTTTACGACTTGTACACCGGAACCGGCACAATCGCCAATTTCGTCTCCCGCCAGGCAAAGAAAGTGATCGGCATCGAATATGTACCCGAAGCAATCGAAGATGCCAAAGTCAACTCTGCACTAAACAAGATCGAAAATACATTGTTCTACGCCGGTGACATGAAGGACATCCTAACACAGGATTTCATCAACCAACACGGCCGCCCGGATGTTATTATCACAGATCCACCTCGTGCCGGTATGCATGACGATGTGATCAACACGATCCTCTTTGCCGAGCCGGAACGTATCGTTTATGTAAGCTGTAATCCGGCAACACAGGCACGCGATCTGAGCTTGCTCTCTGTGAAATATGCCGTCAAGAAGGTGCAGCCGGTAGACATGTTCCCGCATACGCATCACGTGGAGAATGTTGTTCTTTTGGAAAAATTAAAGAATTAAATAGCTAATGAAAAAGGTCATCCTCTTGTTTTTTGTGACGCTGTTGTTGTCCGGCTGCAATCGTACGAGGCAGGAACAAGGACAGGAGGATGACGATGTGACAATCGACCTGCCACAACTGAAAGCACAAGGCGAAATAACCGCTGTCACGCTATACAGCTCGACTTCCTATTTTCAGTATAAAATGCAACCGATGGGGTATGAATACGAACTGATCAAGGATTTCGCCCGCTCGGAAGGACTGAAACTGAATATCAAGGTCGCAGAAAGCCCAACGAAGTTGATCGAGATGCTGGAAGCAGGCGAAGCAGATGTAGTCGCCTACCCGATCCAGATCAGCAACCGTTTGAAAGATAAGCTGATCTATTGCGGACAGGAGGAACAAGACTGCCAAGTATTGATCCAGCGGGCCAACAAGGGCGACAAAATAATCACCGACGTGACGGAACTGCTCGGAAAAGACGTTTATGTAAAACCGGGGACCAAATACTTCGAACGGCTGAAAAACCTCGATGTCGAACTGGGTGGCGGTATCCGGATTCATGAAGCGGATGCCGACACGGTAACGACAGAGGACCTGATCGGCATGGTCTCGCAAGGAGAAATCCCTTACACCGTAAGCGACGAGAATATAGCTCGTCTGAACAAAACTTATTTCTGGAACCTGAACGTTTCTCTGAAGATCAGTTTTATGCAACGTTCCTCATGGGTCGTACGCAAAAGCAGTCCTGAACTGGCTAAGGCGATCGATGCCTGGGCATCCGACAAGGCGGGAACGCATGTCTACAAGGCTTTGACGAAACGTTATTTCGAATTGAGCAAACAACCCATCACCGCTGAACTGCCGGAAGTCAGGAACGGCCATGTTTCACCTTACGATGAACTCTTCCGCAAACATGCCAAAAATATCGGATGGGATTGGCAGTTGCTTGCCTCGATCGGTTATCAGGAGTCCCGCTTCAATCCAAACGTAGTCTCATGGGCCGGAGCAGAAGGGCTGATGGGGATCATGCCGAATACAGCTAAGGCTTTGGGTGTGACGCCTCATGAACTGAAAGATCCCGACACTGGTATCCGTACAGGTGTGGATTGCCTGCGCCGCTTCCGCCAGGGATTTGGGAAAGTGACCGATCCGGTCGAAAAGATCAAGTTCACACTGGCAGCCTACAATGCAGGAATCGGGCATATTTACGACGCGCAACGGCTGGCTGAGAAATATGGCAAAAATCCATATGTTTGGGATGACAATGTGGCCGAATATATCCGGCTGAAAAACGATCCGGAATATTACAACGATCCGGTTTGTAAACACGGTTACCTGCGTGGTTCGGAAACCTTCAACTATGTACGCGAAGTGATGGAGCGTTACAACTACTACTTGACAAAAACAGGTCAAAAAGGTTAAGGCCTGATATTTTCTTTGATCATCTCTTTTACCAACAGCATCACTTTCGGATAACTAAGCGGGATGCCATCCAAAATCTCTTTTATCTCGCTCGTACTAATAGAGAATACGGTTTTTACTGCCTGATATTCAAAACATATATTAATATCTGGATTGCCGGTGATCAGCATGGCAACCGTTCCCGGAAGATCACCCCAAGGCGGGCAGTCGATATGGTTGGAACAGAAAGAGGCTGTCACCACCGTTCCCTTTCCCGGCTGGGATGTTATGGACACAGCTCCGCCGGTCTGCTCTGCATTCTGGATCAGGAAGGGGATGCCAAGTCCAACTTTACGGGTCGTGCGGGTGGTGTAGAACGGATTTGTGACACGGGGCAATAGTCCCGGCATCCATTCCCAAACCGTTGTCCGCAATACGGATCGTGATTCTGAGATCCCGTTCTTCTATGAACAAACCTATTTCCGAAGCTTTTGCCCGGATACTGTTTGCCATGATATCGGTGATATGGAAAGATAGATTATTCATGCCGTTACAATCATATGACCGTTTTCCTTCCGGAAAGCCATCGCCAAATGCTGGAAATCGAGTGCATCGGCTTTCAACAAGGAATATTTCGTACCGATCTGTCCGGGATAATGAGCATCGGAAGCACGGTAGACCGTATACTGTTTCAAATAATCATGTGCTGCCATCAGCTTCTCAAAACGGACAGCGTCATTGAACTCGATTGCATCCAAAGGTAGGGAAGGGTCGATGAATCCTAACTGGCTGATCAGGCTGAACGAAGGGCGTTCGACATGCGCCGCAATAAATAACCCACCCGATTGTCTGACGACAGCAGCGATTTGGCCGACACTCCTGTCGAGAGCGGAAATCAGCAGATAAGGAGCCTCCCCCACGATCTCGTTCCGGCCGTTCACCCAGACCTGGTCACCAAAACGTTCGGGGTCGTTCGGGACAGTCGGCAGATGCTCTTCCAGATATTTCTGAAAAGCGGCACGAGCCTGGCCATCAGAAAAAAGGGCAACACAGTGCGCCTCTTCGCGTGTCGTCACCTCTGCACCGGCAAAGACCACCAGTCCGCACTCTTCGCCTAAAGTCTGGATTTCGGGACATTGCAACGTGCTGTTATGATCCGTGACGGCAATCGCATCCAGTCCCTGTTCAAGGGCTGTTTCCACAATCTGCCGCGGACTCATCTCCAAGCTTCCGCAAGGCGAAAGACAAGTGTGCAGGTGCAAGTCTACCCGGAACTCTTTCATGCCTGTTGCAAAAGGTGATATATTTTTTCCCGTTGCCTCGAATGCGGAAAGCTGCGTTCCGAGCAAAGGCACGTTTTCTTCTTTTCCTTTATCAAGCGTCTCCTCGTCCGGCGAGCCCCGTTAACGATCAGGACGGCGGCTGCATCTTTCAGGGTGGCGACAGCTAAATGTTCTGGTGCGTCTGCATCGTAATCCACAACATCCCTTCGTCAATATGTCCCATTACATCACTCAACAGGTCGCTGGTATAACCGCCGGAAATCTCCGCGTCCAACCTGCCTCCCCGCAAAAACGGTTAAGTTCATTCTTTTACCAAATCACTGACCTTCATATTTAGCTCCTTTCTTATAACAATCTTTATTCAACCGGTCTTTTCCCCACGTCTTCTCGATCAAGCGGAAAGCATGCTCCTTATCCAATTTCCCATGTTTTTCCATATTACGCTGCATAAAGACACAATCGCTGAACTGCGCTTCATGGCGGACGATATCTTCTGCCAACGTCTGGCAATTGGGCGAACCGCAGGCCCCGCAATCGATACCGGGCAGGTGACACATCAACTTGCGCACCTGCTCCATCTTTTTCAGGACTTCTTCGATACTTCCTTCGTATCGCAGCTTCGGGTTGGGCTGAAGCGGACGAATGGTGATGTGCTGCTTCAGATAGGACAACGCTTCCAAGCGGTCGGAATAGATCAGCGGAGCCTTATCACGCTTCATCGAACGCTTCATTACCCGCTCGGCAGTAAGGAAACGGTTAGCAACAGCCAGCACACCGCCCGCGCAGCTCCGGTCACAGGCACGCAGTTCCAGGAAATCCACATTGCGGACTTCGGTTGTCGATTCCATCCGTTCCAAAAACTCGATGACATTGTGTATCTCATCGATCGCCAGGCAACGGCCGGAAAAATGCTTGGCTTCTCCTCCGGTCTGGCTCCAACGCATCTCCTTTTTGGTTAGGGACGGTGGGAGAATACATTTGGGTTTATAATCCTTCGGGCGGTTTTTCAGGATATGGTATACCTTATTATATAATGTATCCATATTGATCACGCCCTTGATCGTAGACGAATAGCCTTCCGCACCTTTCAAGGCCGCGATTTTGGCTGCACAAGGCGTCACATAAAAGATACCGATTTCTTCGGACGAGAAACCGTCTTCTTCCAGCATTTTATGATAATAGGTAGCTGTCGCATTAACCGGCGATTTCACCAACAGGATATTATCGACCAAAGCCGGAAAGCGCACCTGTATCAGCCGGACGATAGCCGGACAGAACGAACTAATAACAGGCTTTTCCTCCGCTTGTTCCATCTGTCGCAGCATCTCGCGGTGGATCATATCTGCCGTAAACTCGACCTGAAACACATGGGTGAACCCCAGTTCATATAGTGCACTGAAAATCTCCTCCTCCGTCGTATATTTGGAAAACTGCCCGATAAAGACCGTCGGAACCAGCACGACACGCGCCTTATAGTCGAAGATTTTCTGGAAGTCGTCCTGCTCCACATAGATAGCTTCCGCCGGGCAGGCTTTCAGACATTCGCCACAGTCCACACACCAACCTTTGCGGATGGAGGCTTTCCCTTCGCGAATGCGGATCGCACCGGTCGGGCACTTTGTCATACAATGGGTACAGCCGACACAACGATCATTGTCTATTTTCAATGCGTGGTAAAACTTCGTTTCTTCCATGGCTATCTGGCATTTGCGGAGAAATAGGTCAGCATACGAACGGTCGTACCCTCTCCCACTTTGCTCTCGATCATTAATTCATCTACATTCTTCTTCATATTGGGTAGTCCCATACCTGCACCGAAGCCCATCTCACGAACGGCAGCCGAAGCAGTGGAGAATCCTTCCTGCATCGCCTGATCGATATCGGGAATACCGGGGCCTTCGTCTTGCAGAAGAAGGCTGATCCTGTCGGCTTCGATATCGGCCAACACCGTCCCACGCCAGGCATGGGCAACAACATTGACCTCGGCTTCATAAAGGGCGACAACCACCCGCTTGATGATGCGCGGATCGATGGATAGTTGCTTCAACACCTTCTTTATCTGGCTCGAAGCAGAGCCGGCTTTTGAGAAGTTGCCTCCTTCCAGTTCAAATCTGAATTGCATATCTTCACCTCCTTTACTTAATAGATCGGCGGAAGGCCGTTGCAATAGAGCTCACCGACCGTGTGATACATAGAGTGGTCCGTTTCCATCAGGATCATATCGTTTTCCGCTGCCAGTTGCAGCATTTCAGGAGTCGCCTTTTTCCCCCGCACAAACAGGATGCAAGAAACATCCGCCATCTCTGCCGTCCGAATCGTCTGCATATTGCATAAACCTGTGACGAGCAGCACTCCGTTGCAATCCAGTGTCAGGACATCGCTCATCAGGTCGCTGGCGAAAGCGCATTGCACTTCGTGGTCTTCCCGGCCGCTTCCGCATACGACTGCTGCGCCGGTAAGCGCCATTATCTGCCGTATCTTCATGTTATATAAAGGTTATATTTGCCGGGACAATGTAAGAAATAGTTATAACTTTGCAAGCGAAAACAGATAGAAAGTTACAACTAAATCATGAAAATATGGGCGTAGTAATAGGTATCGATGTCGGTGGAAGCACAACCAAGATTGTCGGAGTGGAAAACAAGACTATCAAATCACCAATGTTCGTCAAGGCGACAGATCCGGTCACCTCGCTCTTCGGGGCTTTCGGTAAATATATCTATGACAACGGAATCACCTTGCCGGAGATCGAGATGGTAATGCTGACAGGTGTGGGAAGTGCCTTTATCGACCAGCCACTATACGGCTTGCCGACAGCCAAGACAGATGAATTCCTTGCCAATGGCCTCGGTGCCCAATATGCCGCTTCACTGGAGCGCCTGATCGTCGTAAGCATGGGAACGGGAACCTCTTTCGTCAAGGTGGATGGACAGCATATCCAACATATCGGCGGGATCGGTGTCGGAGGCGGAACCTTGCTTGGACTCTCCCGCCTGCTCCTGAAAACGCAAGACATCCACCAGATCTCCGATATGGCTTTGAAGGGAACTCTGACGAATATCGACCTCCAGATACAGGATATCTGCAACCGGCCTCTGCCCGACCTTCCGCTGGATGCCACCGCCTCCAACTTCGGAAAAGCGGACGGCAACGCCTCTCCTGAAGATATCGCTTCAGGGATCATCCACATGGTCCTGCAATCGATCGGCCAGGCCGCCATCCTGTCAGCTCTCAACAGCCCGATACAAGATTTCGTCTTGATCGGTAACCTGACGCAGCTGCCTCAGTGCAAGGAAATCTTCCCCAAGCTGGAAGAAATGTATGGTGTCCGTTTCCTGATCCCCAAGTATTCGGAATACAGAACTGCCATAGGAGCCGCCCTTACCTACATAAACGGTTCAACGGTTCATCCGGTCCGTTAATTTCCCCGACCGGATTACCATTTTGTCATCTTTATAAAGATAAAGTAGTGCATTATGAAACGTTAAAAAATATTACCCGCTATACTAATTCCAAATAGATGCACTACTAATTCGATTTTGATGGGGTGGTAGTGACATTTTGATAAAACCAAAATCCGGATTTTTAAGAGCCGTAGGAGGCGTATAAAAAAATAATACACCCCGGATATGTACGGATTACAATTTATTCTTATCTTTGATAGCATTAAATTAAATTTATAATATCATGTTCGCAAAAGAAACTTATATCGCCCGCAGGGCTAAATTAAAACAGACGATAGGTTCAGGCCTGTTGTTATTTTTAGGTAACGATGAGTCCGGCATGAACTATGCCGATAACACATACCATTTCCGCCAGGATTCCACTTTTCTGTATTTCTTCGGACTTCCCTACGCCGGACTGTCCGCCATCATCGACATAGACAACGACCGCGAGATCATTTTCGGCGACGAATTGACAATCGACGCGATCGTTTGGATGGGAACGCAGCCGACACTGAAGGAAAAGAGCGAAGCCGCCGGTATCATCGAAGTCCGTCCGTTCAAGGAAATCGAAACATATCTGAAGAACGCGCAGCAGAAAGGCCAACCCATCCATTATCTGCCGACTTACCGCGCCGAACACCAGATCAAGCTATTCCAATGGTTAGGTGTCGTTCCTGGAGCCGAAAAACCGTCCGTTCCTTTCATTATGGGCGTAGTCAACCAGCGTAACTATAAGAGTGAAGAAGAAATTGCTGAAATAGAAAAGGCCTGTATCGTGACAGCCGATATGCATCTGGCCGCCATGCGCACCGTTCGTCCGGGTATTCGCGAAAGCGAAGTGGCCGCCGCAGTCGCCGAAGTGGCTTTGGCAAACAATTACGAACTCTCCTTCCCGATCATCGCGACGATCAACGGACAGACGTTGCACAATCACGACCATAGCAATATGATCAAGAGCGGTGATATGCTTTTGCTCGATGCTGGTGCCGAAACAGAGATGGGATATGCCGGTGACATGTCGTCCACGATTCCTGCCGATGCCAAGTTCACGTCTCGCCAACGTGAGATCTACGATATCCAGGTGGCTGCCCACGAAGCGGCTGTTGCGGCCCTGCGTCCGGGTATCCCGTTTGTCGATGTATATGAATTGTCCTGCAAAGTGATTATGGAAGGCTTGAAAGATTTGGGATTCGTGAAAGGCGACCCGATGGAGGCCGTAAAAGCCGGTGCCCATGCCATGTTCATGCCTTGCGGTCTGGGACATATGATGGGGCTGGATGTCCACGATATGGAAAACCTGGGCGAAGTGTACGTCGGCTATGACGGCCAACCGAAAAGCACTGAATTCGGACGCAAGTCTCTCCGCCTCGGACGTAAACTGGAACCGGGCTTTGTCCTGACTATCGAGCCGGGGGTTTATTTTATCCCCGAACTGATGGACCTTTGGAGAAGCCAGAACAAGTTCACCGAATTTATCAATTACGACAAGTTGTTCACATACAAAGATTTCAGCGGTATTCGCAACGAAGAGGATTATCTGATCACCGAAAACGGCGCTCGCCTGTTAGGTAAAAAGATCCCTGTCCGTGCAGAAGAAGTAGAAGCGATAAGGAAATAATACATCACAATTCTAATAATTTTTCATGATATAGGCATGGATTTGCATGTGATGTGCAGTCCATGCCGAATTTTACTCATTTTTGTAAACTGTGATAAATGACACGAGTGATGTCTGCCATAATACGGGCATTGGTTTCGTCCGATTCTAAAGAATTTTTTATCAAGACCGCAATGTAACATCTTTCTCCATCAGGTAAATAGATAACGCCGGCATCTGTTTCACTGATCTGTAAGCCATCCGAAGTACGATCCGAATGTCCCGTCTTATGTCCGATCTTGACATTGGGAGGCAGACCGGCTTTCAGTTTATTTTCTCCGGACGAGCAGTTGAGCATGGTTTCTTCCAGAAATGCGAAAGATGTTGCAGATAAAATCTCATCCGTATATATTTTCTTTATCAATTGTACGACTGACAAAGGTGAACTCCAATTATTATAGCTATTCATGATATTTTCGTGCATGCTATGTTCCGTCTCAGTCAAATTCAGTTTCTTGATGCCCAATGATTTGATGAAAGTATCCACCTTTTTTATCCCTCCAGCAAAATCAATGAGCCAGTCACACGTGTTATTGTCGCTATAAATAATCGTATACGTTATTATATCACGCAATGATATGTGTATTCCTTGATTGGGATATTTGTTTCTCAAAGGGCTATATGTGTTTTCATGCATTTGTTCACGTGTTATGTACACCGTACTGTCTAAGGGAATATGTTCCCTATCCATCTTTTTCAAAACAGCCACAGTCACATGAAACTTAAAAAGGCTCATTAAAGGGTATTGCTGATTGTCGGATAATGTAAAGATCTTGTCTTGATATAGGATTGCCACACCGACTGTCGCTTTTTTTTTCTTGGATAACTTCCTTTATATCTCCAATTTGAATTTGGCCGAACGCCATTATGGAGTAAAAACTGCATACCGCAGACATGAGGAATCGCTTCATTAATGCACAAGTTTGAATAATAGATGAACAAAGATACAGAAAGTGTAGCTTATTTTAAAGAAAATGTTTTTTACTTAAAAGAATTATTTGTTTCTTCGCTTCATAATTACAATCATAATGGAACAAAAAGACGAAATAATACTGATAAACATAAATGGTACGGATCGTCCGGGAGTGACCGCCGCCCTTACCGAGATACTGGCCAAAAATAATGCGGTTATCCTGGACATCGGTCAAGCTGACATCCACAACAACCTCTCTTTAGGCATCTTGTTTCAAAGTAGCGAAGGCAATTCGGGGGATATTCTGAAAGAATTACTCTTTAAGAGCTACGAGCTCGATGTGAATATACGTTTCAACCCGATCTCCGAAGAGGCTTATAACCAATGGGTTTCCATGCAGGGTAAGAATCGGTATATCATAACGATCTTGGGCCGGAAACTGACTGCCCGGCAAATTGCTGGTGTCACACGTATTGTTGCCGATCAAGATATGAATATCGACGATATCAAGCGCCTGACGGGACGTATTCCTTTGGACGAAAATGCCCGTACGCCGAAAGCCAGCGTGGAATTCTCCGTGCGCGGTACGCCGAGGGACAAGGAACAGATGAAGGCCGATTTCATGAAACTCTCCGCCGAGCAGGAGATGGATATATCTTTTCAGGAAGAAAGCATGTTCCGACGCATGCGCCGCCTGATCTGCTTCGATATGGATTCGACACTGATCGAGACGGAAGTAATCGACGAACTGGCTATCCGGGCCGGTGTTGGCGATCAAGTGAAAGCCATTACCGAAGCGGCCATGCGGGGAGAAATCGATTTCTGTGAAAGTTTCCGCCAACGTTGCGCCTTGTTGAAAGGTTTGGATGTTTCTGTTATGCAGGAAATTGCCGAGAACCTACCGATTACCGAAGGGGTGGACCGCCTGATGCGTATCTTGAAAAAGGTCGGTTTCAAGATTGCGATCCTTTCCGGAGGATTTACCTATTTTGGTAACTATCTGAAACAGAAATACAACATCGACTATGTCTATGCCAACGAGCTTGAAGTGGAAAACGGAAAGCTGACCGGACGTCATGTCGGCGACATAGTCGACGGGAAACGCAAAGCGGAGTTGCTCCGTCTCATTGCACAAGTCGAAAATGTGGATATTCGCCAGACGGTCGCTGTCGGAGACGGTGCCAACGATTTGCCGATGATCAGTATTGCCGGTCTCGGAATCGCTTTCCATGCCAAGCCGAAAGTAAAGGCTACGGCCAAACAGTCTATTTCAACGATCGGTCTTGACGGCATCCTGTACTTTTTAGGCTATAAAGATTCCTATCTGGATGAAAAAATGTAACTACAAATAATAAGAGAAAAATGATCAGACACATCGTAATGTTCAAATTGAAGGAGTTTGCAACTCCGGCCGACAAACAGGCTAAAATGCAGGAAATCAAAACGGGATTAGAAGCATTGCTCGATAAGATTGACGTGTTGCGCATGATCCGCGTAGATTTTAACGTGAATCCGGCAGAGACATGGGATATCATCCTGACTACAGAACTGGACACACTTGAAGATGTCAGTACGTATGCCAACCATCCCGAACATGTAGCCATATCCAAAGGCATCATCGGTCCAGTCAAGGCAGACAGGCTTGGCGTCGATTATGAATATTAACAAACGAAGAGCATCATGAAAGACTTTGATATTGAAGAGCGAGTAAACCGTGCAGTTCGGAATTTGAAGCAGGTTATAATTGTGCACAGTCTGTCTTTCTGGCTTACTCGGATGTCTTTGAGTTGGAAATGGAGACAGCCAAGAAAATGTCTGTCTCTTTTGGAGGAGGTGTAGGCCGTATGCGCGAAGTTTGCGGAACAGTCAGCGCAATGGCTATGCTAGCGGGGTTTAAATATCCGGTTCAGGATATTACCGACCAGGAAGCCCGCACCAAGAATTATGCAATGGTGCAAAAAATGGCTGACATATTCAAGGAGAAAACGAAACAATCATCTGTCGCCGCCTTTTGCCTCCTGAAGACGCAGCAGCTACGACACCGGCACCTGCCGCCCGTACGCAAGAATATTATCAGAAGCGCCCTTGCAAAAAATACATTGAAGATTCGGCTCGCATTGCAGGAAGAATGCTGAAAGGAGAATTGGATTGATGGCTTATGCCATCAATCTGATTTGTGTAACAATACCTAAACTCCGAATGTCGTTGAATAAGTTCGTATAGGAGGAAATCGCCTTTACATTCACTTTGTATGTGATAACGGACCGGTCCTCTTTATAATATGTCTCGAAAGAGACACTCACGATAAAAACGCCTTTACTTTCCAATATTTTACGAACTGCCTTTAAATCGGGTGTTGCCGTAGAGCAGGTGATAGTCAGTATCTTGTTGACACCGTTCAGGAACATTCTTCTCTCCAAATGTTCCAGGCTGACCAGAATGAAAAGTGTTATGACAGTTGCAATAGCAGCCGGAATATACATTCCGGCTCCCACTGCCAAACCTATTACCGCCATTACCCAGATACAAGCAGCCGTCGTCAGTCCATGCACGCTCCCATGGCTTTGGATAATCGCCCCTGCTCCGAGGAAACCGATACCCGAAAGCACTTGTGCCGCAATACGTCCCGGATCGCCATTCAAGAAATTAGGATAACATTGCGGAATCCAGATAGAGACCAGCATGGCAGCAGTCGAACCCATACAAATCAATGTAAAGGTACGCATTCCCGCCTCCCGTCTTCTAAATTGGCGCTCTATCCCAATGACTGCTCCCAAGAGGAAACTGATCAGCAGCTTTACGGCTGCCGTGTAGGGGGTAATAACCGTATTGTGTAATATGTCGTTTATCTGTTCTAACATACTTATCACATTAGTAACACGCAAATATAAGTATTTGTTTGATTACTTGACCTCTGTAATTTCAATCACATGACTATTTGTCGGCCGGCTTGAAAACACAGGAATGCCGACATTCATCAGAAATTCTCCGGAGAACGTTTTGCCATTGCAGGCCAATTTGGATTGTGTACCCGGAACCAAGTTGATTTCCTTCAGTTCATAACGGGCATCCTTCTTCAATCCCTGTAAACGAAGAGGTTGCATCGATTCTGCATATCTCGGATGGATATCGAAGGCAAACAGGACAGCTTTGTCTGCATTACCGCTGGCATACATAACGGCAGCATGCTGGCTTTCATAAGGCGATTGCAAACGGTATTGGTCGCCGTCCAGAATGACATCGTCCAGACGTTTGAAGTTAGCCACCGCTTCCTTGCAATATTGTTGGTCCGCCTGGTTCATTTCATGGATACGGATATCGAAACCTAACTTGCACATGCTGGCTACGTCCGTACGGAACTTAACCGGCTGTTTTCCCCAACTCGTTACGTGGGCAGCCATGCTTTTAGCGGGAAGAAGTGGGAATACCCCCACTGGATAAAGATACGTTCGATGGCATCCGTATTATCACTTGGCCAGAACTCAGTGAAATACTTCAACGCTTCATAGTCGCAACGGCCACCACCACCGGAACACAGCATCATCGGCAGATTCGGATATTTTTGTTTGATCCGTTCCAATACATTATACAGGCCGCGTACATACTCAACATATAAATGGGGATTGCTGGTCTTTCAGATACGGAGAGTAGATATTCGTTATCGGGCTGTTACAATCCCATTTGAAATAGGCGATACCCGGATATTTCGTCATCAGATTGTCAACCACGCCATATACATAATCCTGTACTTTCGGATTAGTCAAATCCAGAACCATCTGGTTTCTAAAGTAATACTCGTCACGATTCGGCAAATGGATCACCCAGTCCTTATGTTTCTCATACAACTCGCTTTTAGGGTTTACCATTTCCGGTTCGATCCACAAACCGAACTTAATGCCTCTGTCCGTCGCTTCCTTCACCAGCTTTCCGATACCGTTAGGCAGCTTGGTAACGGTTTCTTCCCAGTCTCCCAATCCCTGATGGTCACTGCTGCGGGGATACTTATTGGCAAACCAGCCATCGTCAAGCAAGAACATATCGACTCCTAATGCAACGGCTTCATCCATAATATTCACCAACTTGTCTTCATTAAAGTCAAAATAGGTCGCTTCCCAGTTGTTCAGCAATGTCATACGAGACTTCTCGCCGTCTTTCAACTGATATTTGCGTGCCCAACGTTGGAAATCACGACTGGCTTTGCCCTTTCCTTTGGCACTATAGGTAAAAATAAACTCCGGCGTGCGGAACACTTCGTTCGGCTTCAACGAGTATTCCGATGCATATGGGTTGATACCGGAAAGGATACGCAGGCCATTCTCGTTGTCTACTTCGAACGTAAAACGGTAATTACCAGTCCATCCGATAGTGCCAAATAATACATCTCCGGCATTCTCTTCCGCTTTCCTGTCCAGAGCAAGCAAAAAGAACGGAGAACAAAACATGTTGGCACGACTTCCCAACTTGGTGTCCAGCATCTTCTTACCAAAAGCCAGCTCGGTTTCCTTCATATTGACTTCGTGGGCCCAATCTCCTGCAAATTCAGTCAGAAAATACTTGCTGCCATTCAGATGCAATAAAGAGGAAGCATAATTATAAAGGGTTACAGGTTTCTTCTCCTGATGTGAAATCTCCGCATATTCCTTGATGATGTTTTCCTTTGGATAAGCGATGAAATGCAATTTTACTTCGACCGGATATTTATCATCTTTCAAAAGAATGACCGTCTCGTTGACTCCCGGCTGAAGCTGTTTGTTTTCGTGGGAGACATATTTCAGGAGCAATGACGGGTTACCGTCATTATGCAAAACACGAATAGCCGGTTCGAAATAATCTTCCATACCATGTGTCAGATAGGCTTCATTACCGAGAGGTAATTGTACGATATCCGAATCAAATGACAGTTTTTGTCCCAGATAAGATTGATACAGGCGGCCATTTTTATCATCAACCTTATAAATAAGGCTAATGTCATCGGTCGTAATTGGAATTACAGTTTTTCCATTTGCACTCAGCGTCGCTGATATCGCTATTAGACATAGCAAATAAAGATGTCTGATCTTCATGTTTTTCTTCTATAATTTATTAATTAGATATTACAAATCCAAGGTTTATTTTATATACGAACAAAGATATTATAATTATTGGAATAATGATATTCCAAACGAATAAAATTACAAGAAAAAAGCCTGTAAAACACATAAAATAAGTCGTTTTACAGGCTTTTCTTTAATTTGTTATTCCGAAAAGGATTATCTCATCCTGTTTTTATACTTCCAAAGCTCCGATCAGTTCACGGACAGACGAAAAACCATGTCTGTCACAATAGTCGTTCATCCCTTCGATAACCTTTATACCAACGGCTGGATCTACAAAATTGTAGGTCCCGATCTGGATTGCTGTAGCTCCGGCCAGCATGAACTCCACCGCATCTTTCCAGTTCGAAATACCTCCCAGACCGATAATAGGAATCTTCACAGCCTTATAAGTCTGCCATACCATCCGCAAGGCAACCGGCTTTACGCAAGGACCGGAAAGACCACCGGTTATTGTAGATAATACCGGTTTACGCTTCTCCGCGTCAATGGCCATCCCCAGCATAGTATTAATCAACGAAACAGAGTCTGCTCCCTCGGCTTCGACCGCTCTGGCAATCTCCGTAATGTCGGTCACATTAGGGGAAAGTTTTACAATAAGGGTCTTCGGATAAACCTTGCGGACAGCTTTCACCACTTCGCTTGCCCCACAAGTCGTCACGCCAAAAGCCATACCTCCCTGCTTCACATTCGGACAGGAAATATTCAGTTCGATCGCCGGAATCTTGTCTAAATCCGCTATCTTCTCAGCACATTCCACATACGTTTCCACAGAGGAACCGCTCACGTTTACGATCATGTTCGTGTCGATGTCCTTTATCTCCGGATAGATATGATCGACAAAATATTGCGCCCCCTTATTCTGCAAACCTACAGCATTCAACATTCCCGAAGGGGTTTCCGCCATACGGGGATACAAATTCCCTTCGCGTGGCTGGATCGTTGTTCCTTTCACAAAAATACCACCCAAGCGGGAGATATCCATAAAGTCCGAATACTCAATGCCATATCCGAAAGTACCCGATGCCGTCATGACCGGGTTCTTCAATTGCAAATTACCGATGTTTACGTTT
>ENA-OQCB01000599-OQCB01000599.1-human-gut-metagenome-genome-assembly--contig:-NODE-599-length-16631-cov-5.595310_pt1 | contig 16631 bp, 20 predicted proteins | sample MGYA00242493_ERZ504568 | MGnify/ENA primary metagenome ERZ504568 (study PRJEB26092, sample SAMD00036229) | human gut metagenome | host: Homo sapiens | study: EMG produced TPA metagenomics assembly of...
GTATAACCGAAAAAGGATTCATAGTGCCATCGGTTATATGACACCGCAGCAAAAGGAGGATGAGGAATTAGAAAAATCAGCATAAACTTTCAACTTTTTGTGTCCAAAGTATTGACATAGGTCCAATGCTCCCGTGATTATCTGTTAGAAACCCTTTCTCACTAATTACATGTTCTGACGGACGCTTTCCAGAATTAAACTTACCTGATTTGAGTAATTTTTTCATACTCTTGCTATATGGTCGTAACACTCGACGATTATCTGCCTTGGGATAGTCTGAATTTGACATCCACCATACATGAGTAAAGCTATCAATGGCTCTAATACGATTGATTGTGACCCATTGAGCTGGGGAGGGTAATCTTGCAGGATTATAGCATACAAATTCCTGACATAGCCTAAGTCCTGCATTTTCATTATTTACAAAGCTTAACAGGCTATTTAAATGCAGTAGTGACTGTACTGGACGATTTTTTTCCCACGCATTTCCCATTTCAATTACTATTGAACCGTTTGGGGCTAATACACTTGAAAATAATTCCGCTAATCCCGTAAACCATTTTAAATATTCTTCTCCATTAAGATTTCCGTATTGTTTTTTGTTATTAAGGGGAAAAGGTGGGGAAGTAAGTATCAATTGCACTTTGCTTTTCAAATCTAATTCCTTAATTACTTCTTCGCATTTTCCCAAGTAGTACTTTCCATAATCGGTACTATATAGTAAATCACTCATTCTTAACCAAATCTCCATTCGTTTTTTTCGCTATCCCAAACTTTAATTGTATTTTTTTCAGCAATAATATTCTCAAACACAGGCTCAAGAAACGCCTGTATTTCATCAATCACGACAGAAAACTCAAGCGTATCGTCCTTGATATTCTTCAAGAAATATTTCCACCGTTTCTGCATATCCACATCATCGGCAAGGGCTATAATCCGCTTGAAGCTATCCTTATCATAGGGTGTTCCACGCCGCTCTAATGTTCTAGTGATTGCGGTCTGCAATTTTGCACCATCGAAGTCAAAAGTTCTTGCAAGATAGTAAATGTCGTAAAAGTCCTTCATCCGTCCTGTCAGCTCAAATCGTTGCAGGATAGCATCAAACTTTTCAGCAATCGTACTTTCGAGAGAGTAGGTCATAATGACAGGAGCTTCAAAGTCTGGAAGCTGTGTATTGATTTTGCGTTCCTCGGCTCGTGGAACGATAACATCGCCGACCCCAATATCTACATTAAACGGAACACGGACATTTTTTATCTGAGCGATAATCTGTGTGCTGATACCATGATACTTTCTCTGCGGCGAGATTTCCTCAAACCCTTTCGCTTTCATAGAAATATAATCATTGCCCGTAGGCGTATTGAGAATACGAGTGATAAGAGCTTTTACATCATTAATTGAATTTGATGCCGCCCGCAGAAGAAAATCCACATCAATCGTGGCTCGGCTCTCAAAATTGGTGAGCGTGTAAATGAACAATCCGCCTTTAAGAATGAGATTGTCCTCACAACCCGATTTAGAAAGTTTCCTCAAAAATTCTTCCTGCACAAAAAGCTGTAGGCATTGCTGATAGCTAATGCCAGATGCTTTCGCCTTATTTCTAAGTTTTGCAAGAACAGATGCTGCAATATCAGCCATCACAACCACACTCCAATCAATTCTTTTACTTTTTTTTGCACACGCAACACTTTTGCATATTCCATAAGGTTTGGTACATTTTTCTTCGGGTCTTTTACATAGCCCTGTATTGCCTTATTGAAAATCTCTCTATCCATCTTATTCATATTCCGCAGTACATCACAGATGGTACGGTCACGGTCATAGATGCGAACATCGACAAAATCAATTTGTCCTTTTGTTTCTCCCAGAGTGACCAATGATGGTTCGACACGATATGCCTTTACAAATGGATAGTCAATATTAGTACGATTCCTCGAAACATTCTTATCAATCGTAATGTTCCATTCAGCAGGGCTGCGGTCGCTGTAACCGTAGTGAAATAGTGCCGTTTCCATACAAAGAACGGCATCGGGGAAAAGGCAATTGATTAAAGTTACTTCTGAATCGCCATAACCCTCTACCCAATGATAGTAGCCCCGTTTTACTTTTTCTATCACACCTGCTTCAAGCATTCTTTGTATATCTCTATAAAACAGCCTTTCGGCATCAAGCTGTGCTGTCGTCATTATATAATTGTAACTTGAAAAAATTTCTCTCAAAAACCGAATATCTTTTTCATCAAGCATAGTTTCACTCCTGTACTAAACCGCACATAAACAGTTCAACGGTTGTGTGCTTTACTACATTATACACGATTACAAAAGAAAAATCAACCGTACTAAACCAAACATTTCTAAAGCTTTCATTGGTGTGGTTTACTACACAATTTTAGCCTGCTTGTCCTTAATTACAAACAAGCAGGCTATTTCAAATTTTAAGCTCAGAATAGCAATCCAAAGATGCTGTAACATAAAGATTTATTGTCCGTAAAGTGCCACAAAGCACGGTATCACAAGGCTTTTCACAATCTGGAGAGAGAACTTGTCCATTCCATTTCTTTATCCTTTCATAGCTTTCCATGTTATGTATCAGCAAACCGTAGTGGTCGGGCTTGTCCGCATATTCCTCAATATGGCACATTTCTGAGCACAATGTAAGGAATGAAAAACATGCTCCTCATAACATTCGCAGCCTTTATCTTCTACACCAGCGCCACTGCAGCTGCGATTGCCAGTACATTGGTAAAGAGCATGAAAAGCACCGTATACTTACCGGTAAACACAAGGCTCCTGACAAAATCCGATGACCCGGCGAACATCTGTGTGAAATTCTTAAGGCCGATGAATACCGGTTTCTTTGAAATACCGTTCCATTCCATCAGTGAGTAATACCCGCTCATCACAAATGGAATATATATGGTAATCATGACCAGAACAATGGCCGGCAGGGTGAATAACACACACTCGACATATTCTTTTTTCTTCCTACCCATAATAATCTCCTTCCCCTTAGCACATAAACGATTGCTTCATCGCTTTTATAGCAAATTATTACTTGTGCAATGTCAACATATTTTTATTATTTATTATCTTTTTTATCACAAAATCAGTCTTATTTGAATTATATTTCTTTTTTATTGTAGGTTTTATATATAACCTATATTTCATTTTCTAATTGTTTTGTTTTCTATTTTATTGCGACTATACGAAAAAATCCAATATTCAGGCACAAAAAAACAGGTATTTCCAATTAACTGAAAATACCTGTTTTTTTATCTTAACTTTGTACCACTTCCAGCTCAAATAGGCGGGCAGCGGGCATCCTGGGAATCCGGACGCTTAAGCTCCCCCTCTCCTGGTTCCAATTGTATTTACATTTTTCATAAGGAAGGCATGCTTTTCCTCCTGGCTGCGGATGATTTCCAATACCATATGGATTCCATTTTCGTTTATCTCTATCCGCTGCATCCCATCTCCTCCACCTTCATAACACTTTCCCTCTCCGCTATGACAGCATCAATTTTCGGCTCGCTCTCCCGCACCTCTTCTCCATCTATAAGACGCATGAGCATATTTACCGCCAGCTCTGCCTTGCGGCTCACATCCACACTCATGGATGTAAGCCTTGGATTGCAGAGCCTTGCATATATATCATCGTCAAATCCCGCCACAGAGATATCCTCCGGTATGGAAATCTGCCTGCGCTGCAGATAACCGATGGCCTCCACCGCATTGAAATCCGTGGAAAAAAACAGTGCGGACCTGCGTCCAATCAGCCCGCGCATTTCATCGTAAACCATGGCCCTCTCGTCATAGGTCCTGCCCAGCATACGTATCTCCAGGGCCGCGTTTTCTCCCAGGCGCTCCCTGTATACCTCCGACGCTCCCAGATACCTGCACTAATCAGCTCCCGACTTGGTATTGGTCAGGTACACCACCTTTTCAATTCCCTGGTCCAGCAGATACCCCATCATGTGTCTGCCCCCCTCATAATCCCTGGAGGTCACATTAAAGCATCCTGCTATCTTTGCCGGGTCGTATTCGTTCATATCAATGGATACAATGGGCTTTCCCGTCTGTTTGCCAATCTGCTTATAATATTTGGCCGGCATGGAGATGGATATGATTCCATCCACATTCCATCCCATGGTCATTTTCATGATTTCGGGTATGTTCTTGGAAGAAAAGAGCATGATATAATACCCTCTTTTTCTCAGCATGCTTTCAAGCTCACCAATGATATTTCCGTAAAAGGGACGTTCGTAAGGGGTCCGCTCCACGAAATCCGGCGTATTGACAAGAATACTGATGATTTTAGAGTCCTTGTTGGTCAGGGCATTCAGCCCGAATCTGGGGATATAGTTGTATTTGACCAAAAGCTTTTTTATTCTCTCTTCCACTTCCGGAGAAACCTTCTTTGCTTTTCCATGCAGTACATTCGACACAGTGGTCATACTGACGCCTGCCTCTGCTGCGATTTCCTTTAATGTAATCATTCTAACTTCACCTGTCCTGCTTTGACATTTTACTTTTTACGGAGCGTGTCTGAAAATTCATTCCCGCCATCTGACGTAAAAGCAGTTTCCAGACACGCTCTGGTAGAATCATACCATACTTTCAGATGCTCCTCCATTGGTTTTTCAAACTTTATATCCGTCCCTGCCTTATCATTATATCGTCTAATCATTACATCCGTAAATGAAATCCGGAGCCTGTTTCAGGAAAACCCGCACGGTTCCGGCTTATCCCTGCCCAGCTCAGCCAGTTTCCGGTTCTTCTCATTTACAGTCCCGAAATCCTTCAGACAGCAGATGACCTGGCCGCAGGACTCCATAACCGCAGCTGCCCGCTCATACGTCTCCTCCCGAATCAGTTCAAAGGGGGCTTCCGATATCACCTTTGCAGCCAATGCAACGGCAATGGGGTAATCCATATCATTTTCGTGGAGGATTCCTGCGGCAAAAGGAATTCCCATGCGCTGCAGCTTCCTGTACACCGGGATTCCGCTTCCGTTTCCGCCTATGACGAACACCTGGGGCGTTCCCCTCACCGGTTCCATCTCAAGGCAGCCCAGCTCGGCATGATAGCTGCCTTTCGTAATTCCGTACAGACTGGTAATATAAGAGGATGTAAAGATTTCTTCCGGTGTACCGCACCGTTCAATGTATTCCCCGTTTACGCAGACAATATAATCCGATAATTTCTGCGCTAAGTCCAACTCATGAAGGGACATAAGCACTGCCACCATCTTCTCATGAACCAGGTCCTTGAGAATCGTCAGAAGCTCCAGCTTATGCCGGATATCCAGGAAAGAAGTGGGTTCGTCCAGCACAATAGCCCTGGGTTCCTGGCACACGGCCCGCGCCAGAAGGATGCGCTGCTTCTGCCCGTCGCTTATCTCCGAAAAATCCCGCCGGGCCAGGTCCCATGCGTGAACCAGCTCCATGGCCTCCCTGACCTTTTTTCTGTCTTCTGCGGTCAGTATGCCCATTCTTCCGGTATACGGGTAACGGCCGGTGCTGACCACATCCTCACAGGTCATAAGTTCAGGGTGAATCCGTTCTGTCATCAGAATGGACATCCGCTTTGCAATCTCCCTCTCCCCCATCTGCTGCATGGGCGTGCCATCCAGATATACAGCCCCTTCCAACAGCCCCAGCTGCCGGATTACGCTTCGGAGAATGGTGGATTTGCCAGCCCCGTTTGGACCAATCAGGGTTACAATTTCGCCTGGTCTCACATGAATCCCGATTTGCCTTATAAGAGGTATACCGCCGTATCCCACGGTCATATTTTCAGTCAATATGTAATTTTCTTCCATGAAATCCGCCTCTCTGTCTCTCCCGCTGTTCTATTTTCCCGCTGCCCGGTCCCCATCCTTCCCGCTCACTACATGTTCTTACGGTTGTGCACCATCATATAGATGACAATGGGCGCGCCGAAAACAGCTGTCACGGAGCTGATGCTGAGTTCTGTGGGCGCAAAGACCGTCCTGGCCGCCAAATCGCAGAACAGGCAGAACACAGCACCGCCCAGGAAGCAGCCCGGAATCATGAGTATGGGCTTTGACGTCTTAAACAGGCTTTTCACCAGGTGTGGAACCGCAATGCCCACAAAGGATATGGGCCCGGCAAATGCAGTCACACAGGCCGAAAGAATGCTGGACAGCAGAATCAGGGCCACCCTGAACCGCAGGATGTTCACCCCCATGTTCCGGGCATAGACCTCTCCCATCTGGTAAGCGCCAATGGGCTTTGCCATGAGAAAGACAAGGAGCAGCGCCAGGAAAATCACTGCTGTCATGACCCTTACATTCTCCCATGAGGTACCTGAAAAGCTGCCCATGGACCAGTTGTGAAGATTGACAATGTTGGCGTCGTCCGCAAATGTCACCACAAAATCCGTTATGGCGGAACAGATATAGCTAATCATTACACCGCAGATAACCAGCATGGACATCTTCTTTACCTTACCGGAAATCATCAGCACAAATCCCATGGAAATCATGGAGCCTGCAAAAGCAGCCAGAATCATCCCGGCCGAGCCGATGGAGATTCCCCTTCCCAGCAGGACAATCATCACAAGGGAAACCACCAGTTTTGCGCCGGATGAAATCCCCAGCACAAATGGCCCTGCGATGGGATTTGCGAAAAACGTCTGCAGTAGGAAACCGGATACGGACAAGGCTCCGCCCAGTATCACAGCCGAAAGAATCCGGGGAAGGCGTATATCCCACACAATATGGTATGAGGTGTCCTCCCCGGTTCTTCTGAGCAGGATTTCACCGATTTCCTCCACGGACAGATGCACACTGCCGGAATTAATGTTCCAGATAAATAATACGCACATCATGGCTGCCAAAAGGGCAAATGAAATGCTATATTTTGTGTAGATACCTTTTGGCATTGGCATAACTCCTTTTTCCGGCAGCCCATGGGACCGCCATGTATCTTTGCCGGGCGGGAATGCGTTTTCAAACGCCCCCTAGCGCAGCCGGTGCATATACCTTAATCCCTCCGGCTCCTTCTCTGTCAATATCCGGTGGATATCCAGAATCATATCCCCCAGCCCCATGGTTTCCTGGAACAGGCTTTTTTCCGTGCACCACACATTTCCCTCCTTCACAGCCTTAAAATCAGCCAGGAGGCTGCTTTTATCCAAAAGCTGGTCCAGGCTGTCCAGTTCCCCGTCTATGGTGCTGTTGTAAATAATGTAATCCGCATCCCTGGCAGCGGCATAAAAGCTTTCCATCTGCATGTTCATGGTGGACAATGCATTTTCATTTCCCGCAAGTCCCTGCGGGACATAGGTTCCTCCGGCCAGGGCAATCATTTCGGCCACATAATCCCCGGACTTTCTCACATTGACATAGCCGTTGCTGCTGATATAGAAAAATGCTGCTGTCTTCCCGGTATTCTCCTGGTTCATCACAGGTAACAGCTGCCTTACCTGGTCGTCAAAACAGCGCTCTGCCTGTTCCTCCCGGCCCAGCAGCACGGCATATAATTTCAGCCACTCCATCCTGCCAAGGGGATGGCTCTCATAGCTGGAGCGCTCCACCAGAACCGGTATCCCCAGCTGTTCCAGCTGTTCCTTTACTTCCGGGGAATGATAAATCATGGTGGATTCTATGGCCAGGTCGCAGGACATGGACAATATCCGCTCATAATCCGGCGCGTTGTATTTGCCCGCATAAAGCATTCTGCCATCCTCCAGGGCTGACCTGGCCTCCTCTATGTACCAACCGGAAGCATCTGTCCCGGACAGTGTAATCCGGTCCGTTCCATCCAGGCTGCAGAACAGGTCCATTGCTGATGTTGCCGCCAGATAAATATTCTTCAGCGGCTGTTTTATGACAGCCACATCGCCCGGAAGACCGGAGGGCTCTGATTTCCCTTCCGGCACCACCAGATAGCGGCCGCTGTCCTTTATGGTAATCATCGGGTAGCCGCCATCGTAATAATCCACTGAAAACTGGTCCGCATAGAGAAGTTCCATACTCCTGGTTATCTTTTTGCTGCTCCAGCTTTCCGGGGCAGCTTCCGGATCCTCATCCGAGGCCGTCTGCCCGGCCGTTGTCTGCCCGGCCATTGTCTGCCCGGCCGCCGTCTGTCCCGCCGCCGTCCGTCCTGTCTCAGCCCGCCCGCCCGGCGAACAGTCTGCGCATATCACCGCCATCAGGATTCCTGCGGCGGCAGCCGCCGTCACTATCTTTTTTCGTCTCATCATTCAGCCCTTTTTATTGTCGTTGAATCAAACACCAGGGTATATTCCACCTCATGAGGCTCGCTCATGGCTATGGTATCCGCTATGACCGGCATCTTCCAGTCAAAGGCGCTGACCGGAATCTCAAAGGAAGAATTCCCTTCCGTGTTCACCAGGTCAAACTTCTCGCCCCCGACCTTCATATAATCATAGTTGGAACTGCTCCAGATAATGGTTGCAAAAGCCTTGCCGTCCTCAATCCGGAGTGCCGCCGGCGTCTCCACAGATGCCCGGCCTGAACCGCCCTCCAGCCTGACTGCCACTGTATAGAAACCATCCTCCAGCTTGAGGCTCTCCGCGGCAGCCACCCTACCGTCTGCAAACGCCTCTGCCGGAAGGGAGTCGGCACGGAATACCAGCACACGGTCATACCATGTTTCCTTTTTCCTGCTGAAGGCGCTGCAGTTAATATCCTTGTCCAGCGCTTCCACCGGTACCCTGAAGGTGTGCTCTCCATCTGCATTCTCCACAAATGGAATAAAATCCGCCTCAGAAGCCTGCTCCGCCTCAGCCCCGGTTCCCATATACAGTTTCAGATAACCGGTCCCGCTCATGGTCATAACCGCGCTCATAGCGCCATCCTGCACCGTAAGTTCACACTCCGTAATCCGGAACATGCCGGAGCTGGAGTCCACCCTGACCTCATAGACCCCATCCTTCAGCGCATCCGCCGAAACTGGCTCCATTCCGTCTTTCACCGCATCCCCGCGGCTGCCTGACTCCTGGTTTTGGGTGTTTTTTGCCAAAGGGGCATCATCATATTTCCCTTCGACCAGTTCCGCTTTGGCCAGTTCCACATCGGCCAGTTCCCCCACAGAAGATTTTGCGGCGGCACTGGTATCAGCGGCAGCCGGCGTCTTTCCTCCGCAGCCCGAAAGGGACCCTGCGCACAGCCCTATGGCGGCCAGGAGGGCGCAGAGCTTCATTTTCATATATTTTACTTCCAATATTCCCACCTCTAAAAGGGCGATCAGCAAATTGCCCCGACCGCCCGTTTATCCTTATGATTTATTTTGTCAGGCTGTCAACCGCTGCCTGAGCATGTTCTACAAAAAGCTGCTGGATGGCTTCCAGCTGGCCGAGTCCGCTAACAAGGCATGTCACTTCATAGCCCGCATCCTCGAACGCAGTCTTCCAGGACCCCTCTTCGTCTCCTGCCATGTCATTGTTGGCATGGTCGCCCGCCACGATCATCAGCGGCTCCAAAACCACCTTCTTGTAGCTTCCTTCCTCCACCGCTGCCAGGACATCATCCAGGCCCGGCGCTGCCTCAACAGTACCCACATAGTAATTCTTATAACCTGCCTCTGTAAGCATATCCTGCATTTTTTCATATACCTGGTTGGACTCTGCCTCCGTGCCGTGTCCCATAAAACAGATGGCTGTCTCACCGTCATCATACTGTGCAGTTGCCTCTGTGACAGCCTTCATGACTGCCCTGAAATCATCCTCTGTGGTGAGAAGCGGCTTTCCGATTGCCACCTTGTCAAATGCGTCAGAGTACTCCGCCGCCTCATTGACCAAATCCGTATACTCAAGTCCGTTCATCAGATGGGTGGGCTGAATTACAAGATTCCTGACACCGTTCTTCTCCGCGCGGTCAAGGGCCTCTCCTACATTGTCAATGGCAACATTATCCCTGGATTTTACGTGATCAATAATAATCTGGCTGGTGAATCCTCTCCTGACTGCGAAATCGGGAAATGCCTTCTCAACAGCGTCCTCAATGGCACCAATGGTCAGACGTCTGCTGTCATTGTAGCTGGTGCCGAAGCTGACTACCAGAAGCTCATTTTCACCGATTCCATCCTGATTTCTGGCATTATCCTTTGAGGCATCGCCGGTATCGTAATTCTCCTCGTCAGCCTCCGCTGCCGCCTCTGCTGCCTCTGCTGTTGTCTCTGGTACTTCTGTTTTTGCCCCTGTGGTCTGCTCCGCAGTTGTCACTGCCTCAGAATCTTTGGCGGCATCTGCCGCCGTCTCCTTCTGCCCGCCGGAGCAGCCGGCTGCGGTCACTGTTGTCAGGGCTGCCGCCGCAAATAATACTGCCAGTTTTTTCATTTTCATCTTCTCTTTCCTCCTTGTTTTATGACACCGTATCGGTTAAACCAAGGTAGAGGAATATGCAGCCTGTATCTGACAATCCCAAACGGCAGTCCACACGCGCATAAGCGTATTCCGCAAGCGTCCTGGGGATATACGTTTTTCTGCAGATATGTAATACGCAGCGTACCCGTGCCCCGAGGGAATCACCCTCCGTCAGGACACAGTTTCCCTGCGTAAAAATCCGTTACCGTCTGAGTCAGAAATCCGCGGCCGAAACACCGTAAATCGGTACAACCAATTACTCGTGATTTGGAAAATTATTCCTGTACCAACAACTGGCAGGTTTCCTGACTCGTATATCAACACCCATGGCTGCCTTCCCAATTCTAACTGAATCAGTGACTGTCCTTGACATAAACCATGGGCTCCTTACTTACAGTGACGAGATCGTACAGGATTTCCACCTGTTTCCCTATTACCCGCTGTCTGACAAAGACAGACAGCGGCACCAGCTGTTCTTAACTCGATATGCTTTATCCTACCACTTAATGTAAAAAAAAGCAATAAAATCAATCATTATCCGGAAGCAGCTTTACTGTCACCATGATGTGTTTCAGGAACTCCCCTTCCTCCAGCCTGATATCCTCCATATGGGTCTGGGGAGGAAACTCAAAGGTTTTCTCCTCAATCTCCAGATAGAGCCAGTTGTAGGCTGCTTCCCTGGCATGCTCCACAGCATCCTCCAGGTCCGGTCCGTCTGCCTCGCAGCACTGCAGATCCGGAAATGTTACATGATAGCCTTTATCGTTTTTATGAGGCGTAAATACCGCCGGGTACGTAAATGTCATTTTCTTCTTCCTCCAGTATTCATAATAAAGCATACTTATTATATACTGAATTTTGATTCTGTACAATCTCAGACTGGTTTTGGACAGCTGTAATTTTTTGGAGTGGTTTTTGGGAATGGTTTTCACACTTTATATGTCTCGATCCTTCGATATAAAGCTATTCCGGGCACTTCCCATACCTTCTATGATATCGTGAACAGATACACCCGGATTCCGGTAGCGGACCCGCTTCTGTGTTGCATGTTTCCACTGGATGGCCTGTTGTGGGCAGCAGTTGATACACGCTACACAGTGTTCGCAGCGGTGCTGAAATTCCGGTTTTTCATTTTTCAGTACAATATTCCGGCTGGGGCAGATCCTCTGGCAAATACCGCAGCGGACACAAGTATCATCCACATGAAATCCTGTGTCTCTGTTCAGTTTATAATCCGTATAAAGCTTATAAAACATTCTGTCCCAGACATGGAACCCAAATGGTCCGTTGCGCCTGGCTGCAATCACTTCTGCCGAAGCCCTTTCAGCCATCTCATCAGCTTCCCTGAGTTTTCTGTCTGCCGAACGTGTCTTGGGATTATACTCCTCTATAAAATTCGCTACAGACGGAATCGTTATTCCATAATCCAGATGGAGCCCCTTTTTCTTAAGAAGTGCGTCCAAATGCCCCAATACACCTCCGGCAAGCCCTCCGCAGGTTGCGGCTGCAAACACATATGGGTTATCTGCCTCAACTTTCATTTCATCCACAAACTCTGCCACGGTTCTGGGAACGCCCCAGAAATATGTGGGAAAAACCAGGCCGATTTGCCGGCTGCTGCATTTTGTCCCCTTATATTTTGACATGGGAAGCAACAGCCCATCCATCCTTTCTGCCATGATGTTCGCAATACGCAGACTATTGCCGGTTGCTGAAAAATAATATATCACGGATTCCATATCTTTTTCCCCTCCTGTTGGTTATACGCTGATTATAGACATGATACATCAAAAAGAAAAGTACCCAAAATTTTTGTGGTACATTGTTTAACAATACTGTTGGTGTTATAATCACTCTGCATACTCAACAATATTCCTGATACAGCAGCCGGAATATTGATAAAAGCCAATACTATAAGCACGCAGCAGGGGGAGTCACCGTGAAAACAGAAAAATCAGTTCCGGAACGATGTGAAATCATACAGAAGGTTCAGAGAGTCCTTGGGGGGAAGTGGAAAATTGAAATCCTGTACTATATTGGTTTCCAGGATATACACAGATTTGGAGCGCTGCGCCGCCATATCGGCGGCATATCAGAATCATCCCTGATTAATCAGCTCCGTTCCCTTGAAGAGGACGGCTTTATCAGCCGTCATGACTATAAAGAGCTACCTCCCAGGGTAGAATATTCCCTGACAGACCTGGGACAGAGCTTCATGCCCATAATGGAACACATAAAGGATTGGGGGGAGACTCACCTTTTCCCCTTATCCTCATCCAGATAATCTCTCTATCCGCATTTTGAACAGATGCAGTCCCTACGCTCTCTACCTGCTGGTCATGGTCCGGTCAGAAAAGTATAGGTAAAATAGTTGGTAAAATACAGAATAAAAGTCATTCCTGTTCATATCTTATTCATACCTTGATGATATATTTGATTTATAAAGCGTAATGCTTTTCATACAACTTTTCTCATACAAAATGAGCCGGCAGGAAGCTGCCGGCCCATTTGTGTTACCAAACCTGCTTTCTCACCCGCCACCACCCCGTCATCGTCCCCAGCCAAATCCCATAACAGGGCTTTTCAGCAACATTTCTTTACCTTCAAAGCGCCGTCCCCTTCTCAGGTATAAACAGGCCTTCCATGTCCACCCCTTCATGCTTCAGCAGCCATATCTTTTTATCAATGCCCCCGGCATATCCGGTCAGACTGCCGGCCGCGCCCACCACCCTGTGGCACGGTATGATGATGGAAATAGGATTGTGGCCCACTGCTCCGCCCACTGCCTGGGCTGACATGGTTTCCCGGTTCATCTTCTCCGCTATTTTCTTTGCAATATCGCCATACGTAGTGAGCTGTCCATAGGGGATCTGACAGAGGATTTCCCATACACCCTGCCGGAATTCTCCTCCCAGGGGAGCCAGCAAAAGCTCTGAGGACTCAGGCCTCTTTCCCGCAAAATAGCGGTCCAGCCAGTCCTTTGTATCTTTAAAAATCCCAAGTTCCGGGGCCTCCGTCATCTCTTCTTTAACAGTACCGGCAAAATATTTCTGTCCTTCCAGCCACAGCCCAACCAGTCTTTCGCCGTCGGCAGCCAGTTTAATCCTGCCCACCGGCGATATATAATCTGTTGTATAATACATACTATTTCCCTCCCCAATCTTTTGATTGCACAGCGAATCTGGATACGCTCCTCCCTGTTCTGCTCTGTGCAGGAACACGCCTTTACCCCAGCAGCTCCCTCACCATATCCCCGTCAAACACCACCGCAGCCACATTGTCCACTTCTATCTGGTAAAGGGCATTGGCGGCCATATGCTCCGCGGCCTGTTCCAGATCCCGGATGCCTGTGGTGTCCGCGTATTTTTCAATGACCGCGTCAAGCGCATCCTCTGTCACCACACACTCATTTTCATGCAGCCCCATGCGCTTTAAAACCTTTGGCATGGCGTACTTTGAAAATATAATTTTCTTCTCCTCCGGCGTATAATCCGGAATATCAATCACCGCAAAACGCGACATGAGAGGCGCGCTGATTTGGCTCTTATCATTGGCAGTGGCAATGGGATACACGCCGCCGGTGGGTATCATACACTCTATGTAATTGTCCGTAAATCCCAGATTGTCCAGGAGGGTCAGCAGCACATCGGCGGGATTGCCGTTGCCTTTTCCCGCTGACGCCTTATCCAGTTCGTTGATAATAAAGACAAGATTGGATTCTCCTGCCATAGAGAACGCTTCCATGATAATTCCGGGTTTGGCATTGGAATAAATGCGGGAACTGCCGGTGAGCTGTTCCGAATCATTGATGGAGCTCATATCCAGGGTCGTCCACGGAAGCTTTAAAATCCTGGCTACCGCATAGGCAATCTGTGACTTTCCGGTACCTGCCGGGCCAACCAGCAGCATGCCGTATGCAGGAAGCGTATGGGTGCGGTTAATCTGTATGATGGTCTCTATGATTCTCTGCTTGACCCGTTCCATGCCGTACAGTTCCTCATCCAGAATCCTGCGGGCCTCCACGGGATCAATGGATTCAAAATAGTGATTCTTCCACTGAATGTTCATCATGATGGAAAGGGCGCGCTGCGCATGGCGCCTCTCCTCCGGAGTCACTTCATGGGAGCGGGCCACCGCCAGGTTCCTGCGGGCCCAAATCCGTATATTGTCCGGCAGCGTCCTGCCGGCGCAGTTCATGAAATCAGTAAGGCTCTGAATACTGGTCAGCTTCATGTCGTCACCGTTTTCCTCCTGGTCCTCCTCTGCCAGTTCTGGCTCCGGCGCGCTGCCTGCCAGCAGCCGTTCAATCATAAACTGTAGAAAACCGTCCTCGGCAGACAGCTTGGTCCCTCCTCCAAAGGCCACCTCCCGAATCTTATAGACCGCGTATCCGTCTCCGCGGTTCTGACCGGACAATCGGACGCTGATATGGTTTTCCCCCAGCCAGCGCAGCAGGCTGGTGAAGCGGGCGTCAACCTGCAGGATATCCGTGCTGACAGTCCCGTCCTCCTCCTTGAACTCGAAAGCGGTCCGCTTGGCCTGGTTGGTGAAAAACGCCGCAGGAATGGTGTCTCCAGGCCCGGCTGCTGTTATCCAGAACAAGCATGGGCTTCTCCGGAGAAGCCGCCGGCTCATTGGAGTAATATACCGTGTAAGTGCACTGTGGCTCTCTTCCATTTTTTGGTGTGTCGCTGAAATCAAATACTGGCATAAAAATCCTCCCTGATATTGAAAGAGAGAGTCATAACACCTCTGTGCCATATACTCTCTCTTTGTGGCTGAATTCGTGTATATCCACTGGAAAAGCACGTTTTTTCTAGCCTTATTATATGTAAATCCGTTTTTTATGTCAATAGATGATTGCGGCGTTTTCCCAGAGATTTTCTCCGCGAAGCTTTTTCGGATGTGTCTCCACCGCTGTCCGGCATTTCCTCCTGTACGGCAACCCTGCAAGCCAGACGCTGAGCCATGGCAACGGATGTCAGCGTCACATAAATCTCCAATGCGCTGCTGATGATTCCGGCCACCGCCAAAAGGATTACGGACACCCCCACAATGGCTCCCCATCCATACAGAAAAGGCCTGTATGCTCCGGGCTCTGTCTGATACCTGGTCCAGATTATCCAAAACAGGTACAAAAGCACCAGCACAGCGGATAAAAATGCAAATACGATATGCAGTACAGATTTGAGGGGCAATTCCTCCGGAAGGTAGGGCGTCGTAATGGCGCAGAACAACAATACCAGTGCAGCCGGAATCAATCTGGCGCAGATTGGGTGCAGCGCTGCACGGGATTTTATATTCCGGTGTATCATATAAAAATAACTTCCCACCAGAACTCCCCACAGGAAAAACGACTTTTTCCTGTCAAAAAATTGCCGATAACAGAAAAATTGGTGGTAAACCAATTATATCCTCTTGTAAATAAAACCGTGTATACGGGAATTAAAAAGTAAGCCCAGAATTTCATTCTTTGTCCAGTCCGTTTCTTTTGTTTTCTACAAGTATAGCAGACTGGGCAACATTTATATTTAAAAAACTCTGACTTCTTTCTAAACAAATGATAAATATTTTACGGCCACCCTGGAAACAACGTAAACATTGTCCCTGCTCACCCTGGGATGACAGGAAACGGCCTAATGGTACTGCCCTCAGCCTGTTTCGCATCTGTCAGAGTCTCCATTCCATCATGGACGATTCCGCCCCGGCAAAAAACAGAAGCCGAAAATCAAAGGGTCAAAGGGTGGTTTCCCTCCACTTGACTATATTCTTAAACACCACTTCCCCGTCTGTTTTCTTGCCGTCCAGGATGTCGGCCAGCTCTTCCATGGCCCTGACCCCTTCCTGATAAGCGGGCGTGATGATGGCGGAAATGGTTGGGGTCGTCATTCTGGTCCATCCCTCCGCGTCAAAGCCGATAAGGCCCAGTGTGTCAGGAAACAGCCTCATATAATCCGGGTATCTGCGGATCGCCTGGTACACCACCTGCAAAAGTCCCGGACTGGCAACATAAATCAGCGTCTTTTTTTCAGGTCAATCTGGTCCTTCAGCATTTCATACACCTGATCGGACTTCACGCCCTCCTGGAGATACTGGGTGGCGCCCTCCTTCCAGGCGTCCTGAATGGCGTCCTTATATCCCTGGGTATTCTCGAAACCCGCGCTGATATTGGAGTCGCCGTCGGAAATCATGAGAAAGTTCTCATATCCCTTCTTGATGCATTCCGAAATCACCTGATACACGCAGTCATAATTGTTGCTTTTTACATACCGCCCCTTG
>ENA-OQCB01000601-OQCB01000601.1-human-gut-metagenome-genome-assembly--contig:-NODE-601-length-16611-cov-3.123271_pt1 | contig 16611 bp, 17 predicted proteins | sample MGYA00242493_ERZ504568 | MGnify/ENA primary metagenome ERZ504568 (study PRJEB26092, sample SAMD00036229) | human gut metagenome | host: Homo sapiens | study: EMG produced TPA metagenomics assembly of...
AGTCAAATTTCTCAACGGCTTTAATCAATCCCAGATTACCTTCCTGAATTAAATCCAAAAACAGCATACCACGTCCCACATAACGTTTCGCAATACTTACTACCAGACGAAGGTTTGCCTCTGCAAGGCGTTTTTTCGCACTTTCGTCTCCTTCTTCCATGCGCTGAGCAAGTGTGATTTCCTCCTCTGCACTTAAAAGCGGAACTTTACCGATTTCTTTCAGATACATACGAACAGGGTCTTCAATGCTGACCCCCTCCGGAACAGAAAGGTCGATATTTTCCATATCTACTTCGTCTTCCTCGCTGAGGTTTAAATCATCATCGTCACTGATAATTAAGTCATCCATATCGTTGTCCTGAATTCGCAGGATATCAATTCCGTTTGCTTCCAGAAAATCAAATACTTTATCCATCTGCTCCGGCTCCAGAGGAAAATCCTTAAAGAAATCACTGATTTCCTGATATTCTAATACATTTTTCTTCTTTTTCGCCAGCTCCATAAGCTCTCCGAGCTTTTCGCTGAATTTCGCCATGTTCATTTCCATAAACTGTTCCTTCCTCTCACTTATTCTTCCTTAACAATCGTATATATCATTTCCTCAATCAAAAGAAATATGCAGCGTCACTCTGCCTCTCTCCAAATCCTCCAGACGCTTTCTGGCTTCTACAATCCTTTGCAGTCCGAAAAGGTCCGTAGACGGTAAATTGGTGCTTTGCCATGCAATACTGTCTCTTTTTAGTCTGCATACCGTTTCCAGCACCGCCTTTTTTGCATCTTCCTCACTTTCCAAATGAAGAGAAGCATGAAACAGAGATGTAATTTCCTTCTGCTCCTCTGCGTCAGAAAACCGATTTAATAATTTTGCAGGATTTACCTCACCTTCTTTGTGCTGTTCAAATACTATTTCAGCAACCTTATGATACAAGGGTGTTGTAAAATCTGCCGGTTCTATCAATCCATCAATAGTTTTAAACATGGAAGGATAGGAGCTCAGCCATGTCAGCATCAGCTTTTGCGCCGTATGACCTGCATCTTCCTTGCCCTCTTTCTTTTTTGAAACAGCTTCCATTCTGGGCTTTACCGCAACGCCTGTTCCTGACAGCGCCATGTTATTTACCATTCTTCTTAAATCTTCAAATTTTATCTGATATCTGGCAGAAATACTTTCAATATAGTTGTTTCTTTCCAGCTCTTCCGGAAATTCCAGAAGTTTTCTGGCTATCTCCCGATAAAACTGTGTTTTACTCTCCGGGTCAGATAAATGGTATTGCTTTTCCAGTACCTTAATCTCAAACAGAAAATAGTTTTCTGCCTCCTCAAGACGCTTTTCAAAAGCCTCCTTGCCTTCTGCCTTAATAAATTCATCCGGGTCCTTATACGGCGCAAGGTTCACCACTCTCGGAGAAATTCCCGCCGCCTTTAAAATCGGAATACCTCGAAGGGCTGCTTTTTGTCCTGCCTCGTCACTGTCATAAGTCAGCAGAACCTCCTTTGTATAACGACTCATAAGACTGGCATGTCCTGAGGTAAGCGCTGTTCCGAGAGATGCCACCGCATTGTGAAAGCCTGCCTGGTACATGGCAATAACATCCATATAGCCCTCGCAGATAATAAAGTACGGTTTTCTGGAGGTTCGGGCAATATTCAAGCCGTATAAATTCCGACTCTTATCAAAAATTTTCGTTTCAGGAGAATTCAAATATTTGGGTTTTGCATCTCCCATAACTCTGCCGCCAAATCCAATCACACGATTATTTACATCCATAATCGGAAACATCACACGGTTCCAAAACTTGTCCTGCATGCCTCTTCGCTCATCAATATTGAAAAGACCGGACTCTTTTAATAATTCATCAGAGTACCCCTGCCCCTTTAAATATTGATACAATGCGCCCGAATATCTGGGCGAACACCCCAATCCGAATTTTTTAATCGTATCCTCAGAAAGCTGTCTTCCTTTCAGATAATCCAATGCCGGCTTTCCGCTTTCCTGTTTTAGTTGATAGTAATAAAAAGAAGCTGCTTTTTTCTGAATTTCCAACAACATGGATTTAAAATCCGAAGCTGCCTTTGCTTCTTTTGAATATTCAACCTCAGGAAGCTGTACCCCTGCTCTGTCCGCCAAATATTTCAACGCCTCTACAAAGCTGTAATTCTCATATTCCATAATAAAGGTAAAAACATTACCTCCTGCTCCGCAGCCAAAGCAATAATACATCTGCTTTCCCGGACTTACTGAAAAGGACGGAGATTTTTCATTATGAAAAGGGCAAAGTCCAAAATAAGAGCTTCCCTTTCTCTGCAATTTCACATAATCCGAAATCACGTCCACAATATCGTTTTTGAGCGGACTTCCTCAATCAAATCATCTGAATAATACATACAACTTCCTCTTTTCTACTGTCCCTTTCCCTGAACGCTCCAGCCTTTGGGAATAAAAAGCTCACGGAACTTTTCCAGAGAATACTGGTCTGTCATACCTGATATATAGTCACATATTACTCTTTCCTTTGGCTCGTCCTGATGCAGAAGCTTTTGATATTCCTCTGACATCTTTTCCGGATATTTACTGTAATATGTATATAATTCTTCTACTACATGTTCTGCCTTTTTTTCTTCACTTTTTGCCGCAGGATTTAAATAAACATCCTGAAACATCAAAGCACGGATATCCCGAAGTCCTTCTTCAATCTCCGGAGACATCATAATCTTATCTTTCCCCTGACTGTTCTCTACAATATTATGGACAAATGTATTCAGCCTTTCCCTTGTAGTAGCTCCCAAGAGCATACGCAGGGTAATGGGAATGTCATCTTCTGTAATAATTCCTGCTCTCTGAGCATCATCCATATCATGATGAATATAAGAAATCTTATCACAGTAACGAACTACCTGACCCTCTAAGGTATGAGGTTTTCCGCTGGTTCTGTGATTTAAAATTCCGTCCCGCACTTCCCATGTAAGATTTAACCCTTCTCCGTTTTTTTCTAAACGCTCCACCACTCGAACGCTCTGCTTATAATGTGCAAAGCCCAAGGGGCAAACTCTGTTTAAGGCTCTTTCCCCCGCATGACCAAAGGGCGTATGCCCCAAATCATGTCCCAGCGCAATGGCTTCTACTAAGTCTTCATTTAAAGACAGCGCTTTCGCAATGGTTCTGGCTGTCTGAGAAACCTCAAGGGTATGGGTCAGGCGATTTCGATAATGGTCGCCCTGAGGGGACAAAAACACCTGTGTCTTATCCTTCATACGACGAAATGCTTTACAGTGCACAATGCGGTCTCTGTCCCGCTGGTAAACTGTACGGATATCACATTCCTGCTCTTCTCTTTCCCTTCCCTTAGAATGAATACTGTGAGAAGCGTACGGGCTTAAAAGCTCTAATTCTCTTTTTTCCATTTGTTCACGAATATTCATAGGCAGTCACCCGACTTTCTGATACCTTTCGGCAAAACATCTTGCGGTAATACCGCATACTTTCAAAAGAACTCTTCATATTTATTATTTCCGAAATTTCTTCTATTTCCTCTTTTTCTTCTTGAAAATTTCTACAAATTTTCTACAATTCTTTATAGGAATTTCTTAAAAGTGCGATTTCTCCCGCATATCCTTCTAAATCATTTGGAGTTTCCAAATAAAAGGGCAGCTCTCGAAGCGCCGGATGGTTGATGACTCTTACAATCGCTTCCAGTCCCAGCTTTCCTTCGCCGATTTTTGCATGGCGGTCCTTATGACTTTCCAATCCGTACATGCTGTCGTTTAAATGAATTGCTTTTAACCTGTCCAATCCAATCACTTTATCAAATTCTGTCAAAACTCCGTCCAAATTCTCTGCAATGTCGTATCCTGCATCATATACATGACAAGTATCCAGACAAACTCCCAGCTTTTCTTTTAATTCCACTCTGTCTATAATTTCTCTTAATTCTTCAAAACAGCTTCCTACTTCGCTTCCTTTTCCTGCCATAGTTTCCAATAATACCGTTGTGCTCTGCTTAGGATTAAGAATTTCGTTTAACATATCTGCAATATACTGAATTCCCACTTCCACTCCTTGTTTTACATGGCTTCCCGGATGAAAGTTATAACAGTTCCCCGGAGTATATTCCATTCTCCTTAAATCGTCTTTCATGGTATTCACTGCAAATTCTCGAATACTTTCATCTGCCGAACAGGCATTCAGAGTGTATGGGGCATGTGCCAAAATTCTGTCAATCCCCTGCTTTTTGGCTCTTATGAGAAAAGCATCTACATCCTCCTGCTTAATTTCCTTGGCTTTTGCCCCTCTTGGGTTTCTGGTAAAAAACTGAAAAGTATTTGCGTGAATTTTCTCTGCTTCCTTTGCCATAGCTTCATAGCCTTTTGAGGAAGATAAATGACATCCAATTTCTAACATAATCAATCTCCTTTATTTTCTGCTCCTGTTGCATAGGAAACAATTCCCTATGCAATAAAATAAGCACTTATGCAAAAATAAAATCTCTTTTACTTTTACATAAGTGCTTGATTAACTTAGTGCGGGAGATGGGACTTGAACCCACACGTCTATACAGACACAAGATCCTTAGTCTTGCCTGTCTGCCAATTCCAGCACTCCCGCTTGCCCTACCTCTTGGTAAGCATTTGTATATTATGTATATACATGCGGGAGATGGGACTTGAACCCACACGTTTATACAAACACAAGATCCTTAGTCTTGCCTGTCTGCCAATTCCAGCACTCCCGCTTACCTGTCGTTTCTCTCAAACGACAAGTGAAAGTATAGCAAATGTTTTTCTATTCGTCAAGAGTTTTTTTTCATTTTTTTCGTAGATTAAATTTCCCTTTACAAATTTACTTTTTATCTGTCTGTCATCTGCCAGATAAATAAGTCTTTCCAGCCGCTCTCTTACACTTAATTCCTGCGGATGTAAAAGCTCACTGTCATCAAAAACGACTGCATCAAACTCATATCCCTCCAGAAAGCTTCCCACTTTTCCGAAAAATGCTCCGCCTCCTGCTGTTCCCATATAAAACGCTTCCTCCAATGTCACCGGCTTCTGTTTTGCATCCACCAGACGCCAACGAAGCTTGGAGCATTGAATGGTATCTGCCATAGCTCTTAAAACAGAGGTGCTGTATCCTCCTGCCACATCACTTCCAAGTCCGACAGAAAGCCCCTCATCTAAAAACCGCCGAACAGGCGCAATACCGGATGAAAGATTTGTATTCGACTGTGGACAATGCGCAATAAACACACCTTGCTTTTTTAATCAGAGAAATTTCCTCCTCCTTTAACCAGACACAATGTGCCATAATCGTAGGACAATCTCCTCCGAACAAGCCTGCCTGATAATACGCATCACTGTAACTGGAAGAATTGGGGCAAAGTTCCTGTACCCACTGAATTTCTCCCGGATTTTCTGACAAATGAGACTGCAAAGGCAATCCTGTTTTTTCCTGAATACTTTTCAATTCCGCCATCAAAGCATCGGAACAGGACGGAATAAATCTGGGGGTTAAAATAGGCTTCGTATGCTCATAACGCCCTTCTGTTTCCAGCAGCCACTGCCTTACCGCCTTTGCTGCTGCCTCTGCATTTTCCTCCTGTAAGCCCTCCAGTGCATTTCTGTCCATACTCACTTTTCCCACATAAGTATCCAGTCCGGACGCTTCCAGTAAATCCATCAATATTTTTGTTCCTTCTATATGCAGGGTAGCAAAAATCACAGCTCTGGTCACAGCGCTTTTCTTTAAATCCTCTACAAACATTGTATATGCCTTTTTTGCATAATCTGCATCAGCATATTTCATTTCCTCCGGAAAAGTATGCGTATTCAGCCAGTCCAGCAATTCCAAATCCATTCCCAAGCCCCGAAAAGCATATTGAGGCGCATGAGTATGCAAATCCACCAGGCCCGGTGTAATCAGCGCATCCCCCATATCCTTTACCACATAACCTTCATATTCCTTTGGAAGTTCCTGATAAACACCTTTGCAAATCCCTTCCTGACACACTACATAACTATTTGGACAAATCACAAGCTTTTTGCTGCCGTCACTGTAACAAATATTTCCTTTCAAAACAAAGCTGTTCTTTTCCTGCATTTATTGATTATTACCTCCGTATAAATTTCTCCTGAATTTTACTTTCCCCCTCCAGAAGCATTTCGGTTACTTCTTTATTATTCTTTCCCAAAATCTCCTGAAAACATTCCCATTCATCTTTAATCCCCTGTCCATGAGGCACAAGATATGCTCCGGCATCGCTGCCCAGTGCAAGCTGTACGCCTATTTCATATCCCCTTTGTATATTGCGGCTTCCTGTTTCCCATATCTTTTCCAGAACCTCATCGGAAAACCTGCCGCAGCCAATCATGTTTTTCACTACGGTTATAGTAGGCACCCACACGGTTTTATTTTCTTTCATTGCCCACATAGCTTCTTCATCTACATAGTTTCCATGTTCAATACTGTCTGCACCGGCAACAGCTGCTTCCCGAACAGCCCTTGCCCCATTTGTATGTGCCATCACGGAAAAACCCTCTTCATGAGCAATATGTACCATTTCTTTTACTTCGTCAAACCCCAAGGGTTTTTCTGTCACAGAGCCATCCGTATCAAAATTCATAATACCCGTTGTCATAATTTTAATGAAATCTCCGCCCCGCTTTTTCACTTCCTTTACCAAGTCGGCATATTCTTTCATATTTTCAAAAGGTCTTCCTACAATTCCTCCGTAATGCCCTTTTTTATGAATGGCAAAAACAGGCGTCCGATAAATAATCCCGTATTTTGACGCAATTTCCCTTGCCTTTTCAGATACTCCCAAAGCATCCCCTCCGTCCCTGACAAAGGAAACACCCTTTTCCTGATATGCCTGAAAATGTTTATGAATAACATCTGTATCCACTCCGTTTTTATGACAGTTTACTGCCGCTCTATAATTGAGTCCATTCATGAAAATATGTGCATGATTTTCTCCAAACATTATGACATCTTCTTTCTGAAATTAATCTTCTCTTGCCCATCCGTAGGCACATTTTACTGCTTTCTTCCAACCTTTTGTCTTTTTATCTCTTTCTTCCTTTGTAAGCTCAGGATAAAAGACACGGTCTGTACTCCAATTCTCAATAATTTCTTCCTTGCTATTCCAATATTCCACAGCCAAGCCTGCCAGATACGCTGCGCCCATTGCCGTTGTTTCCACACACACCGGTCTTTTTACAGGAACCTGTATCATATCTGCCTGTGCCTGCATAAGGAAATTATTGGCGCTGGCGCCTCCGTCTACCTTCAGGAAATTCAATTCCATACCGGAGTCCGCCCTCATAGCCTCAATCACATCATGAACCTGATATGCCAACGACTCCAGAGAGGCTCGGATAATATGACATTTATTCACACCTCTTGTAAGACCTACAATGGTTCCTCTGGCATATTGGTCCCAATATGGCGCTCCCAACCCCGTAAAAGCCGGCACAACATAACATCCATTGGTATCCTTTACCTTCCTTGCCATATATTCTGAGTCTTCTGCCGAGTCAATCAGGCGCAGCTCATCTCTTAACCATTGAATAATCGCTCCTGCCACAAACACAGAGCCTTCTAACGCATAATTGACCTTTCCGTCCAGCCCCCATGCAATGGTGGTAACAAGACCATTTTTGCGAAAAGACCGGCTTTTCTCCTGTATTCATTCAGCAAGAAGCAGCCTGTCCCATAGGTATTCTTCGCATCTCCCTTTTCAAAGCAGGTCTGTCCGAAAAGCGCCGACTGCTGGTCTCCTGCTGCACCTGCAATGGGAATTTCTCCTCCGAAAAAGCTGCTGTCCGCCATTCCGTAAACGCAGCTGGAGGGTTTTACTTCCGGAAGCATACATTCCGGAATATCCAATTCTTCTAAGATTTCCTTATCCCACTCTAATGTATTGATATTATAAAGAAGTGTCCTTGATGCGTTAGAATAGTCCGTCACATGAACGGCTCCCTTTGTCATCTTCCAAATCAACCATGTTTCCACTGTTCCAAAAAGCAGTTCTCCCTTCTTTGCACGCTCTCTGGCTCCTTCTACATGGTCTAAAATCCATTTTACCTTTGTGCCTGAAAAATAGGCGTCAATAATCAAACCTGTTTTCTTTCGAAAAAACTCCGTAAGCCCCTTGGCTTTCAACTGGTCGCAATACTCGGATGTTCTTCTGCATTGCCAGACAATGGCATGATAAATAGGCTCTCCTGTATTTTTATCCCAGACAATAGCCGTTTCCCGCTGATTGGTAATACCGATTGCCGCAATATCCTCTGCCTCAGCCCCTGCTTTTTGCATGGCTTCCACAGCAACGCCTAACTGATTGGACCAGATTTCATTTGCATCATGCTCCACCCAGCCCGGTTTTGGAAAATATTGAGTAAACTCCTTCTGCGCCGAACTGATAATCTCTCCTTTTTTGTTAAATAAAATACATCTGTTGCTGGTTGTCCCTGCATCCAATGCCATTACATATTTTGCCATATCGTTTCCTCCCATATTTACAAAGTAGTTTCCCATTACACGAAAAAAACTGTCCGGAAAAGAATTCCTTTTCCTACGACAGCCTTACTCCCTTTCTCCCTGCCTTCTTATATTTCACACGTTTTTTATGCTCCTATTTTAGCTCTAATCCCGAAAAATTTCAACCATATCTTCACCTTTTCTTTTCTTTCGCATATACTAAAGCAACGAAAAATCTGAGGTATTTTTATGAATACAGCCTCTTTAAAATCTATGCAGACAGACCACCCGGATGAAGGGACTTTGCAGCTTTATGTTCTTTCTTCCATTCGCAATCAGCCTGTGGAGGATGCTTCTGTTCAAATTTCTTATACCGGAGACCCTGACTCTGTGATTGAAGAAGTGAAAACAGATGCTAACGGCATGATACCGGAAATTCAGCTTCCTGCTCCGCCACTGGAATATAGTATGGCGCCTTCTGAATATCAGCCCTATGCAGAATATACTTTCCGCATTTCAAAAGAAGGCTTTGATGATTTGGATATTTCCGGAGCAGAAATTTTACCGGATGCTACCGCTATTCAAAGAGCTGTCTTGTCTCCCCAAGCTGCTCCCGGAGCTTTTGAAGATATTGTTATTCCTGCTCATACCCTCTATGGGGAATATCCCGAAAAAATTCCCGAAGACGAAATCAAGCCTATGGATACGTCAGGGGAAATCGTTCTGAGCCGTGTGGTTATTCCGGAATATGTGGTTGTACATGATGGTTCTCCAAATGACTCCACCGCAAAGGATTATTATGTCCGTTATCGAGATTATATCAAAAATGTAGCCAGCAGCGAAATTTATGCCACTTGGCCGGATAATACCATCCGTGCAAATGTATTAGCAATTATGTCCTTTACTTTAAATCGTGTATATACCGAATGGTACAGAAACAAGGGATACGACTTTACTATCACTTCATCTACTGCTTTCGACCACAAATGGATGCACGGGCGAAATATCTTTGAAAGTATCTCCCGTATTGTAGATGAGCTCTTTGACAATTATCTTTCAAGACCGGGGGTACGGCAACCGATTTTAACTCAGTATTGTGACGGACAGAGGGTACAGTGCCCGAACTGGATGACACAATGGGGCTCAAAATATCTGGGAGATCAAGGCTATTCTGCCATTGAAATCTTACGAAACTTCTACGGCAGCAACATGTACATCAACACTGCCGAGGAAATTTCCGGCATCCCTGCCTCGTGGCCCGGTCAACCCCTAGACATCGGTTCATCCGGAAGTAAGATCCGACAGATACAGGAACAGCTTAATGCCATTGCCAACGCCTATCCTGCTCTTCCGAAAATTTCCGTAGACGGAGTCTTTGGAGAAAACACGCAAAACGCAGTCAAAAAATTCCAGCAGATTTTCGGACTTCCTGCCACAGGAATTATTGATTACTCCACATGGTACGAAATTCAGGAAATTTACGTAGGCGTCACCAGAATTGCAGAATTAGTATAAAAAAGCTGCCACATAAAATAAATATCGAGAATATCTATACATTTTCGCCAAAACTGCATAGATATTCTTGATTATTCTTTCATGTGACAGTTCCATTATAATCTTCGAAAATCATTAAACATTACAAATACCATTAAAAGCATCAATAAAACCAATCCCGCAAAATGGATCATGCCTTCTACATTTGGATCTAATTTCTTCTTTCGTACAGCTTCAACTGCAAGAAAGACAAGTCTTCCTCCGTCTAAAGCCGGAATAGGAAGTAAATTCATGACACCTAAATTGGCAGAAAGCAGAATTGCCCAGTACAGCATTTGAAGCCATACCATAACCGTGCCTTCCTCTTTGGCTTCTTCATAAGAGTCGCCAATAACATCAATAATCCCCACAGGACCAGATAAGTCATTTACGCTAAACTGCCCTTTTATCAGCATCATAAGACTTTCTATGGTATTAGAAATCCAGTATCGCACCTCAGAAGCGCTGTATCTTAGTACCCCTAAAAAGTTGGTTTTTTCCCGATACAGATTATAAACAAAACCGGTATCTATCTGCTTTGTCATCTGAGGTTTTAAGGAAATCGTCTGTACCTCTCCGTCTCTCTCAATTCCCAAACTAATTTCTGAACCGTCCAGCGGATTTTTTTCCCAATACTCCTGTATTTCCTGACTGGTTTCAATCGTCTCTCCATTAATTTCCCTGATAATATCTCCTGCCTGTACTCCTGCTTCCATCATTGCACCATTTAAAACGACCTGTGTAATTTCCGGCTCACTATCCGGTGTAGGCACATAAGAAAATCCCAGCATATATTTTTCTTCACTGTATGCTTCAAAGGAAACTTCCTTTTTCTCGCCATTTCGTTTATAAGTCAGGGTAATTTCTTCGTCATCCAAACCATGAAGCATCATATAAGAGTCCAAGTCTCTTCCCAAAACAATGCTTCTCCCTTGAAATTCCGTAATAATATCCCCCTCTTGAAGTCCTGCTTTGGCTGCAGGAGAACTTTCTTCTACCTTTAATACACGAGCAGGATCATATCCTGCCACGCTGGTAATAATCATGGCAAACACAAAAGCCAGAATAAAGTTAAAAATCGGTCCTGCCGCAACAACAGATATTCTCGCCCACACGGATGCTTTATTAAAAGAGCCTTCACTGTCATCGTCATCATCTTCTCCCACCATCATACAGGAACCACCTATAGGAAAAAGCTTTAAAGAATAACGGGTTTCTCCTTTTTGGGTAGACAAAAGTCTAGGTCCCATCCCCAAAGAAAATTCTGTAACTTTAATTCCATTTCTCTTTGCCAAAAGAAAGTGTCCCAACTCATGGAAAATAATAATGACGGAGAATATCAAAATTGCTATTAAAATTTTCAATTTACCACCTGCCCTCAATTCTCTTATATATGTCTTGTTCAATATTCAAAATTTCTTCAATCGTAGGATTTAAAATTAATTCATGCTCATTCATGGCATTCTCAATAATTTCATAGATATCTAAAATCCGATTTTTCGATTTAAAAACAATGCCACTGCTTTTTCATTGGCTGCGTTAAAAACAGTGGGCATGGAGCCTCCTGTTTTCGATGCCTGCATTGCTAACGGCAGTCCTTTAAAGGTCTCCATATCAGGATTTTCAAAAGTAATGGATGCCAGCTTTGCAAAGTCCAAACGTTCCCCATCTAAATATTTACGCTCACCTTCATATAAAGCATACTGAATAGGCAGACGCATATCAGGTGTACCAAGCTGTGCCATAATACTTCCATCTTTAAATTCAATCATAGAATGAATAACACTTTGTGGCTGTACGACTACTTGTATTCTATCCAAATCCACATCAAATAACCATTTTGCTTCCATGACTCCAACCCTTTATTTACTAAAGTGCAGAATCAATAATAATTTTCTGTCCCATAGCCCAATTAGGATGCTTTAAAGCATCTTCTACACGCATATTTTTCAATTCTTCTGTTTTCTTTCCACGGAAAGGGCCGCCGGAAGCAGTAATCAGCAGTTTTTCAATGGTTTTTGGATTTTCTCCGTTTAACGCCTGAAAAATTGCACTGTGCTCGCTGTCAACCGGTAAAATTTTCACATTGTGCTCTTTTGCAAGAGGCATAATAATATGCCCTGCTGTTACAAGGGTTTCTTTGTTTGCAAGAGCAATATGCTTTCCTGCACAAATAGCGGCAACCGTAGGACATATTCCAATCATCCCCACAATGGCGGTCACCAGAATTTCCGCTTCCTCCATAACCGCCAGCTCAATTAAACCTTCCATTCCGCCTACTATTTTGCAGTCAGTGTCCTGTACACGAAGCTTTAATTCCTGCGCTTTCTTTTCATCTCCCACCGCTGCCAGCCTTGGAGAAAACTGACGGATTTGCTTCTCCAGCAAATCAATATTTCTTCCCGCAGCAATTCCTACCACCTGCAAATCATCATTTTTGCTGACAATATCAAGGGTTTGTGTTCCTATGGAACCTGTTGAACCTAAAATTGCAATTTTCTTCATACGCTTTCCTCTTTATATTAAAACACTGGCAAGGAAATAAATAAACGGAGCTGTAAAAATAACACTGTCAAAACGGTCCAAAACACCGCCGTGCCCCGGAATAAGTTTTCCGTAATCTTTTATTTCCTTATTTCTCTTAATGGCAGATGCCGCCAAATCTCCTACCATGGAAATCAGCGCACCTACCGCACAAATCACTGCATACATCAATGGAGTATGACCGTCTGCCTGATTGACACCGGAAATCAAAAGTGCATAGAGCGCTCCCAAAAGCGCTGCGCCTAACACACCGCCTACACCGCCTTCAACGGATTTTTTTCGGACTTAATACCGGCGCCATTTTATGCTTTCCGATTAACATTCCCACACAGTAGGCACAGGTATCGCTCCCCCAAGAGCTTAAGAAAATCAAGCCTACCAGCCATGCACCGCCCTCTAAGGTTCTCGTTTTATAAATATAGGACAGCATAACCGCAACATAGAAAATGCCGAATAAGGCTGCCATAATCTGTTCTGCTCTATATTTTGGATACGTAAACACATAGACACACATAATGAGTACAAGGGCAAACAGTAAAATCATCATGGAAAATTCATCTGTTTTTACCCAAAGCAGTGAAAGGTAATACAAAACCGTTCCTACATACCCTGCGATTTCCAATGCCCCAAAGCCCTTCTGGTGCACCTCCATGGCACGATACAGCTCTCCTACTCCGATTAATGAAATTGCCAGAAGCACAGCAAATAATATAGGACCTCCTGCGGCAACAGAAGCGACTGCAATCGCCACAAGAACAATTCCACTTAAAAGTCTTGTCTTAAACATTCTACTCCTCCTTTACGCCACCGTATCTGCGGTCTCTGTGATTGAATTTATCAATGGCTTTTTCAAATTCCTTTTTATCAAAATCCGGCCATGCCACATCGGTAAAGTAAAACTCTGTATAAGCAAGCTGCCACATTAAAAAGTTTGAAAGCCTTTCTTCGCCGCTTGTTCGAATTAGCAAATCAGGGTCGGGAAGTGCCCTTGTGTCCAAGTAATCAGAAATCACATCCTCCGTAATCTGCTGAGGGAGAAGAACTCCTTTTTCCACATCCTCCGCCATCCTTACCATGGCTCTTTTGATTTCATCTCTGCTTCCGTAATTTAAAGCAATTTGAAAATGCAGCTCGTCAAACTGGCTGGAATATTCCTCCAGCTCTTTGATTTTTTGCTGTAAATCTGCATCAAACATACTTGGGTCACCAATGACACGTACACACATTTTATTATCTCTTGAAATCTGAATACAGCGCTTCATATAGTTCCGAAACAGCTTCATAAGACCGTCCACTTCTTCTTTTGAACGCTTCCAGTTCTCTGTGGAAAAAGCATATACTGTCAAATATTTTACGCCTAAATCCTTGGCAATACCGCAAATTTTCTCCAGATTTTCGCATCCCTTAATATGTCCGTAGGTTCTGGGCATTCCCTTTGCTTTCGCCCATCTTCCGTTTCCGTCTAAAAATAATTGCCACATGTCTGGGAATTGTCATAATTTTTCCTCCTACGCATGAAAGAGGCACAATACGGAATTTGTATGTGCCCCTTCCTATGTTTTCTCTTATACAGTCAGAATTTCTTTGACTTTTCTTCCACTGCTTTTCGATTTCTTTCACAAACTTATCTGTGATTTTCTGAATTTGCTCTTCTAATTCTTTAATTTCATCTTCAGATACATCCTGCTTTGCCAGCTTTTTAAAAGCATCATTGGCATCACGGCGCACATTACGAACTGCAACCTTCGCTGCTTCGCCTTTTTTCTTAACACCTTTACCAGTTCTTTTCTGCGCTCTTCTGTCAGCTCCGGAAGTACCAGACGAATGATTTTACCGTCACTGTTTGGATTTAAGTTCAAATCAGAAGATAAAATTGCTTTACTGATTTCTTTAATCAAGGATGCTTCCCAAGGCTGAATTTGGATCATTCTAGCTTCCGGAACTGTAATATTTGCCACCTGCTGAAGCGGTGTCGGTGTTCCATAATAGTCTACGGTAAGTTTATCTAAAATATGCGGATTTGCACGTCCTGCACGAATGGTAACCAGTTCCTTTGTAAGACCTTCCAAAGTCTTTGTCATTTTGTGTTCATATACCTGAATTCTCTCATCTGTTGCCATGTTTTCTTCCTCCTAATTTTAAGCTCCGACTATACAAGCACCTTTGTACCTGTGAATTTACCATGAGCAGTATTCACAATGCTGTTTTCTTCATTTAAACCGAATACCAACATTGGCATTTTATTTTCCATACACATAATAGAAGCTGTCATATCTACAACTGCCAGTTTCTTGTCAATGACCTCCTGAATGTGAACCTCATCATATTTCTTTGCATTGGGGTTTGTTTTCGGGTCGCTGTCATAAACGCCGTCAACAGCTTTTGCAAGGAAAATAGTCTCTGCTTCGATTTCAATGGCACGAAGTACCGTAGCTGTATCTGTTGAGAAATAAGGATGTCCTGTTCCCCCTGCCATAAATACAACCATGCCTTTTTCAAAGTATTTGTTTGCACGGTCTTTGGAAAACAGCTTTGTGAAAGCACCGCACTCAAATGGTGTGAGCACACTTGTCTTCATTCCTGCTGCACGGAAAATTTCAGAAACATAAATACAGTTCATAACTGTTGCCAGCATACCAATCTGGTCTGCCTTTGTTCTGTCGATGTTCTCACTGGTACGTCCTCTCCAGAAGTTTCCTCCTCCGATTACAATACCAACCTGAACGCCTTCTTCTACAAGTACCTTTACCTGTTTTGCAACTTCCTATAACGGTAGCTTCGTCAAAACCTGTTTTTTTCGGTCCTGTCCAAAGCTTCTCCACTTAATTTCAATAAAATTCGTTTCATTGTATAAGCTCCTTTATCTCTTAATTCCCGTAACGGCATAAAGCACCGCTTTTCTCTAAGTATACCTATAAAACTCTCCGATTTCAAGAAATTTTTCTGAAACTTTCTTTTCCTTTATTTTAATCCTGCAAAAAGACTCCAATATCCCTGAATGAAAATATAAAATACTACAATCGGAAGTACAAAAGTAAGGTATACTCTCATCTTTTTCGGGAAAGAAATACCTGCTCCCGTGTTGGCTTCCTTCAGGAAATTCTCCCAAGCCCCAGCCATATTTATTTACACAGAACAGCAGATAAACCAAAGAGCCGAGAGGAAGCATATTGTTGCTTACCAAGAAGTCTTCTAAATCCATAATCTGTTTTCCCAAGATTGTAAAATCGCTCCAGATTGTCATACCGAAGATACAAGGCAGGGATAAAACAAAAATAGCTACTCCGTTTATCAAAACCGCTTTTTTCAGACTCCAGTTCCATAAGTCCTGTGCAAAGGAAATAATGTTCTGGAATACTGCAATAATCGTAGATAATGCAGCAAAAGTCATAAATAAGAAGAACAAAGATCCCCAAAGTCTTCCGCCCTTCATTTCATTAAATACATTGGGAAGTGTAACAAATACAAGTCCCGGTCCTTCTCCCGGATTAATATCAAAAGCAAAACAAGCAGGGAAAATAATCAAACCTGCAATTAAAGCCACACTGGTATCTAAAATCGTAATATTGATTGCCTCTCCTGTAAGCTTTCTCTCTTTTCCGATATAACTGCCGAAAATAGCCAGCGCTCCAATACCAAGACTAAGGGTAAAAAATGCCTGTCCCATAGCTGCAAAGACTACCTCGGAAATTCCTGCATCTATCAGTTTTCTAAAATCAGGAAGCAGATAAAATTTCAGTCCCTCTGATGCTCCCGGCAGCAGGCAGGAATTGATTGCCAGTACCACCATTAATCCTAAAAGGCACCACCATCATAATCTTGTTAATACGTTCCACACCACTTTGCAGTCCCATAGAACACACCAAAAATCCAATGACAACAATCACTGCCATCCAGAAAATCATAGTAGGCATATCTGTGGTAAGCTTTGCAAATTCAGCACCCACCCCGTCAGGATTAAGCCCTGCAAAGTCCCCCTTTATCATCTTTACAAAATATGCCAGCATCCAGCCGCCAATGGTAGTATAAAACATCATTAAAAGATAATTTCCCGCCATACC
>ENA-OQCB01000604-OQCB01000604.1-human-gut-metagenome-genome-assembly--contig:-NODE-604-length-16529-cov-4.231435_pt1 | contig 16529 bp, 19 predicted proteins | sample MGYA00242493_ERZ504568 | MGnify/ENA primary metagenome ERZ504568 (study PRJEB26092, sample SAMD00036229) | human gut metagenome | host: Homo sapiens | study: EMG produced TPA metagenomics assembly of...
AGAAGCTTCTTGATGCTATCATTGAGTTCATGCCATCACCGGTAGACGTACCTGACTATTCAGGTACAGCTTGATGGAAACCCAATGGAAAAACTTCCTCAGATGATGAACCATTTGCAGCTCTTGCATTCAAAATCATGACCGACCCATTTGTTGGTAAGCTTGCATTCTTCCGTGTATATTCAGGAACAATCAACTCCGGTTCTTATGTTCTGAACTCTACAAAAGGAAAGAAAGAACGTGTTGGACGTATCCTTCAGATGCACGCTAACAAACGTCAGGAATTAGATAAAGTATATGCCGGTGATATCGCAGCAGCTGTTGGTTTGAAATTTACAACAACAGGTGATACAATCTGTGACGAACAGCATCCGGTAATTCTGGAGTCTATGGAATTCCCAGAACCAGTTATCGAGCTTGCTATCGAGCCTAAGACAAAAGCTGGTCAGGGTAAATTAGGTGAGTCTTTAGCAAAACTTGCTGAAGAAGACCCAACATTCCGTGCTCATACAAATAAAGAAACAGGACAGACAATCATCGCTGGTATGGGTGAGCTTCACCTGGAAATCATCGTAGACCGTCTGCTTCGTGAATTCAAAGTAGAAGCAAACGTAGGTGCTCCTCAGGTTGCTTACAAAGAAACATTTACAAAAGCAGTAGATGTTGACAGCAAATATGCAAAACAGTCTGGTGGTCGTGGTCAGTACGGTCACTGTAAAGTTAAATTCGAGCCAATGGATGCCAACGGAGAAGAACTGTTCAAGTTCGAGTCCACAGTTGTTGGTGGTGCTATTCCTAAAGAATACATCCCAGCTGTTGGTGAAGGTATCGAAGAAGCTATGAAGGCTGGTATCCTGGGCGGCTTCCCAGTAGTTGGCGTTTCTGCTAACGTATATGATGGTTCTTACCATGAAGTCGACTCTTCTGAAATGGCATTCCACATTGCAGGTTCTCTTGCATTTAAAGATGCTATGGCAAAAGCGTCACCAGTACTTCTTGAGCCAATCATGAGAGTTGAAGTTACAACTCCGGAAGAGTACATGGGTGATATTATCGGTGATATCAACTCCCGTCGTGGTCGTATCGAAGGTATGGATGATATCGGCGGTGGTAAAATGATCCGCGGATTCGTTCCTTTGGCTGAAATGTTCGGATATGCAACAGACTTACGTTCCAGAACACAGGGCCGTGGTAACTACTCCATGTTCTTTGAAAAATATGAACCAGTTCCAAAATCTGTACAGGAAAAGGTTCTGTCTGGAAAAGCAGACAAATAATTAAATAGTTAAATAAAACTTGCAAATATCCTTGATTTGCAATATAATCAAGGATAGCAGGTTGACTATATCAACCGCCTCGTTATGAGGCAACAAAATCAAAATAATATATGCCCAAACGGGGCGCATGTTAAACAAGGAGGACATTCAAAATGGCTAAAGCTAAATTTGAAAGAAGCAAACCGCATTGTAACATTGGTACTATCGGACACGTTGACCATGGTAAAACAACTTTAACAGCTGCTATCACAAAAACTCTTGCTGCAAGAGTTGCTGGTAACACAGCTACAGATTTCGAAAATATCGATAAAGCTCCAGAAGAAAGAGAACGTGGTATCACAATCTCTACTTCTCACGTAGAATATGAAACAGAAAACCGTCACTACGCACACGTTGACTGCCCAGGACATGCTGACTACGTTAAAAACATGATCACAGGTGCAGCTCAGATGGATGGTGCTATCTTAGTAGTAGCTGCTACAGATGGTGTTATGGCTCAGACTAAAGAACATATCCTGTTATCTCGTCAGGTAGGTGTTCCTTACATCGTTGTATTCATGAACAAATGTGATATGGTTGACGATGAAGAATTACTTGAATTAGTAGACATGGAAATCCGTGAACTGTTAAGCGAATATGATTTCCCAGGCGATGATACACCAATCATCCAGGGTTCTGCTTTAAAAGCTCTTGAAGATCCAAACGGCGAATGGGGCGACAAAATCATGGAATTAATGGCTGCTGTTGATAGCTGGATTCCAAACCCACAGCGTGACACAGATAAAGACTTCATCATGCCTGTAGAAGACGTATTCTCTATCACAGGACGTGGTACAGTTGCTACAGGTAGAGTAGAAGCTGGTACACTTCATGTATCTGACGAAGTTGAAATCGTTGGTCTTAAAGAAGAAACACGTAAAGTAGTTGTAACAGGTATCGAAATGTTCCGTAAACTGTTAGACGAAGCTCAGGCTGGTGATAACATCGGTGCACTTCTTCGTGGTGTTCAGAGAAACGAAATCGAAAGAGGACAGGTTCTCGCTAAACCAGGCAGCATCACATGCCATACAAAATTCACAGCTCAGGTTTACGTTTTAACAAAAGATGAAGGTGGTCGTCATACTCCATTCTTCAACAACTACCGTCCACAGTTCTACTTCAGAACAACAGACGTTACAGGTGTTTGTATGTTACCAGAAGGTACAGAAATGTGCATGCCTGGTGATAACGTAGAAATGACAATCGAACTGATCCACCCAATCGCTATGGCTCAGGGTCTTACATTCGCTATCCGTGAAGGTGGTAGAACTGTAGGTTCAGGTCGTGTTGCTACAATCATCGAGTAATTAGAATAAAATATAGAGTATCGAAAGATACATTGTGTCCAAGCGTAAGATACCCCGGAACCGTAAGGTTTCCGGGGTTTTTCTGTTGGGGAGGAAAATGAAAGTTGAAAAGTCTATAGAAATTTTAATTATGATATGCTACAATAATTTCAAAGCATTATATTTTCGATAGTCTAATACGTCTGTTGCGGTATCTGACCGTGTCTGAAAATCTAACAGCATATCAAGGGAAATCTCAATGCTTTTATTCGCAGTAAAAAAGAAAAATGCAGAGAGATTTTTGAATGTGTATTATAAATGACGATTCAGACATGTAAGGAAAAAGCTGGAAATGAATGATTTCAGAAAATCTCCTGCGAACATAAAAAGGAGGAAGTGATTTTATGAAAACATTAGACAGTATTCCGAACAGAACATACAAAGCGACTATCTTTGCTATGCTGTTTGAAGACAAGGAGCATTTATTGGAGCTTTATAATGCAATTAGCGGTAAACATTACACTAATCCGGAAATGTTGGAGATTAATACGCTAGAAAACGCTATCTATATGGCTATGAGAAATGATATTTCGTTTCTTATAGATGCTCGATTATCGTTATATGAGCATCAGTCTACATATAGTCCTAATTTACCCCTTCGATTTCTGCTTTATATTTCTGCGCTATATTCGTCTATGACCAGAGAAGCTAATTTATATGGGACAAAACCTATAGAACTGCCACCGCCACGTTTTGTGATTTTTTATAACGGGAAGGTGGAACAGCCGGATAGACAGATATTAAAATTATCCGATTTGTATACTATAAAAGAGGAATGCAGTTTGGAACTGGAAGCAGTTGAGAGAGCCATAGAGGAGTGTATTCAGGAAGGAATTCTCAAAGAATTTCTGGAAAAAAATCGAGCGGAGGCAAAAAATATGAGCATATTTGAATATGACCAGGAAAAGCATATAAAGCAGGAAAGAGAAGAGGCTTGGGAAGAAGGGAGAAAAGAAGGAAAAAAAGCAGGAGAGCGTGATATGCTTTTGAAACTTGCAGAGAAAAAATTAAGAAAAGGGAAAACGATAGCTGAGATTGCAGAGGAATTAGAAGAGAGCGAAAAAACTATAAAAGAGATTTTAGACAGCAGAAAAGGATAAGAAGATAAAAATATGGTAAAATAGCACCATAAAATAAAATAGGTGGTGAAAACATGGAAAACAGTTATAGTTTCCAGAGTCCTATTGGATTTTTAACGATTTGCGAGCAGGATAATCAGTTGACACGTTTATATTTAGACAATCAGGATAGGGGAATTTTGCAAAGTCGAAACTTTGAGTATCATTCGGACTTTTTGCATGAAGTATATCATCAGCTAAACGAGTATTTTGCCGGTAAGCGAAAAATTTTTGATTTGCCTGTAGATAGTAAAGGAACCGCATTTCAAAAGGCAGTCTGGAGAGAATTACAGAAAATTCCTTATGGAGAAACAAGAAGTTATGAGGATATTGCCGTTGCCATAGGCAATAAAAAGCAGTTCGGGCAATTGGACAGGCAAATGGCAGAAATCCTATTATGATTGTTGTTCCATGTCACAGAGTTATTCGCAAAAATGGGGATATTTCCGGTTTTGCCTGTGGAGTAGAGGCAAAAAGATATCTGTTGAATTTAGAAAGAGAGAACAGCATAAACCAGTTATAGGGAAATTTATAAAGGGCACAATAATTATAGTAGAGAAAAATCAGTAATGATGAGGAGGAAATCAGATATGAAGAAATTAGCATTAGGATTACTTGCAGTGACATTGCTTTGCGGATGTGGGACAAAGGAAGCAAAAATTTCAATGGAAGAAGCAAAAGAGGCAGCATTAAAAGAGTTTCAGGGAGATATCATACAGTCTAATAAAGACGAAGATGACGGTAAAGGTAGTATATGGAATTTATTATTGATAATGGACCGAACCGGTGTGATGTAGAAATTGATGGAAATACAGGAGAGGTTTTAAAAAGTGAGTTGGAGGATAGTCGATTGAGAACTGTTCCTCAGCCATCAGAAGAACCTTCACAAGAGAGCTCACAGCCACAGAACAGCGAAGAAATTATTACAGAAGATGAAGCAAAGGAAGCAGCGCTGGCACGAAGCGGAGCAGGTAGTGTAGTAAAATGTGAGTTGGATACAGACGATGGAAATGTTCGATATGAGATTGAAATACGTGACGGCAGCAAGGAAATTGACGTGGAAGTAGATGCTGTTACAAAGGAAATTTTGCACTATGAAGAAGAAATCATAGATTAAAGATAGGCGAGATGTAATAGTCAGTTGCAGAAAATCATGGTAGAATAATAAAAAACATGAATGAAAGCAAAGGAAGCAGAATATGGAACAGAAGAAAGAAATCTATAGTGCATATACAGAAATTTTAAAAGAAGAGCTGATGGCAGCAATGGGCTGTACAGAACCGATTGCGTTGGCCTATGCGGCAGCAATAGCAAGGAGAGAATTAAACGACCTTCCGGATAAAGTTTTGGTTCAGACAAGCGGAAGTATCATTAAAAATGTGAAGTCTGTGATTGTGCCAAATACAGGTCATTTAAAGGGAATTCCGGCAGCAGTTTCAGCGGGAATTGTTGCAGGAAACCCAGATAAAGAGTTGGAAGTTATTGCAGATGTTTCAAAAGATGATATAAAAAATATTGAGAAATTTATGCAGGAGAAAGAAATTGTCGTTGAGCATCTTGATGAGGGGATTATTTTCGATATTGTAATTACTCTGTATAAAGGAGAGGATTATGCAAAGGTACATATTATTAATTCCCACACAAACGTAGTTTTGGTGGAGCATAATCATCAGGTTTTGAAAAGCTCAGACTGCTTAAATGATATGCCTTCTGATACAGCGAAGTATGAATTGTTGAATATGAAAGATATCTGGGATTATATTAACCATGTGGAGCTAGTTGATATAAAAGATATTTTGGACAGACAGATTGCATATAATATGGCTATTGCAGAAGAAGGGTTACAGGCAGATTACGGGGCAAATATTGGAAAAGTTATTCTTTCCAGTGATGCAAACAGCCTAAAAGCCAGAGCAGCAGCTATGGCAGCAGCCGGTTCCGATGCCAGAATGAATGGTTGTGAATTGCCGGTTATTATTAACTCAGGAAGTGGAAATCAGGGAATTACGGTTTCTGTGCCTGTAATTACTTATGCAAAAGAACTGAAAGCCACAGATGAGCAGTTATATCGTGCTCTGGCGTTGTCTAATTTAACTGCTATTCATCAGAGAACACCTATAGGAAGGCTTTCTGCATATTGTGGTGCTGTAAACGCAGGAGCAGCAGCAGGAGCAGGAATTGCGTATTTGTCAGGCGGTGATTATGAAGCGGTTATTCATACAGTAGTAAATGCTTTGGCAATTGTATCGGGAATTATTTGTGATGGAGCAAAGGCGTCTTGCGCAGGGAAAATCGCATTTGCAGTTGAAGCAGGAATTTTAGGTTATAATATGTATATGCAGGGACAACAGTTCTATGGTGGTGACGGAATTGTAAAGAAAGGCATTGAAGATACCCTGAAAAGTGTAGGCAGATTAGGCAAAGACGGAATGAAGGGAACTAATGAAGAAATTATTAAAATTATGCTGGAATAAAGGGGAGGGTTGTATTTTCACAGGATTTGTGGTAAATTCAAACTCTGTAGTTAAAGTTTTAGAGTAAGGAGTTTTTACCATGATTGTGGATGTATTATTAGATGCTTTGCTGGATACAGTAAAATTGATTCCTTTTTTGTTTCTGACGTATTTCTTAATGGAGTACCTTGAACATAAAACAAAAGAAAAATCAAAAAGTATGATAAAAAAAGCCGGCAAATTCGGTCCTTTTATGGGAGGTGTTCTGGGAGCATTTCCTCAGTGTGGGTTTTCAGCAGCAGCTTCAGGTTTTTATGCAGGCGGGGTTATATCTCTGGGAACGCTTTTGGCAATTTTTCTTTCTACATCAGATGAAATGCTTCCGATTTTTATATCAGAAGCAGTTAGCCTGAGTGTGATTTTCAAGGTTCTTGCCATGAAAGTGGGAATTGGCATTGTATCTGGTTTCAGTATTGATTTTTTGTGGCGAAAATATGAGAAAAGTCCTCATAATCATAAAGAACATCATGAGAAAGATATTCATGATTTGTGCGAAAGTGAACATTGCCATTGTGAACAGGGAAGTATTTTAAAATCAGCTCTTTGGCATACATTGCAGATTGTTTTGTTTATTTTTCTGGTTTCTGCAGCTATTGGATTTTGTGTGGAAAGTATCGGAGCAGACAGAATTGGAGGTCTGATAAGCCGCCAGCCTGTTATAGGAGTATTTTTGGCTGCACTTATTGGGATGATACCAAACTGTGCCGCATCTGTTATTATTACTCAGATGTATTTAGGCGGTATTCTGGGAGTGGGACAGATGATAGCAGGCTTACTTGCAGGAGCAGGAGTAGGAATTTTGGTGCTGTTTAAGAGCAATAGAGATATGAAAGAAAATCTGCAGATAGCGGCTTTGCTTTATGGAGTTAGCGTTTTTTGGGGATTTTCATTGAATTGACAGGAATTGTATTATAGAAGAAGCTGTTGTATTAAGCAATATTCAGATTTTGGTACTGCTTAATATAACAGCTTTTTTATTTCATAGGAAATTGCGTCCTATGAAATAAAAACTGCTCCGCAAGGATCGCACTGCGGCAGATAGGTATCATATTTCTGAAGCAACCCGCCGCAGGCGGAGAATTCTGCAAAGCAGAATTCTTGTTTATAATATCCCCCTAGGGGGCTTATACAGTTTTTTAGTTTATTGTATACTGAATGATGAAAATATACATGAATTTACATATATAGAATATGGGAAAGAGATTGATATGAATGAAATGATATACCATGAAAATGAATTGCAGCCATCTATTGAAGCATATTGGACAAGGCGTGCATCATCTTATACAGATGTAATTAAGAAAAATCTGGCGGATGGCTGGGAAGATATATGGGCGAATGAGCTGATTTCCTATTTTCCAAAGGGAGAAGTTTGCAGTAAGATGAAAATTTTAGATATTGGAACAGGTCCGGGCTTTTATTCTATTATTTTATCAAAAAGAGGATATCAGATGACGGCTGTTGACAGCTCCGAAGGAATGTTGGAAGAAGCAAAGCATAATGCAGGGGAGTTGGCGGATAATATAGAGTTCCTTTGTATGGATGCACAGAAGCTGGACTTTGAAGATAATACGTTTGATGTAATCGTAACCAGAAATCTGACATGGAATTTACCAAAGCCGGCAGAGGCGTATAAAGAATGGAAGCGAGTTTTGAAACCAAACGGAATACTTTTGAATTTTGATGCAAATTGGTATTCTTATCTGTTTGATGAAGAGAAGGAAAAGGAATATCAGCAGGACCGCTTAAATACGGTAAAAGCAGGTGTAGAAGACCATGGCGCTTATGAGGAGGGCGATATGATGGAGGATATCTCCAGATGCTTGCCTATGGGAAAGGTAAAACGTCCTCAGTGGGATTTAGCTGTTTTGCTAGAATGTGGTTTTAAAACGGTCTCCGCAGATACTACCGTAGGAGAACGTGTGTGGAATGCAGAGGAGAAAATTAACTATGCGTCAACACCGGGATTTATGATTGTTGCCGTAAAATAGGGAGAGATACAAATATATGGAGAGAAACAAAACGTTTTGCCTCGGGGATTTTCAGGTAGAGCCGGGTGAAAAGAAAAGTGGTTATATTTTAATCGGAAATGGCGAATTTGAACTGCCGATAACCGTTTTAAACGGTAAAAAATCAGGAAAGACCGTGCTGATTACAGCCGGTATTCATGGAGCGGAATATGTGGGAATACAATCTTCCATAGAACTGGCAGAGCATTTGAAAATTGAGAAAATCGTCGGTACGATTGTAATTATAAAGGTAGTCAATCGACAGGCATTTGAAATGCGCAGCGGCAGTGAAGGATTTGAAGATGGCGTGAACTTAAACAGAGTATTTCCGGGGAAAGAAACAGGAAGCCAAATGGAACGATTAGCGTATGCCATAGAAAAAGAACTGTTTCCTTGTGCGGACTTTTATATTGATTTACATAGCGGGGACAGCTATGAACAATTAACGCCATACATTTATTATGCAGGTATAGCAGAAACGGATGTAGTAGAAATTTCAAGGAAAATGGCAGAGCAGGCAGATGTGCCATATATGGTACGCTCCAGCGTAGCAAAGGGAGGATGTTATAATTATGCCGCTTGTCTGGGTATACCGTCTGTTTTAATTGAGAGAGGACAGATGGGAGGATGGACAAAGGAAGAAGCCCATTCTACCAGAAGAGATGTCAGAAATATTCTGTGCTGTCTGGGGGGATATTTGGGACAGAAGGATTATAGAAATTATTACCCTCTTGAAGTGACAGATGTCAGCTATCAGGCAGCCACAAAAATGGGAATGTGGTATCCCTATAAAAAGCCGGGAGAAATGATACGGCAGGGAGAAGTGCTTGGTGTAGTCAAGGATTATGAAGGCAGAGTTCTGGAAGTCAGCAGGGCAGAATATGACGGAGTTATTCTGTACCAGACAGGAAGCTTACAGGTAAAAGAAGGCGGTCCTATGATTGCTTATGGAAAAATTTCCAAAGAGTCTGATGACAGAAAGCAGAAAATTACAGAATATTGGACAAAGAGAAGCGACAGTTTTCAGGAACAAAGGCGTGCAGAATTACACGATGATATAGCCCAAAGGTGGCTGAAGGAAATTTTGCAATATGTTCCAAAGAAAAAATTGAAAATTCTTGACGTAGGCTGTGGCTCCGGCTTTTTTACTATTTTAATGGCGCAGCAGGGTCATGAGGTTATCGGTGTAGATTTGACAGCGGATATGATAACAAGAGCAAAGGAATTGGCGGCAGAGGAAAAGGCAGATTGCACATTTCAGGTCATGGATGCAGAAAATTTAGAATTTGCAGATGAAGCTTTTGACATGGTCATTTCCAGAAACCTTACATGGACATTGCCGGATGCAGAAAGGGCATACAGTGAATGGCTGCGAGTTTTGAAAAAAGGCGGCTGCCTTTTGAATTTTGACGCCAATTATGGAATAAGTGATTGCTCTGATACTTCTCAGTTACCTCAAAATCATGCGCATAATCAGTTGGGATTTGAACTTTTGCAGGAGTGTGAGGAAATTAAGAGACAGCTTCCCATCAGTTCTTATCAGCGCCCTGCATGGGATGTAGGAGCTCTTGGCAAACTGGGGGCGGCAGAATTGAAGATTGATTTTCATGTGAGCCAGAGAATTTATATAGAGAAAGATGAATTTTACAATCCGGATCCTCTTTTTATGATTTATGTGCGGAAAGGAGAGTAGAATGAAAAAATATGTAGTCAAACGACTGTTACAGCTAATTCCTATTTTGCTGGTAATCACTTTCTTATCCTTTGGGATGATGCGTCTTGCCGGAAGTGACGCAGTAATGCAAAAGATGGAAAATACAGGTATGGTGGTTTCAGAAGAAGTAATGGATAAGGCAAGGGCGGAATTAGGCTTGGATAAACCATTTTTAACACAGTATTTTGTATGGCTTGGAAATTTACTGAAGGGAGATATGGGAACCAGCTATATATCAGGGAAAGAAGTTTTCCCAACCTTTATTTCTAAGCTTCCGGCAACCTTACTGCTTACAGTGGTTTCCATTTTGCTTACTATAATTATTTCTGTTCCTTTGGGAGTATTGGCTGCTGTAAAGCAAAATCGTTTTACAGATTACCTTATTCGTGTTTGCAGTTTCATAGGCAACAGTATGCCGAACTTTTTTGTGGCGTTGCTGCTTATGTATTTTTTTGCAATCCGTATGAAAGTTTTTCCGGTTATCGCTACGGAAGTAAGCATAAAAAGTGTTGCGCTGCCCAGCTTTACACTTGCCATTGCCATGTCTGCGAAGTACCTTCGACAGGTGAGGGCTGCGGTTTTAGATGAACTGAGCAAGGATTATGTAATTGGCGCAAAAGCAAGGGGCGTGCGCTTCTCGGTTACCTTATGGAAAAGTGTTTTAAGAGCCTGCTTAGTGACAATTCTTACTTTACTGACTCTTTCTATCGGAAGCTTGCTGGGCGGTACAGCTATTGTGGAGTCCATTTTCCTGTGGGACGGAGTAGGTAAATTGGCGGTAGATGCTATCAATATGAGGGATTATCCCATGATACAGGCGTATGTTATGTGGATGGCAATTATTTATGTATGTGTGAATTTAATCACAGACCTTTCCTACCGTATTCTGGATCCAAGAATTCGATTAGGAGGTGAAAAAGCATGAGCGTAGAGAATAGAGTGCCATCTGTTCGAAAACAGAAGATTAAGAAAAATCACACGAAAACCAGATTGATTATTTTTCCTGATTTTAGCGCTGGCGTTGCTTTTGGTTGCTGTTTTTGCACAGCAGCTTTGCCCCTATGATCCAAATGCACAGGATACCGCCATGTCATTGCGCCCGCCAAGTGCGGCACATCCTGCCGGAACAGACCGGTTTGGCAGGGATATGTTTTCACGTATTCTTGTAGGGCTTCAGACAAGTGCTTTGGCAACACTTTCTCTGGTAGTGATTATCACGGTGATTGGAACTGCGGTAGGCGTCTTATGCGGTTATTATGGAGGTATTTGGGACTCTGTAATCATGCGTATTTCCGATATATGTCTGGCATTTCCGGGTTTGGTTTTTGCGCTTGCTATTGCAGCATTATTAAACGGAGGGCTACATAATGCGGTATTGGCGTTGGCAGTTATCAGTTGGCCTAAATATGCCAGAATTGCCAGAAGTCAGACGCTGGCACAAAAGAGCGTCAATTATATTGCTGCCGCAAAGCTTGCCGGAAATAATTCCATACAGGTGATAGTGAAGCATATTCTGCCGAATTGTATAGGACCGATTTTAGTTACGGCTATGCTGGATATCGGAACAATGCTGATGGAGCTAGCAGGATTATCCTTTTTGGGGCTGGGAGCACAGCCTCCGGTTGCTGAACTGGGGAATATGATGAGCGGTGGAAGAAGCATGCTGCAAACCTATCCTTGGGTAATCATCGGGCCGGGAATTGCGATTTTTATTATTGTAGTTATTTTTAATCTTTTGGGAGATACCGTAAGGGATTATTTAGATCCCCGTAACAGCAGAAAATAAGAAAATATTTAGAAAAGGAGAAAGAACAAATGAGAAAAATGAAAAAAATATCCGCATTGTTTTTGGCAGTGTGCATGGGAACAGGGCTTTTGGCAGGCTGTTCTTCCGGTGATACCAAGAAAGCAGATACGGAAAAAACAGCGGAAACAGGAAAAAAGACGTTTGTATTCGGAGATACCACCTTTAATCCTGAAAATGAAGAACCTGACGTGAACCCACATAATACCTATTCCGGCTGGGCTTGTATTCGATATGGTATCGGAGAGACACTTTTTAAATATTCAGACAACATGGAAATCCAGCCTTGGCTGGCAAAAAGCTATGAGAATGTAGATGAACTGACTTGGAAAATCACATTGCAGGATAATGTGAAATTTACCAGCGGAAGAGCTATGGATGGTCAGGCTGTAAAAGAGTGTCTGGAGGATTTGGTCAAAGTACATGAGCGCGCAAAAGGCGATTTAATGATTGATACGATTACGGCAGAGGGACAAACTGTTACGATTAAGACAACAGAGCCAAAACCAACATTATTAAACTATCTCAGCGATCCATACGGTTGTAATCGTAGACGTTGCGGCAGGAGTGACAGAGGACGGAATTGTAGCGGGCACAGGACCGTATAAAGCAGAGTCTCTGGTATCGGGAGAAGAACTTAAATTGGTAAAGAATGAGGAATATTGGAACGGAGAACCGGGATATGATGAGATTACCGTCCGTACTATTTCAGACGGAGATATCCTTACCATGGCATTGCAGTCCGGTGAAATAGATGCTGCCTATGGTATGCCTTACGCAAGCTATCCACTGTTTGAAAATGATGAATATACTTTCTCAAGCTGTGCCACAAGTCGTGCATTTTTTGCTCACATGAATTTTGAAAGTCCGATTATCCAAGATGCAGCAGTGCGCAAAGCGATTGCTATGGGAATTGATAAAGAAGGCTTTGTGAATACTTTATTAGACGGAAACGGTTATCCGGCAGTGGGAACTTATCCGGAAAACTTCTCTTTTGGCGGAGATGCAGTTACAACAGAAAGTTATAATCCCGAGGAGGCAAAGAAGGTGCTGGAGGAAGCCGGATGGGTGGACTTAGACGGAGACGGAATTCGTGAAAAAGACGGACAAGCTTTGAAAATTCGTTGGCTTACTTATCCGAGCCGTCAGGAGCTTCCATTGCTGGCAGAAGCTGTGCAGGCTACGTTAAAGGAGATTGGTATGGACGTTGTAATTAACAGCACAGCAGACCATAACAGTATTCGAGCAGACTCTTCTGCATGGGACGTATATGCCAGCGCTATGGTAACAGCGCCTACCGGAGATCCGGAATATTTCTTTACGACACATTGTCTGGACAGCTCAGCAGTAAACAATGGTCATTACCACAGTGACAAATTAGAACAGTTAGAGGCAGAAATGGCAAAAACCTTTGACACAGAACGCAGAGGAGAGCTGGCAGTAGAGATGCAGCAGACAATTTTGGATGATAATGCTTTTGTATTTTGTTCTCACTTAAAGATGAGCATGATTAGCAAGGCAAATGTAACAGGACTTACCGCTCATCCATGTGATTTTTATGAAATTACGGTAGATTTAGCACCGGCAGAATAGAATGGTTTCTGTCGGAAGGAGAAGCACTATGAAGGAAATATTAAGCTATCAATCCGTGGAAGTTTGTTTTAACGGAAAAGCGGTCATACATGATAACAGCTTTGTCCTCCATGAAGGAGAAATCTTGGGAATTGTAGGAGAGTCAGGCAGTGGAAAAAGTACCCTGTTAAAGGCTGCGATGGGACTTCTTGGAAACGGAGGAATGGTGACAAAGGGCGATATATGGTTTGAGGGAAAGGACATTCCTGATTTACCGGAGGGAGAGCTGCGACAAATCAGAGGAGAAAAAATCGACATGATTTTTCAGGATGCAGGCGCTTCTTTGTGCCCTATTCGAACTATTGGAGAGCAAATATATGAAAGTATGTGTGCACATAGAAAAATAAGTAAGGCAGAGGCGAAGGAAAAGGCGCTGGAATTGTTTGAAAAGTTGAATTTTAAGGACGGAGAACGGATTTGGGATAGTTATTCTTTTGAATTATCCGGCGGAATGAACCAGAGAGTGGGGATTGTCCTTGCAATGCTTATGCAGCCGCAGATACTTTTGGCAGATGAACCCACCAGTGCATTGGATGTGGCAGTGCAGCGTCAGGTCGTACAGGAAATGCTTCAGCTTAGAGAGATTTTTGGAACGGCAATTATTCTGGTAACGCATGATATCGGAGTCGTATCGGCAATGGCAGATACAGTTTTGGTTCTAAAAGACGGGCACATAGTTGAATACGGAGAAGCTGCCAAAATATTAAATAACCCGGAGAAGGAATATACACAAAAATTGCTGGCAGCAGTGCCAAAGTTGCGGAGGGCATAGATGAAACCGGTTTTAGAAATAAAAAATTTAACAAAAACATTTGTTACAGAAGGAAAGTCTGACTTTACAGCAGTAGACCATGTGAGTTTTCAGCTCTATCCGGGAGAAACTTTGGGAATTGTAGGAGAGTCGGGAAGCGGAAAAAGTACATTGGCAAGGATAATTTCCCGTCTTATTGATGCTACGGAGGGCAGTGTTTTCTTAGACGGACAGGATGTTACAGAGATAAAAGGGAAAAAATTGCGTACTTATTATAAAGATATTCAGATGGTTTTTCAATCACCGGTTACCTCTTTTGATCCCAGAAGAAGCTTAGGTGACGGAATTGGAGAAAGCCTGCGAAATCAAGGGCTTTCAAAAAAAGAGGCGAAGAAGGAAGCTTTATGTTTGCTGCAACAATGCGGTCTTTCTTCGGAATTTTATGAGAGATATCCTCATGAAGTGAGCGGAGGTCAGTGCCAGAGAGCCGCTGTTGCCAGAGCATTGGCGGTAAAACCTCAAATTGTAATTTGCGATGAAGCAACCAGCGCTTTGGATGTGACTGTGCAGCAGCAGATTATAGAGCTTTTAAGGGAGCTGAAAAAGGAACGAAATCTTGCGTATCTTTTTATCTGTCATAATCTGGCATTGGTGCAGATGTTTTGCGACCGTGTATTGGTTATGAATGACGGCAAAATTGTAGAAGAGGGAACGCCGGATGAAGTAATTATGTATCCAAAAGACGAGTATACAAAGATGCTGGTGAAATCGGTATTGTAGAACTTTTTTGTAAAATGAAAAAAGCCTTGCTTCTCCTAAGGAAAAAGCTTATAATATGAAAAGTGATTTCCTTGAGGGAGTAGCAGGCGTAAGAAAACGCAGCAAGTCAACATACTGACTTATAGTCTGGCTTGCTTTAAATTGCAAGACTCATGTGTAACCGTCAGGCTATACATGCGTCTTTTTTATTGAATAAGCAAAGCATTTAGAAGACTCGAGTATAGCAAAAGCGCTGTACTTGAGTCTTTTTTGGGAAATCGAAAAATTATTTTTACAACAGGAGGAAGAACATGATATCGTTTTTACTGAACAATACAATGTTGGGAATAGGGCTTGCCATGGATGCTTTTTCGGTTTCTATGGCAAATGGACTGAGTGAGCCTGCCATGAAGAAAAGTAAGATGTACGGCATGGCAGGAGTTTTTGCTATATTTCAGGGAGTAATGCCTTTTCTCGGATGGCTGTGTGTGCATACCATTGTGCAGTATTTTACAGCTTTTGAAAGGTGTATCCCGTGGATAGCTTTGATTTTGCTGGCGTATATTGGTGAAAAAATGATTTTTAAAGGACGCCATGAGGACAGAGACACACAACAGGCAAAGACTGTGGGAGTAACGGAAATTATAATACAGGGAATTGCCACTTCCATTGATGCATTATCCGTAGGATTTACCATTGCAGAATATAACTGGGGAATGATGCTGCTGGCAATATCTGTGATTGCAGCAGTTACTTTTGTGATTTGTGCGGCAGGTATTCGGATTGGGCGCAAATTCGGAACAAAGCTTTCCGGAAAATCTCAGATTTTTGGCGGAATTATTCTGATATTGATAGGAATAGAAATTTTTATACAGGGGATTTTTTGACAAAAAGCTTAATAATTCGTCAAATTGTTCAGATTGCTTGACGAAAGTTGTTTTTCCTAATAGAATGGAGAAGTTACAGCATTTCATATTTTAGGAGGGAAATTATGGAGAAATTTTTTAAACTGAAGGAGCATAATACCACTGTGAAAACAGAGATTATGGCCGGTATGACAACATTCCTTACCATGGCGTATATTCTGGCCGTAAACCCAAGCTTACTGGGAAATCCTGTATGTGGTATGGACTCCGGTGCGGTCTTTACAGCAACAGCATTGGCGTCTGCTCTGGCAACTTTCATTATGGCCTTTTGGGCGAACTATCCCATTGCCCTTTCCGCAGGGATGGGCTTGAATGCTTATTTTGGCATTTACTGTATGTGGTGGCGATTTAAAGGGTATGGATGAGCCTTGGAAAGTGGCGCTTGGCAGCCGTTTTAGTAGAAGGAATTATCTTTATCCTTTTATCTTTCTTTAAAGTGCGTGAAAGCATTGTAAATGCAATTCCTGCAAACCTGAAATACGGTATTTACGGCAGGTATTGGTTTTATTTATTGCATTTCTCGGACTTCAGGGCGCAGGCATTTGTGGTAGCAGATGAGTCTACTTTGGTAAAATTTAGGCGACTTTTCTGAACCGGGAGTGGCGTTGTGTCTGATTGGTGTATTGGATTACTGCGGTGAT
>ENA-OQCB01000617-OQCB01000617.1-human-gut-metagenome-genome-assembly--contig:-NODE-617-length-16285-cov-4.632442_pt1 | contig 16285 bp, 17 predicted proteins | sample MGYA00242493_ERZ504568 | MGnify/ENA primary metagenome ERZ504568 (study PRJEB26092, sample SAMD00036229) | human gut metagenome | host: Homo sapiens | study: EMG produced TPA metagenomics assembly of...
AGGGGCATGGGCAGGCAGATAACCCTGTCCGGGCACTGTCCGCCCCACCTGGCAGGCGATGAAATCAGAAGCATGTCAAAATCTCCCGGCAGGCACTGGCGCAGCTCGTCGTACATCATATCCTCAAACCGGTAACCGCTCACCACGATTCCCCCGTTCAGACAGTCCGCAGCCGACAGGGCCTGACCGCCTGAGGTGCAGACTGCCACTACCTGGAAACCGTTTCGGACCAATATGCTCTTTATATTCTTCCCGTCCTCCGGCTTGGAAAACGCTACGATGATGTTAGTCACATGTCCCACCTCCAGGTAAAACCTTATTCACAACTGCCGGCGCCATCAGTATTTATACAGATACTGGCTCACTTCCCAATCCGTTACCTGAGCCCGGAAATCCCTCCATTCCTGCTCCTTGGCCTCCAGATATTTGGTGTAAATGTGCTCTCCCAGCACCTCCTTCATAAAAACATCCCCGCTGTATGCCTCGATGGCGTCCCCCAGGGTTTCGGGAATCCGCTCTACGTTGCGTTCCCTCAGTTCCTCCGGCTCCATGGTGAACATATTTCCCTCCACACATGCAGGAAGTCCGGTTTTCTTTTCAATTCCGTCCAGTCCCGCCGACAGGCAGGCCGCCAGGGCCAGATACGGATTCATGGCAGAATCCGGGCACCGCAGTTCAATGCGCGTACTCTCCCCTCTGGGGGATGGTATACGAATCAGGGAACTGCGGTTGGAGGTAGGTGACCAGGCAATATAAATGGGCGCATCGAATCCCGGAATCAGCCGTTTATAGGAATTCACAAGCGGATTTGTCAGGATGGTCATGGCCTTCATGTGCTTAAGAATGCCGGCCATGAAATAATAGGCGTCCCTGCTCAGTCTCAAAGCATCCTGGTCATCCGCAAACAGGTTCCTGCCCTCCTTGTCTGACAGGGACATATTGATATGCATGCCGGAACCGTTCATCCCTTCTCTGGGCTTTGGCATGAAGGTGGCATGGAGCCCGTGGCGCTTTGCTATGGTTTTGGCAGCCATCTTAAAGGTCATGATATTATCCGCGGCCCGAAGCGCATCCGTATACTGGAAATCAATCTCGTGCTGGGCCGGCGCAATCTCATGATGGCTGGCCTCCACCCGAAACCCCATCTCCTCCAGGTTCAGCACAATATCCCTTCGGACATTTTCCGCCAGGTCAATGGGGGACACGTCAAAATATCCCGCCATCTCATGTGTGCTGGTGGTGGGCCTCCCCTCCTCGTCCGTGTGAAAGAGAAAGAATTCACATTCCGGCCCCACATTGAGCACATATCCCATGTCCTGCGCCCGCTTTACAGCCCGTTTGAGCACATATCTTGGGTCGCCGGAAAACGGGGTTCCATCCGGGTTATACACGTCGCAGATAAACCTGGCCACCTTGCCCTGCTGCGGCCTCCACGGAAACACCTCAAAGGTATCCAAATCCGGATACAGGTACATATCCGACTCGTCAATCCTCACAAAACCTTCAATGGCAGAGCCGTCAAACATGCAGCGGTTATCCAATGCCTTTTCAAGCTGGCCGGCAGTGATGGCCACATTCTTAAGCATTCCGAAGATATCCGTAAACTGGAGGCGGATAAACTCCACATCCTCATCTTCCACCATACGCATGATATCCTCTTTACTGTATTTGCTCATATTAATCTCCCTCTCTTGCAAACTGTGATACCGACAAACACGCAGAGGCGGGAACCTCTTACCATGCTCCCGCCTCCTTAAAATTCATCGGGCAGGGACAGAGCGCCCCTTGAGACGTCCTCGTCAACCTTCCCTTACTCCTGTTTTTGTTATAAAAATATATCAGCAGATATTTCATTTGTCAATGAATTTCCTCAATTTTTTTGATATCACTTTAACGCGCGAAGCTGTTCTGTGAAATGGCTTCCCAGTTTAATGGTCCCCACATACCCCACATCGCCGGTCATGTGAACCACACCTTCCCCGTCGATCTCCAGCTCCAGGGTGCCTCCCGGCATCTGCACAAACATCTTGGGGTCCGTAAGCCCCAGACGGTAAGCCGCAGCCGCAGCCGCACAGCAGCCGCTTCCGGAAGCCAGGGTATAGCCTGCTCCCCTTTCGTATACCTCGGTCTGGATATGGGTCCGGTCCAGCACCTTCATGATTTGGGTGTTGATTTTCTCCGGGAACTGTTTGGCGCTTTCAGAATACCTTCCAATCCTGCAAACCAAATCCTTTGAAATCTCATCCATAAGGATAACGCAGTGGGGATTGCCGATGGACAGGCAGGTAACCGGATAGGGAATCCGGCCAAACACCATGGTCTCGTTGATGATTTCCCTGCGCGGTCCCTCCACCGGCACATCGTCACTCCAGAAGGAAACCTTTCCCATGGATGCCTTTAACCGGGTGCCCTCCTCGTTGAGATAATGGATGGCGGCCTCGCCGCCCTGGGAGGAAATGGTAAAATCCTTTTTCTGTACGTACCCCGCGTCCTTTAAGTATTTGGCAAAAATGCGGACGCCGTTGCCGCTCTTTTCCGCAACACTGCCGTCCGGATTCCACACCACCATGGAAATCTGCTCTCCGTCCAGAATGGGTCCCTCCAGAACACCGTCAGCTCCCACCCCAAAATTGCGGTTGCACATGAGCTGTACATTGGAAGGGGTCAGCCTCAGTTTATTTTTGTTGGGGTCATATACCAGATAATCATTTCCCAGTCCATGATATTTTTCCACTACAATCCTCATATAGATATCCTCCATATCTGCGGTCTGTTCAACAGCTCTGCTTACCGGCAGCACAACAGGTTCGCCGCCCGCAAGCTTTATTATTATTTTATCAAGCATTTTTTGATAATAATATAGATATATTGCTATTTTATATTGCAAATAATGCTCTATTTATTTTATACTCAAATTATAAACCCATCACATGCAGACAAAGCATGTAAAAAAGGAGGTAACTGTTTCATGCCCATCACAGACGACGCCCCTGCATTTGAACGCCAGGGATTCCTGAGGGAGGACTTCAGGCTGTTCCATTTAAAAGACAAGGTAAGCCCCAGCTACGAATTCCACTACCACGATTTTCTGAAAATCATGGTGCTGCTGGAGGGCAGGGTGAACTATGTCATAGAAGGCCGTTCCTATATCCTTCACCCCTTTGATATTGTGCTGGTGGGACGGGGACAGATTCACCGGCCGGAGGTGGAGCCGGGGCAGCCCTATGAGCGTCAGATACTTTACCTGTCCCAGGATTTTCTGGACCGTCACAGGGAAAACGGAGACTCCCTGGACCGGTGTTTTGCCACGGCAGCCTACCGCCATTCTAATGTTCTCAGACTGAAGGATGAGGTCAGGGCAAACATGCTCTCCCTTTTAAAGCGGCTGGAACGCTCCCAGAGCTGGCGGCAGGAAGAATTTGCCGGGTCCCTCATGAGCCGCCTTTTATGCCTGGAATTTCTGGTGGAGCTGAACAGGGCCTCCATGGACGATAAGGCCCAGTACCTTCCCACAGGTATCTTAAACTACCGTGTCTCCGGTCTTATATCCTATATAAATGAACATCTGGACGAGGATCTGAGCATCGGGACATTGTCCGCCGTAAGCTGCATCAGCCCATACCATATGATGCGTATTTTCAAGGAAGAGACAGGATGCACCATAGGAAATTACATCACCGAAAAACGCCTGCTTTACGCCAGGGACCTGCTTGGGGATGGGATAAATGCCACGGACGCCTGCTTCCGTTCCGGCTTCAGCCACTATTCCACCTTTCTCAGAGCCTACAAAAATCACTTCCACCAGCTCCCCAAACGGAACCCGGGCACTAAAATATAAAGTATTTCTCAAATTTTCTTGAAATTTTTCTGATTTCTGTTATAATATACTCATTGTTTTCCCATTGAGGACAGTTGTCTTTGTGAGGTGAACACGCGAAAACAAACTGGACCAGGTTAAATTCAATGAAACAGGAGGAATGTATTATGAGAATCAGAAAGGTATTGGCAGCTGCCATGGCAGCGTGTCTGGCCGCCGGCGCCCTGGCAGGGTGCGGCAGCAAGAAATCAGACGAAAAAGTCATCAAAATCGGCGTATTCGAGCCAACCACCGGAGAGAACGGAGGCGGCGGTTACCAGGAAGTACTGGGTATCCGTTATGCCAGGGAAATGCATCCTACCGTCAACATAGGCGGCGAAGAATATACCGTCAAGCTGGTTGAGGTAGACAACAAATCGGATAAAACCGAGGCTGTCAACGCCGCCCAGAAGCTGGTAAGCGAGAAGGTCAGCGTGGTGCTGGGAAGCTACGGTTCCGGCGTGTCCATAGCCGCCGGACAGATTTTCGCAGACGCCAAGATTCCGGCCATTGGCTGTTCCTGTACCAACCCCCAGGTAACCGAGGGAAATGATTTCTATTTCCGCGTATGCTTCATCGACCCATTCCAGGGCACGGTCATGGCTAATTACGCATACCAGAACGGCGCCAAGAACGCTGCCGTGATTACCCAGCTGGGCGATGACTATTCCTCAGGCCTTGGTTCCTATTTCAAGGATGCCTTTGCCAAGTTGGGCGGCAGCATCGTCAGCGAGGAACAGTTCCAGACAAACCAGACCGATTTCAAGGCCATCCTGACCAACATAAAGGCAGCTGACCCTGACATTATCTTTGCTCCATCCTCCATCACCACTGCGCCCTTAATCATCAAGCAGGCCAGGGAGCTTGGAATCACAGCCACCATCGCTGCAGGCGATACATGGGAGAACTCCACCATCATCGAGAACGCAGGAGCTGACTCAGAGGGCGTAGTGCTCTCCACCTTCTTCGACGAGGCGGAACCGGCCAACGACGAGGCCGCTGCCTTCATCAAGGGCTTCAAGGAATACCTGGTAAAGGAAAAGCAGGAAGACATTATCCCGGCTGTCTCCGCCCTGGGTTACGATTCCTACCTGGCTGCCATCAAGGCCATTGAGGACGCAGGCTCCACCGATACCGCCGCTATCCGCGATGCGCTTAAGAATGTGGAGATTGACGGTGTGACAGGAAATATCACCTTCAACGAGACCGGCGATGCCAACAAGGATATCGCGTTCATCAAGACCATCAAGGACGGCAAGTTCCAGTTCCTGACCACCACTACCGTAGAATAGGGTATCTGGCTAATTACATATGGATACAGGGCCGCAGGCGGCATCCGCTGCTGCCTTCGGTCTTAACCAGCCTTGGACGTTCCAGGGCTGGTTGTATGTTTCAACGGATTTCTGGATACGGACCTTACTATAAAAACACAGGAGGCAGACTCATATGAGTTTAACAACATTTCTTCAGCAATGCCTGACCGGCATCTCCCTTGGCGGGGCATATGCGCTCATTGCCATTGGCTACACCCTGGTCTACGGCATCCTCCGCCTCATCAATTTCGCTCACGGCGATATCTTCATGATGGCCGGATACTTTATGATATTTGCAATGGCAAGCCTGCCCTGGTTCATTGCCATTCCCGTCACCCTGATTGTGACCATTCTTCTGGGCGTCACCATAGAGCGGGTGGCCTACCGCCCCTTGCGCTCCGCACCCAGAATGTCTGTTATGATTTCAGCCATTGGTGTTTCCTACCTTTTGCAGAACCTGGCCACCTACCTCTTTACCGCCCTGCCCAAAGGATACCCGGAGATTCCTTTCTTAAAGAAAATCTACCGGATAGGCGGACTGTCCGCCTCCTTTGTCACCTTCCTTACGCCTGTCCTGACCCTGGTGCTGGTTTATCTTCTCATTCTGCTGATTAACCACACCAAAATAGGTATGGCTATGAGGGCGGTTTCCAAGGATTACGAGACAGCCTCCCTTCAGGGCGCTCGAAGTTTGCCCCGCTGTACCCGTTATCTACAAATTCCGTAAGTTCCGCATTAGCATATTCCGGCAGTTCAGAGGCATATTCCCGAAGGATGTTTCTCTGGCTGGAAATACTCATACTGTCTGTTTTTGCGTCCTCCAAAGAGAGACGGATGTAAAGAGCAATCCTGTACTTCTTCATTCTGCCTCCGCCTCCTTAAACGCCTCAAATTCTGCGCGGAACGTGAATTTTACATCTACCTGTTTATCCGGGTAGACTGTGATCCGCTCAATCAACCGCTCAATGAGGGCGGCAGTCAGGACGCCTCCGCTCAAAAGTTCCTGTTCGTCTTTTTCCAGATCTTTGCACTTTTCAGCCTGCTTCTGGCGGACATCAGCCTGCTTTTCGTAAAAAGCAAGCTCCTTTTGCGCTGCCTGTATCTGCTTTTCATAGGTCGCTTTCAAGTCGAAGTATTCTTCACTGTCAATCGCACCGTTCATCAGATTTTCATAAAGAGTCTGCAAAAGCTCACGGCTTTGATTAAACTGCAGCTTTGCCCGGTTGACTTTCTCACGGGAAGCAGCTTCTTTTTCGTGCTTTTGCATGTTTGTCTTTCAGAAGCAGCGCGTAATCCCCCAGGACGGCGGCAAGTTCCCTTTTAAGAATATCCAGTATCGTTGCGATCAGCTCGGTTTCGCTGATGGAAACGCCAGTGCATTTATCTTTATGTACCCTGGTAGGGGTCAGGCAGTGGAAGCGATATGAACCATTGCATTGTTGGCGCTGCCGATGCAGGCTTCTCCCGCAGTCTCCACAGAAGATACGCCCCTTAAAAATATTGGGCGTGTATGGGATAACCGGGTGCTTCTTGCTTTCCTCGGCCACTTCTGCCCGGTACTTCTGAACGGCATCGAAAATCTCTTTGGAAACGATAGGCTCATGGGTTCCAGTAACGACAATCAGGTTTTCCTCGCCTGCGGGCACCTGCCGGTGAAGGACCGTTTTTGTTCGCCCTTGCACCATGTCGCCGGTATATTTATCCTCCTTCAAAATCTTGGCAACTGTCCAGGTCTGCCAGTAGCCGCGCCCTGCTAACGCCTGATGGGTGATCTCCCCGGTTTGCATCTTATACATTCCGGGAGAAGGGTAGTTTCCTTCATTGAGCAGAAGCACAATCCGGTTGAGGGGGACTTTTTCATAAGCCCACTGGAAAATCTGGCGTACCACAGGAGCCGCCACCGGATCAATAATCAATTTGTGGCAGTCATCAGGGTCTTTCATATATCCAAATGGCGCCCTGCCACCCACATACTTGCCCTCTTTCATATCTTGACGGGCCTGGGCCTTTATCTTACGTCCTATGTCCAGAGCATAGGCTTCGTTAATCATATTTTTCAGCGGAAGGATAATACCGCCGTGGAGATTATCAGGATTTTCAGAATCAAATTGATCCGTAACGCTGATGAACCGGACATTATGGGAAGGGAAATACCGCTCAATGTAATATCCCGTGTCAATGGCATTGCGTCCCAGGCGTGAAAGGTCTTTGACAATCACACAGCCTACTTTGCCGGATTCAATATCCGAAAGCATCCGTTGGAAGCCGTCACGGTTAAAATTCGTTCCTGTTGCTCCATTGTCGATATAAATGTCATAAAGACGCAGTTCAGGTTTTCCCAATAGGAATTTTTCGAGAACCAGCTTTTGCGTTTCGATAGAATTTCCACGTTTATTGTTATCCTCCACAGACAGCCGGATATACAGCGCCGTGCTGATAAACGGGGAAGCAGGCATGGCAGCCTGCGCCATAGTATGTTTCCTGCTCTTTCTCGCCATTTCAGACCACCATCCTTTCCTGTACCGGCGTAATCAGGGCGAGGGCTTTTTCATATTCGTCCTGATAATTAAATTGAATCTGCAATTCGTCTTTCCCCAGCACTGTAATCACCTGCACAAGTTGGATCACCGCCTTGCGGTCCAGTTCTTCCAGATCGGAAAAACGCCTGAAATTCTCAATCCAGCGATTCCGCTCACTCCGGTTTTCCATTACATCGGTCCGTTTTTCCTTAAGGGCAGCAACCGCCTGTTCCAGTTGGGTGATACGGGCGCTGTAACTGCTTTTGTTATAAAGGAACTCCGACTTGTCCAGAAAGCCGTTTACCATGCTCTCATACAGTTTCATCTTATATTGACGAATCTGCTCCAACTGCTGCTCATTCTGGGCGATCTGCCGCGAATACTCCTTGATAAGTTCACGGTTGATACGGCTCTGGTCTATGCCGGATAAGATTTCATCCAGAGAGACTACATTGGCAATAAACCCTTTCAGGCTGTCCCGCACGCACTCCATCAGCTCATGTTCCTTTACCATGACCGGATGGGCGCAGCCGTTCTTCTTTCCGGTGGGACAATAGTAATAGTGATATTCTTTGTCTTTGTAGCGGTTCGTTTTGCGTACCATCCGGCTGCCGCAGCAACCGCAGACCAGTATGCCGGAAAACAGATAGACTTTATCTTTTTGGGGAGATGTACGGGTGTCCAGGTTGCGAATCCTTTGCACCAGGTCAAAATCGTTCCGATCAACAATGGCTTCGTGAGCATTTTCCACGCGAACCCACTCGGAGGAAGGGCGGCTCTCCATTTCTTTCAGTTTGAAGTGCTGGGAACCCTTTCGGCCCTGGACCAGCGTACCGGTATAGGTTTCATCCTGCAAGATCCGGGTGACAGTATTTGCCGACCACCGGCAATCCTTCCGGTCTGTATAGCCTTTCTTGGCATGGGGAAGGCCATAATACTTTTTATATGCCAAAGGAGAGAGCGTACCCAGCCGGTTCAGCTCATTCGCGATGGCGTAGGGGCTGAATCCTTCCAGGCGCATCCTGAAAATGCTCCGCACCACCTGGGCAGCATATTCGTCTACTACAAGAAGATTATGGTTATCTTCGGATTTACGATAGCCGTAAACCGGGAAAGCTCCAACGAAATCCCCATTCTTACGCTTAGTTTCCAGGGAACTTCTCGTCTTAATGGAAATATCCCGTGCATAGGCTTCATTCATAATGTTCTTTACTGATACAGTCAGGTCATCGCCTGCGCTCTCATTGAGAGTATCGATATTGTCATTGATGGCAATAAACCTCACGCCATAGGCCGGAAAGACACGGCGCATATAGCGGCCAGTCTCAATATACTCACGGCCAAGACGGGAAAGGTCTTTGACGATGACACAGTTAATCTTTCCCTCCATGATGTCATCCATCATTTCTTTAAAAGCCGGACGGTCAAAGATAACCCCGCTGTACCCATCGTCTACCTTTTCGGAAACCAGCTCGATTTCCGGGTGACGGCTCACGAAATCTTCGATCAGCTTTCGTTGATTGCCGACACTGTTGCTTTCATTTGATTTGTCATCCGTATAAGATAAGCGGATATATTTGGCAGCTTTATAAACCTGCATAGAAAAACACTCCTTTCATCACGGAAAATCCCCGCAATTCAAGGAGTGCAGTCTGCGTATCAGTATTCAATTCCTTTTCCATGTTTATTATAACGCTCCATGCGGGAAAATCAGCCCCAAAATAAAAACTATCAATAATTTTCAGCGTAGGATTCCGCGGAGGCATTCTTCCAGGGTAGCGCCTCCCTGGGAAAAACTTGCCCTGACAACAAATCCGCCGCATTTGAAATGATACGGGTCCCGGATCTGCCGGACAAACTCGGCAATCCTTTCTTCCCGCGGCAGGTCCTTATTGACAGATACATCCCGGATGTCGGCAAGTCTGTCTGCTTCCGGGGTATGTATGACCGTATAGGCCGGTGTTTGAGTCATAACAACAGCTCCTTTCTTTTCATACTGGATCATCAAAATCACATGAATAAGGCCGGACACACGAAAAGAGCGGCCCGGCCTCATGGTATCTGATTTCGATTTTATAAGAATCCATGCCGCTGCTCGAAAATCAAACAACGGCATGGATGTTTTCTTGGTAACTTGCCGTATTTGCCACGCCCCCCGGCAGGCCCTTTTCCGGGCCGGGGATGCCACAGGCTGCGGCCAGCTTTACCGCATCATAGCCCTGCTCGTGCCGTCGCTTCGCCAGAGCTAACGAACACAGAAGGGACTCCCCCCAAGTCTTTGACGGGTCGTGAGAAAGTATCATTATACCCTGTATCAGTCATCGCGTCTGGCCTGCCACAGCCAGATCAATGGATAGCGTAGATCGCTCGGACGGCTGGGCTTCATCACCTCCTTAAAGCCGCCTGTCATCGCGCCGCTCCATTTGCCGCTCGGAATACAGGGAAAGTACCTATGGCACCGTATATGCAGTTTTCAAGGTCCAGATGAAGGATTGGGAGCTTGTCTGCATATACAGGTGGGTGTGGCACCGTTGAAGGTTCTCACTCACCGAAATGGCATTGTCCCAAAAAATTGTCCTTCTATAAGTCGTGACATTTTCGGGGGTACATTTATAGGGGGTTTAGAAATTTTCTTCTAAAATTTTTTCCAGACGCCGAAGTCCGCGCCGAATACTTTCATGGACAGCATGGAGAGAAACACCTTCCATCTTGGCAATATCCATCAGGGTAATGCCGAGAATATAGTGAGCGTACACACGCTGGCGTTGTTTCTCTGGCAATGAAGAAATCGCCTGGTACAGCCGTTCTTCCTCCAGGTGCCTTTCTACGATCTCCTGCAGCGTTGGGGTAAAAAGAACAGCTTCGCGTTCAATATCATCCCCATAATCAAGAGAAAGGAATGCCTTATGCCGGTATGTACGGCGGCGATATGCCACTTCTTTCCGCTGATATTCTACCAGCACATCCACAACCTCATCGGGCAGGCTGATAAACAGATCCGTTTTATATATTTCCGGGTAAAATTCCCGCAGATTGATTTCTTTCATGGTAATCCTCCAATTTCGATTTTTGAGTGGGTTAATGGACAAATCGAAATCAGAGGGGCGGTGATCTACACCGTACAGGTCCGGCGGCAGGCTTGTCCTGCGCCTTATCTGTAAAAAAGAGCGCCCACCGTACAGCGGTAAGCGGCGCCTGTCGTATTCCGTCACCATCTGACGGAGCAGAATGGAAAATGCAAAATCCTGTCGAATGGAAAAACCCCGCAATCCATCGCAGGATTACGGGGTTTAAATCTCTTTTATATGATCGGCTATGTCGAGGCCGGTATTCTGACCTCGGCAGCATTTTCCATGCCCTCCTTTAGTGAAGGAGAGCAGAGTTACCTATTATGTCCACCTCCCTCATTTTGGGGCATTATATAGGGATAAATGCTATAATTCTTCCAGAAGCGTCATGGTTTTACTGAATTTAATCAACAACACATGACAAAATCAGGTATTATCCACACAACAGAAAAAAGAAAACTTAAGGGTGCGGCAGAAATACCGCACCCTTTCTATACATCAAATTTATAACCTACACCCATAGACGCTTTTTACATAATCCGGCAAGTCGGGGGCAACCCGGAGTTTCTTTCGCAAGTTGCTTATGTGGTTGTTGATCGCTTTCCGGGAATAGTAGGAATAATCCTCGTGCCATACCAGATCCAGGAGCATTTCATAAGTGAACACCCGCTTTGGATTCAGTATGAGCAAAGCAAAGATTTCAAATTCCTTGACCGTTAGCGGAATTATCTGGCTCCGTACAGTAACAAGGCGCTGCTCTAAGCAGAAATATAAAGCACCTTCCCGGATTTCTGTCAACGGCTGATCTGCCTGCGGAGGGATAAAATACTGGCCTCGAAGAAGTGTTAAGTATGGGACATCAGCCAGAATATTGCCAGCCTCATAGTCACGAACAAACTGAGCCAGCTCCTTCTTTTGACTGGCAGAAAGCAGAGCAAACAGCTTTTCACCGATCTGCTTGCCGGAATCTTGTAAATCCAATACGGCTAATTTCCCATGTTGTCACCACCTCCTTAATTTCTAAACAATAAAAAATGTTCGCTTATTGATACCTTTCATGTTAGGCCGCCAAATTTCACTTAACGCGCCGCCTCTTTTGGTATAAAGATTGCCAGTATAATGTAAAGCATCAGCCCGCTACCATACACCATAATCAATAGGGCGCAGATAATACGCACAATCTTCGGAGAAAGGCCGAAATATTCAGCAATACCCCCACAGACACCGGCAATCCACCGATTATCTCTTGATCTACGAAGTTTATTTGCCATGATATTTTTTTCCTCCTTTCCGCTGCGTTGGTGACATACCAATATGAGCGCAGCCAAACAGCCGCATAATAGCAACACAAATAGGCTTTCAAACAGATTGGTGGTTGTCGTCTCATAATACCCCGCTACCCCCAGCAAGGCAGTAATGGGATAAAATGTTTTCGTCAGGCTGGACATACTCATAAACAGCCCGGCGAAAGAATAAATTTCTGCCAGCAGCAAAGCCAGCCAATAGCTCTTTTTGGTATAGGACACTAACGCAATAATTGGAGATACCGCTAAAAAGACACCAATGCCCTCTAACAGATAACTCTTAAAAAGGATAGTACCATTCCCACAGATAGATCGGTATGATGCAATAATAATTCTACGGAAAAGGTAATTGCAAAAGCAATAAATAAATCAAAATGCTAATTGCAAAGGTCACAATCATTTTTGCTGCGGTCAATGTAGTTTCATTCACGGGGATCAGCAACAATGATTTCAAGGTGTCGTCTTGTTCCTCCCGGCAAATCATATAACTTCCGAGCATTGCAACGATGGCAGGCAGAACAAACATGGTAGCCCACGGTTGTACCATTGTCATGTACCAGCCTGCGTCACTCAAATAAAACCCATCAACGGTTGTTTCCCGTCCCGCTACCAGCACAATGACCGCAATCAATACAGTTGCAAAGACAGTAAGCAAGATGATACTGGAACGGCGAAGTTTTCATCCATTCCAGCCCAAATGCATTTTCGCAATCAAATCACCTCACTTTCTCTTGCGAAGCGAAAAAGCAGCAAACAGCACAGACAGCGCATCCCAAATAAAGATACAGAACAACGCCAACGGGACATTGATATTCTGTGCGAAAGCAAGTCCCTGAATATTTCCGCTTCTTGCAATGATAACGGAAATGCTGGACACAGGATGCAGGTACATAACTGATTGACGTGATAAAAAAGCCGAGAAATACATAAAGCAGCCGTCATGCAAACGGGAAAAAATATAGCCCATTTTTTGAAGCGGCAAGGGCTAAAATCGGCATAACAGCAAAAGCGGTCAATACGCCAATCTCCAAACACCTTTCTGCCAAAAATCCAACACTCTGCCACTCAAAAGCGACAAATCCGGGCAAAACACTGAATAGAACCGTAGCCACCGCCGAAATCAGCATGAAAACAATGGAATAGATCAACACAACAATAAACTTGCTGAAAAAATAACCCATTTTACTGACAGGGACAATCCAAAGCTGTTTGAGCATATCATAGCGGTTTTCATCGTGCATCAGCACAACACAAAATACGCCCAGCACAAAGGGAAGGATGATAAAGGGGGTATATCCAAAGGCGGCCAGCTTGTAAAACGCTACCGGGTCAATACCGTTCGCCTCAAAATAGTTGTAATAGATAAAAGAGAAAAACGGCATGATAAACGCAGCCAGCAGCATAAACCAAATCATTTTCTTGCGCCGCAGTTTCAAAAATTCTGTCTGAACCAAATTAAGCAATTCCCTCACCCCCGTAATTCTTTTGAAATAGTCCTCCAAAGTATCATTACAGAGCTGGGAACTGATAACGGACACATCGTGCATAACAAGAGCTTTGTTGACTGCTCCCATATCCAGAGAAGTGTCATAGATACATAATGTGTGCCCATCGTACATATCAAAATTGGTCACATGAAATTCCTGCTCCAAAATCAGCATGGCCTTTGGCATATCACTTATCCGAAGCAGAACATACTTCCGATTTTTCTTTTCTAACGCTTTCATGGTATTTTCTACCAGCAAGGTTCCGTGGTCGATAATACCAATATCATCCGCCAGAAGCGAAATTTCAGAAAGGATATGACTGGAAATCAAAATCGTTTTTCCACGTTCCGCGCTTAAATGTTTGATAAAGTCCCGCATTTCCGCAATGCCAATGGGGTCAAGTCCGTTGGTCGGTTCATCGAGGATTAAAAGTTCCGGGTCATGCAGAATTGCATTGGCAATGCCGAGCCGCTGCTTCATTCCCAGCGAATACTTGCTGAACAGCTTTTTATCTTTGTATGGTAGTCCCACCACTTTCAAAGCGTTTTTAACGGCGTTGGGGGCAGCAGTACCACGCAGCCTTGCGAAAATTTCAAGGTTCTCTGTTCCGGTTAGATTAGGATAGAACCCCGGCGTTTCAATAATTGCGCCAATGCGGGGATAAATACGTTTCTCATGGCCTTTGATGTTCTGTCCGAACACATCTACCTCGCCGGAAGTAATAGATGTCAGACCTAAAATCATCTTCATAATGGTGGTTTTTCCAGCTCCATTACGTCCCAGCAACCCATATATGCGCCCTTTCTTCACATGAAGATTAACGTCTTTCACGGCAGCCTGATCCCCGTAAGTTTTTGTTAGTTGTTTTGTTTCGATCAGATAATCGCTCATACTTATTTCCTCACTTTCCGGGCTGTAATGCCGCGATATAATACCGGCATCTCCAACCACAAGGCCAGTATAAAACACAAACCTTGCCATAACCTTGCCGAGATAAAATTTTTTCAAAAAAAGCTCTGCGAAATCACAGAGCTTTCGGAAGTATAATGGTAAATGTTGTTCCCGCTTCGGGAATACTGTCTGCTGTGATGGTGCCTTTATGGGCGTTCACCAGTTCTTTTGCAATGGAGAGGCCCAGCCCGTTCCCTCTGGCAGACCTGGAGTGGTCGCATTGATACATCCGTTCAAAGATATGGGGAAGATCTGCGTCAGAAATCCCTTTCCCGTTATCCGCCACCATGATTTTTGCCTGCTGCTCCGTTTCGGTCACGGTCAGGGTCACTTGTCTTGCGCCGCTGTGCGTCAGGATATTTTGCAGCAGATTATTGAGAATACGGGTGTAGGCGGTAGGGTCAACCCTCGTCATGTATTCTGTTTCGGGTATCTCAATTTCATAGGTGAGATCGTGGCTTTCCAGCAGCGGCACCCAGTCGGCCATGATGTCGCGGGAAAGTTCATTCAGGTCGCAGACTTCAAAATGAAAAATCTGTTCCCCGGCGTCCAGCTTCACCCATTCAAACAGGGCGGTCACAAAGTCTTTCAGGTAGTGGGCTTTTTCCATAGCCACCCGGATATATTCTTCTTGCTCGGCCCCTGTCACCATCTTGCTTTCCACGGCCTCCAAATAGCCTACAAGAGAAGCAAGAGGGGTTTTCACATCATGGGAAAGACTTGTCATCAGCCGCTTGTACGCCTGTTCAGACTGCTTTTGCTGGATCAGACGTGATTGGTTACTCATGGCGATCTCGTTGATGTCGTAGCAAATTTGTTTCGTCAGGTCACTTTCCCCGTGCCAGCACACGGCGGTTCATGTTTCCGTCCTTTATATCCATCAGGGCATCTTTAATAAGGGAAAGCTGCCCCCGGATCACGGTGAAGTTTTGCCAAAAGCCAGCCAATTACCAGCAGGGCAATCAATAGGGCCAGCAGCAGATAAAGATTTAACTCCATGCTCATGCCTCCTTATTGAACCGATACCCCACACCCCGGACGGTTTGGATATAAAACGGCTGTTCTGGATTTGGCTCAATCTTCTTCCGTAGTTTACTGATAAAGGCCATGATATTGTTATCGTCAAAGTCGTATTCTTCCGTCCATACCTGCGTGTAAAGTTGCTTTTTTGTAAATACCCGTCCCTTATTGGACGCCAAAACCAGAAGCAAATCAAATTCCTTGCCGGTCAGCTCTACCGGGATATTTTGGACAATCACCGTCCGATTGACTTTATCAATCACCATATCTTTCAGAAGCATGGTGGCGGCCTCGTTCCCGGTCACGGGATTTAGGGTGGTGTAGCGCCGGATCAGGGAATTGACGCGGGCCATCAGCTCGTTAATGCTGAAAGGCTTTGTCAGGTAATCGTCTGCCCCCAGCCGCAGGCCGGAAACCTTATCTTCCTCATCGCTTTTGGCAGTCAGCATCAGCACCGGCACATTATTTTTCTCCCGGATTTTCTGCAATACCTGAAAGCCGTCCATATCCGGCATCATCACATCCAGAATAATCAGGCAATAGGTGTCTTTGTTTTCTTTCAGCAGCCGTAAGCCCTCTAAACCGCCATGCGCCACCGCCGCAGACAAATTTTCCTGTTCCACACATTTTTTCATCAAGGCACAAAGTTCCTTGTCATCGTCTATAATCAAAACACTATTCATGTTTCAAAGCCCTCCCTTGCTTTGTCCTACCGTCCACGGGCTTTTTAGCATCTTTGGGAATTAACCATAGTGTTGCCATTTTCA
>ENA-OQCB01000624-OQCB01000624.1-human-gut-metagenome-genome-assembly--contig:-NODE-624-length-16211-cov-3.111166_pt1 | contig 16211 bp, 18 predicted proteins | sample MGYA00242493_ERZ504568 | MGnify/ENA primary metagenome ERZ504568 (study PRJEB26092, sample SAMD00036229) | human gut metagenome | host: Homo sapiens | study: EMG produced TPA metagenomics assembly of...
TTTCGCAAACCCTGTCTATATTAGATAGCCTGTGCCAAATCTGTATCCATATTATATCTGGCATCTTTTAAGGAAACTACACAGCCGCCTTTCCGCTTTGAAATTACGGTAACAGGCTCACCACTGTAACATCCCAAGGTAAAACAAGAACGCATCCATGTTCCTCATCTTCTGTGGCAATACCTTTACAATATATTCTTTTCCTTCTTGCGCTTCTGATAAGTTCATAACTATTGACACACTCCATTTCTTTTGAGTTATTCGCAACTTACTAAAGTTATGTTTATACTAAATTTTTTATATTTGTCAATAGTCTTTTTTATTTCATTCCCATAAACACTGCCTGTTTCACCATCAAACGTTTTGTATGATATACCACGCCCACTCTCTGTTTTTTCATAGCTGCCATATAAAATACAACTCCCAATGCAGCCCACAACAGAACAATGCTCCACTCATAAACAGACATAGCCGCCGGAGCTCCCGGTATATACATAAAAAGCATAATTCCACAGGAAACCACTGCTGCAACACCTGTAAACATACCATATTTTACTTTGTACGGTCTTTCCATCTTAGGTTCTTTTCTTCTCAATTTAATGAAAGAAGCAGATACAAGGAAATAAGCAATCACAATGGCAAAAGCCCCCGCATTTGACAACCACGTCAACATATTTTCACCTAAAAACGGCGCAAGTGAGGTCACTGCCGCAATTAGCAAAATAGCATTCACCGGTGTTCCATACTTTTTATGCTTCTTAGTCAGAAATGACGGAAGCATTCCTTCTTCTGCCATTGCACAAATGGCATGGCTGCATCCCACATAAAAGGAGTTCCAACTGGTAATAATTCCGCAAATACCACCCATAATCAATACCTTTGAAGCAATGGCGCTGCCCATATAAGCTTTCTGCATAGCATCCGCAGATGCCATTCCCGATACAGCAAGCTCACCGCTTGTCATAGAAAGAGAAACTCCGAAAATAATCATCGCATACCAAAAGATTGCCATTACAACAGATAAAACCAAAAGCTTTCCTATCTTCTTATAAGGAATATTCATCTCTCCTGCCGCCTGAGGAATAACATCAAATCCCATAAGCATAAACGGCGTCATTACTGCCACGGTAATAATTCCTGCCGCTCCGTTTACAACCGGAGCATCAATATTTGCCATGCTTCCATTTACTGCCGAACCACCCATCAAAGCCAACCCTACCGCTGCAATAATTAAAGTACAAACCGTCTGAAGCAAAGCTGCATTTTTTGTGCCGAAATAATTCACTGCTGCCACAGACAATGAACTGATAACACCTACCAGCACCCATGTAACATAAATATCAGAACCGTTCACAGTGTACATATACCCTTTTACATAGCCGGGGAAAAGATACTGCAAAACACTTGGAAAAGCAACTGCTTCAAAAGCAATTACCGCAATATATCCCAAAATCATGCTCCATGTACAGATAAAGGATGCCTTTTTTCCAAATGCACGTTTAGAAAATTCCTGACATCCTCCGTTTCTTGGCATAGCTGACGTAAGCTCTGCATAGACCTTTCCAACAAACAAAACCATGATACCGCCTAAGATAAACTAAAATCGCACCAAAGGTGCCGGCCTTTGTAATCCATTCGCCGGACATGACTACCCAGCCCCAACCAATCATTGCTCCAAATGCAAGCGTGATTGCATTCTAATTTCCTAATCCTTTTTTCTTCATAACCAACACCTACTTTTTCTCTGCTAAAACACTACCTCGTTGCCTTTGACAACTTTATTATATTACTAAGTTGTCAGTTTTGCAAGATGTAATTTTGCAAATAAATTGTAAAAATGGTTTAAAATAAAAGAAAGACTACAAACAGATGAGGGAAGCTTATGGAAGGAAAAAAAGAAAAAACAGGAAATATTCCGAAATATGAACAAATTGCCGCAGACATTGCATATCAGATAGTGGAAGGCACTTACAAGGAAGGGAAAAAAATTTATGCCCGCTCCTCTATCGGAAGCAGATATAATGTTTCATCAGAAACTGCCAGACGGGCGGTTTGTGTGCTGGCAGACTGGGATATTGTAGAAGTAGAGAAAAACAGCGGTGTAATCATTACATCGATATTAAACGCCAAAAATTTTCTGTCTCAGCATCAACAGACACAGTCTATTTATTCTCTGAAAAGCAAGATCATGAACAGTGTGGAACGACAAAAGCAGGAAAATAAAGAGCTGCAAAAACATTTAACAGAATTGATTGAGCAAATAGAATGTTACAGAGCCACAAATCCCTTTATCCCGCATGAATTGATTATCTCAGAAGAAACACCTTATTTAAACAAATCCATTGCAGAGGTTAATTTCTGGCAGGAAACCTTTGCTACCGTCATTGCAATAAAGCGAAACGGAAATATTATTATGTCTCCGGGACCGAAAGCCGTATTCCGTTTAAATGACATTTTTTATTATACCGGAAACGAAGACTGTTACAGAAGGGTGCAGGAGTTTATGTACCCGAAAATATAAACAGGAATTATGCCGCAGTACAATTTCCTATGAAATAAAACAAACCCCATTGTCATTGCGACAATGGGGTTCAATATTTTACTCAAATTATTTAAGAGTAACTTTAGCGCCTTCTGCTTCAAGTTTTGTTTTGATTTCTTCAGCTTCTGCTTTAGATGCGCCTTCTTTTAATACTTTAGGAGCTCCGTCTACAACTTCTTTAGCTTCTTTTAAGCCTAAGCCTGTTGCTTCACGAACAACTTTGATAACTTTAACTTTGTTTGGTCCAACTTCTGTTAATTCTACGTCGAACTCATCTTTTTCTTCTGCTGCTTCTGCTGCACCGCCTGCTGCTGCAACTACAACACCTGCTGCTGCAGATACACCAAATTCTTCTTCACAAGCTTTTACTAATTCGTTTAATTCTAATACGGATAATTCTTTGATAGCTTCAATAAATTCAGCTGTTGTTAATTTTGCCATTATTATTTACCTCCAATTTTTCATTTATAAATTATTTTTTCTTGCCTTTTCGGCGCTCATACAAACTTCTGATTAAGCCTGCTGCTCTGCAATCTGGTTAAGCACACGAGCGAAGTTTGCAATAGGTGACTGGATACTTCCAAGCAATTTTCCAAGAAGTTCTTCTCTTGAAGGAACCTGGGAAAGTGCTTCGATTCCTGCCTTATCATAGTAAGTGTCTTCTACAACACCTGCTACTAATTCCAGTGTTGGAACTGTTTTTGCGTATTTAGCCAGAATTCTTGCCGGTGCTGTTGCATCTTCTGTACATACAGCTAAAGCATTTGTTCCTTCTAAATGCTGGCATAAATCTTCACAAGCTGTTCCTTTGAATGCAAAGTTCATCATTGTGTTTTTGTAAACTTTGTAAACAACTCCAGCTTCTCTTAATTCCTTACGCATCTGTGTATCCTGTTCAACATTGATACCTTTGTAGTTTACTAAAACTACTGCTGCTGCATCTTTAATGCTGTTGGAAATCTCTTCTACGACAGGTTTTTTAAAGTTCTACTTTTGCCATGAATTAGTGCACCTCCTTGTTTTTTTAGGCTGCGCTGCTCAAAATTTAAGAAAACCTCTTTGCACAAGACAAAGAGGTTCAAAATCAATCTTATCTATAAAGAATGAATGTTTCCTCGGCAGGCGTTTTTTATCCTTATGCCTTGCGGCACCTGCTGTCTTCGGCAGCTATTCCTTTGATAAGGTAACATATATGAGGTCACTTGTCAACTACTTTTTTTGTAATTCATAAACTTGCAAAAAATCACTGCCACAATGGTACTTACTGCCGTTGCTACAATCCCCGGTCCTACAATCGCCGTTGGATTGACGCTTCCATACTGACTTCGATAAGCAATAATATTCACCGGTATTAGCTGCAAGGAAGAAATATTCAAAATCAAAAAAGTACACATTTCATTACTTGCAATACCTTTTTTCCGCACAATTCCTAAAGCTCTGCCCTGCCTTCGGTCATCCTCCAGATTTCCCAATTCCTCCATTGCCTTTAGTCCAAAAGGCGTAGCCGCCCAGCCAAGACCTAAGAAATTGGCAATCATATTTGCGGAAATAAATTCCATTGCCTTATGTTCCGCAGGAATTTCGGGAAAAAGAAAACGAAGAAGAGGCTTCATTGCCTTTGTCATGCGCTCCACCAATCCGGAGGCTCTGGCAATCTCCATAACCCCTACCCACATTGCCACAATTCCTGCCATTGCAATACACAAAGATACAGCCTCCTTTGCAGAGGAAAGAGCTGCATCTGTTACTTTGCTCATGTTGCCTGTGGCAGCGCCATATAAAATTCCGATAAGAAGCATCATACCCCAAAGAATATCCAGCATAGGTTCTCCAAATACACTTTTTCTTTAAGATATGATGCAAATCAGGTTGTTATTCTTTATCCTGTACAACGTTCTTCTGTGCAAGGCGGTCTCCTGCCTCTTGTGCCTTTTGACTGTATTCTGAAAGTCTCTCAAATATTTTTTCCTTCTGCTCTCCTTCTGCCAAAATCGGCTGATAATTATTGTAGCCCTCCTCATAGGCAGAAGAAATTTTGCACGGAAGAATATTAGTTACATTGTCTTCCTGCAATTTTCCGTCTTTAACAGTAAAAGTCTGCTGGAAAATCATAGTATCCATATCGCTGGGCGCTGAATTTCCTCCGAAACAGAAATTCCCCAGACTGTATACAATATTCTTGCCTTTATATTCTTCAATTCCCTGCAACACATGAGGATGATGACCTAACACCAAATCCGCCCCATTGTCAATAGCTGTATGGGCAAGCTCGACCTGTACATCATTGGGAACATTTTCTTTTTCCTGCCCCCAGTGAAAGCTTACTATAATAATCTGTGCTCCCTGTTCTTTCAAAGAGGCTATATTATCAAGCAAGTCTTGTTTACAGTCTATATGCTCTGCCAGCTCATAAACTCCTGCAAGTCCTACTTTCACGCCTTTTATGTCCATGACCGCAGTTCTCTCATATCCAAAAGAGGAAATCCCTTCTGCTTCAAGGGCTGTGATTGTGTCCTCATAACTCTTTTTGCCATAGTCAAAGCTGTGGTTGTTTGCCAGATTTGCCGCTTCCACCGCTCCTGCCGTAAGAATTTTCGCATACTCTGCATCCCCTTTAAACGCAAACTGCTTTGGTTCTCTTGTAGTTTCTTCCGTCAAAGTTCCTTCCATATTTACAATCGTTAAATCATCCTGCGCAAAAACAGGCTGTACATTTTGGAAGAAATATGCAGGGTCCTGCACTGCATCATATTTTCCCTTAAAGCTTCTTTTGTAGTTAAAGCCTTCATCCGTTCCCAGAGTGCAGTCACCCGCTGCACTGATGGTAATTGTTGTTTCCTGTACCTCAAGTGTCTCCTGTTTTTCAAGCTTCTGTCCTTCTTTGTTCGCACTTTCTGTTTTCGTTTCAGGCTGCGGTTCTTCTTTATTAGATTTGTACAAGCCCTTCGCTAATAACGCTCCGCATAAGATTACCAGCAGAATAATATCTGTGGTTATAATCACCTTCAAACGCAATTTTTTCTTTTGTCCTTTTCTTTTCATAAATGTTCCCTCAATACGTAACTCCTCTTATTCTTGGTTTAAAAGTGCCTGATATACATCACGCTTCCGTATTCCTCTGTCCTTTGCCACCTGCTTCATGGCATCTTTGCGGCTCATTCCTTCCTTCTCATAAATAGCCAGGTGTTCCTCTAAAGACATGTTTTCCCATTTCTGGCGTTCTTCTAAAACCAGTTCTTCTCTTGGACGTCCTGCCAAAACCATTACACATTCCCCTTTTGGCGGATTTTCCTTGTACCACGCAATCGCCTGAGATAATGTATCTCTGAAAACTGTTTCATGCTTCTTCGTAAGCTCCCGGCAAAGAGAAATTTTTCTGTCTCCCAGCTCTGCATAAAGCTCCTCCAGCGTTTTTACCAGCCGATGAGGCGCTTCGTACAGAATAATCGTTCTTGTTTCGTTCTTCAACTCCTGTAAAATACAGGCTCTCTCTTTCTTGTCAGAGGGCAGAAAAGCCTCAAAAGCAAAACGCCTTGTAGGAAGTCCTGACAAAGTTAATGCAGTAATACAAGCTGCCGCTCCCGGAAGAGATGTAACCTCAATACCCGCCTCACAGCACATTGCCACCAGTTCTTCTCCCGGATCAGAAATCCCCGGTGTTCCCGCATCTGTAATCAAAGCAATATTTTTTCCGTCTAAAAGCTGCCCTACCAAATATCTTCCCTTGTCAAATTTATTATATTCGTGATAACTGGTCATTGGTGTTTTGATTTCAAAATGATTTAACAGCTTAATACTGTTTCTGGTATCTTCTGCCGCAATCAAATCCACCTCTTTTAAAATTCGCAGCACCCTGTATGTGATATCTTCTAAGTTTCCGATGGGCGTTGCACATAAATACAATTTTCCGCTCATTTTATCACCTCCTGCCCGTAAATTTTCTGTATTTCCTCTGTATAAATCCCCTGTTTTTCATACACGATTAGCGGCTTTTCCACAAGCATGCGTGAATTTCCTCCACGCAGCCCTTCAATCAGCACCATATTCGGCTCTTTATCCGCAAAAGGCTGTACCAATCTCATTCTTTTAGGCTCTATCCGATATTTCACCATAACTGACATAATCTCTGCCAGACGAAATGGTCTGTGCACCATATAAAAGCGCCCTTTTGGCTTTAAAACCTTTGCAGCCTGAGAAATAATATCCTCTAAATTGCAGAGGGTTTCGTGTCTTGCAATAATTTTCGCCTCATTGCTTCCCGTCAACCCATGATGCCCTATCATATAAGGAGGGTTGGTAGTCACAACGTCAAAAAAAGCCCCTCCATAAATGGAAGCGGACTCTTTAATATCCCCTGTGGTAATCGTTATATCCTGCTCCAGATGGTTGTACGCAACGCTTCTCCTTGCCCTTTCTGCACTTTCCTCCTGTATCTCAAGTCCTGTAAAATGCTCTCCCTTCGGATATCGTGCCTTTAATAAAATGGGGACGATACCTGTACCCGTCCCCATATCCAGCACTCGTTCTCCCGGCTTTACCTGCGCAAACCAGGATAAGAGCACTGCGTCAATCCCAAAGCAAAACTGCTGAGGATTTTGTATCAAGCTATATCCGTTTTGGAGGTCATCCAGTCTTTCTCCTTCTCGAAGTATCTTCTCCATAATCGTGAATGTCCTCTTTATTTATCTCTTTCCAGTTCTTTTAATGCTTTCATTTCTTCTTCTGTCAGCTTCAGTTTTTCCCGTTTCTGACGTGCTTTAAACTTCAATTCTGATGCCTGATATTCTCTGATTTCTTTCTCGTCCTCCACATCCACAATTACTTTGACATACTGGCGGAGTACATTTACACTCTGTACTTCACCTTTCAGTCCTTCCGGTGTGGTCACCCTGTCTCCCGGATTTGGCAATTTTCGATTTAACTCTTCGTAAGTCTCTTCCTCATTTTTCAGACAGCACATCAGTCTTCCGCATACACCTGAAATCTTTGTAGGATTTAAAGATAAATTCTGTTCTTTTGCCATTTTAATGGAAACCGGCACAAACTCTGACAGATACGTATGACAGCACAAAGGTCTTCCGCATATACCGATACCTCCTAAAATCTTTGTTTCATCCCTTACGCCAATCTGGCGAAGCTCTATTCTTGTCTTAAAGATTGCTGCCAAATCCTTTACCAGCTCACGGAAATCAATACGTCCGTCCGCAGTAAAGTAAAAGAGAATTTTATTATTGTCAAACGTGTACTCTACATCAATCAGCTTCATTTCCAGATTATGCTCTCTGATTTTCTTTAAACAAATCTGAAATGCCTCTTTTTCTCTTTTTCTGTTCGCTTCCTCTTTTTTATCATCCTGAGGCGTTGCAATACGGATAACCTCTTTTAGCGGCTGTACCACTTTCTCATCCGATACCTCTCTTGGCGGCAGCACAACACTTCCGTATTCCACACCTCTTGCGGTTTCTACAATGACATGCTCTCCTGCCTTTATCTCTAAGTCTTGCGGTGAAAAATAATAAATTTTTCCCACGTTACGAAATCTTACTCCAATTACCTTTGTCATAACTAGTTCTCCCTGATTGTAAGGAACAAAAGTTCCATGGTTAAATCAAAATTTACATTTGCCTGCAAACGTGCTTTTGCTGTTTCGATAGCCCGAATAATTTTCTCCAAGCCTTCATAAGAGCTTCTGTCAGCACGGCTTTTTAATATCATTATAACTCCTGGCGAAATACAAGTCCGTCAATCTGTCTGGTTGCCTTAAACATCAAAACATCTCTGAACCATACCAGATACAAATCCAAATACTCATATATGGTATGCTTTTGCTCGGAAAGAAGTTTAATAGCATCCACCATTTCGTAAACTTCCATATCCTGACCTCGTTTCAGAATACGAAAAGCCGCATCCATCATCTCCGTGAAATCCTCGGCAGTGGCAATCTGCTTTGCTTTTCCTACATTTCCCTGTGCAAAGGCAACACTGACCTCCGCCTGATAATCCGGCACATGAAGCTCTTCCATTAAATATTTCTTAATCACTTCATCTCTGACCGGTTTAAAATTCAATGTCACACATCTTGATGCAATCGTGGGAAGCAAGGTACTCCCGTTATTTACCAACAAAAGAATGACTGCGTAAGCCGGCGGTTCTTCTATGGTTTTCAACAGAGCGTTCTGCGCCTGCACAGTCATCTTCTCCGCTTCATCTACAATATAAATTTTATATGGTCCTGTGTATGGTTTAATAGAAACATCAGAAATTAACTGTTCTCTGATATCTTCAATACCTATGGAATTTGGTTTCTCGTGACTAATGTAAATAATATCCGGATGGTTCCGGTTCATTGCCTTTTTGCAGGAACTACACTGCAAGCATGGTTCATCTCCATGCTTTTCACACTGCAACGTCATAGCAAACAACTTTGCCAGAAGCTTCTTACCGCTTCCCTTCTCTCCTGCAAAAATATAGGAATGGGAAACCTTATCCATTGCTGCTGCATTCTTTAAATGTTTCACTACTTCTTCATGTCCCAATACTTTTTCTACTTCTTGCATTGCAATTCACCTCAATTCCTGCGCTCTTACGAGAACAACTTTCGTTCATTATATCACATATTTTTTCCCTACTGCAACTTTTGTATATAGTTTTTAATTTCTTTTATACAATTTTCCAGCTCCGTATTATAAAATCTCTTTGTAATGCCTGCCTCCCGTAACTTTTCTTCTGAAAAATCCTGTGCGTCTGTCAGAAATCTCCGGCACATTTCCTCATATTTGGGAGTTTTTTGCTGTTCTTCTCTGGCGATTGCTCTCTTTAAACGCTCTCCATCCTCCACTTCTATATAAATAGGGCAGATTTTTTCTTCTCCGTAATAATTTTTCAGCTGCATATAGGATCCTAAGGTTCCAATTCCCAGATAATTTTTTTTCATCGTCTGCAATCTGACCGTCATCTGCGGTAAAGTATGTCCAAGGCCCATATACTGTTTCATAAGTTCGGGACTCTATTACTTTTCCATCTTCTTTCAGCCGGCAAAAGCGTTCTTCCTGCACAAAATGATACTCCCGCCCCTGCATTTCCCCTTCTCTCATCGGTCTGGTGGTATATAAAATCAGTTTTGAAAGCTCCAGTGTTTCATCTGTACGCAGGCGGTTATAAATTGTATCCTTCCCCTGATGAACTTTTTCCCATAATATAAAAAATCTTTCCCATAGTCGCTCCTTTTATCTTCCTGTTTTATCTGTCTAAAACCCATATAAATTCCTGTGTATAATCCTGTAAACCCTGAAGGTAAAGCCCCTGCTTTTTCCACTTCAGCGCCTGCTCAAGAAACTGCCTGTCAATCTTTTCTCCCGGAGTTAAAAGCGGTATTCCCGGTGGATACAGATAAGCATACTCGCCTGAAATCAGCCCTTCACTTTCTGAAAATAATACTCTCTGTTTTTTTCCTTCCATCCCTTCATAAATAGGACAAGCCTGCTCGGCACGAAACACCTTACTGCTGTCCTCAAAGCAAAATTTCGGTTCAAAGCTCCTAGATAACCCTGCATCAATTTCCAAAAACGCCTGTGTTAATCTTTCAAATCCTTCCTTATTATCTAAGACACCGGTAAGAGCAATAACGTAGTTTTCCGCCTCCATTTCCATTTCTAAATGATATTTTCCCCTTAAAATATCATGAAGCTTTACTCCTGATATTCCCGTACCAACTGTGGAAATCACAAGCTTGGAAATATCAAAAGCAGAATAAGTATTTCCAAGTTCTTGCTCCAGCATCCGAAGGGACTTCATTTTACTTAACTGCAATCGACATTCTTTTAAATTATCCACATATTCCTCAAACGCTTCTTCTCCCTTTTCTTTTATAAATCTCAGACAAGCGGAAATGCCACCCATTAACACGTATGAAGGACTGCTGGTCTGATAAATCCCCAAAAAAGTTTCTACTTTATTGATATCTATGCGTTTTCCTTTCACGTGCAAAAGAGCTGTCTGAGTAGGTGACGGCAGGGTTTTATGCAGGCTGTGAATAACCACATCCGCTCCCAAATCAAGGGCAGAAACAGGAAATCCATCATGAAACGAAAAATGTGCCCCATGCGCTTCATCTACAATGAGAGAAATATTATATTTGTGCACAATTTCTGCTATGCTTTTCACATCGGATACTATTCCTTCATAGGTGGGCGAAGTAATTAAAACAGCCTGAATGTCTCTATCTTTTTCTAATGCTTTTTCCACATCAGCAGGTAAAATCCTGCCATTTAATCCACAAGTCGGCTCATAAGACGGATAAAGATACGTGGTCTTTAAGCCTCTTAAATATGCAGCATGATACACTGCCTTATGACAGTTTCTGACCATCAAAAGCTTCCCGTTTCTCTTCGTGCAGGCTGAAACTGCTGCCAAAATTCCTGCCGTACTGCCATTTATAAGAAAATACGTAAAATCAGCTCCATAAAGGCTTGCTGCCAGTTGTTGATTTTCCTTTAAAATCCCCTCTGCATGATGAAGATTATCAAAATCTGTTATCTCCGTAATGTCAATATCATAAAAAATTTTTCATTGTGTCCGGCAAAAAATTCCGCTTGTGTCCGGGCATGTGAAAAGGATAAAAATCCGTCTGGCTGTATTCATACAACGCCTCATCTAAATATTTCATATATTCCCTGCTCTCCTCTATACGCATTTTCATTAGTACATTTCTTACGGAACATTATTATTGTGTAGTACCTGACCTCCTATTGCAATAATAAAGCGACTGCTGCATTAAGACTAACACAACAGTCGCCTACTTAAAAGAAATAATTTCTAAGTTTACACTTTAAATCGATATCCCACTCCCCAAATTGTTTCTATATATTGAGGTTTCGCTGTATTAAATTCAATTTTCTCACGAATTTTCTTAATGTGCACAGTAACCGTTGCAATATCTCCGATAGACTCCATTGCCCAGATTTCTTTAAACAGCTCATCCTTTGTAAATACTCTGTTTGGATTTTGTGCTAAAAAGGTAAGAAGATCAAATTCTTTCGTGGTAAAATTCTTCTCCTCGCCGTTTACCCATACACGTCTGGCTGTCTTGTCAATTTTCAACCCACGAATTTCAATAATGTCATTTTCCTGAATTCCTGTTCCAATCAGACGCTCATATCGGGCAAGGTGAGCTTTTACTCTGGCAACCAGTTCACTGGGACTGAATGGTTTTGTCATATAGTCATCTGCTCCAAGACCAAGACCTCTGATTTTATCAATGTCGTCTTTTTTGGCTGAAACCATGATAATCGGCGTGTTTTTCTGATTACGGATTTCTCTGCATATTTCAAATCCATCCACCTCCGGAAGCATTAAATCTAAAATAAACAAATCATAGTCTTCCTCTAAGGCTCTTTTTAATCCTACATCGCCTCTATTCTCAATTTCCACTTCAAAACCGCTTAATTCCAGATAGTCTTTCTCTAAATCTGCAATCGCTTCCTCATCTTCCACAATTAAAATCTTACTCATTTACCGGTACCTCCTGATATTTTCTTAGAACAAAGTACATCACTGTTCCAATATTTTCTTTACTTGTTGCCCAGACCTTACCTCCATGGTCCTCCATAATCTTTTTAACAATAGAAAGACCAATGCCGCTTCCTCCCTTAGAGGAATTTCGGGAAGCATCTGTTCTGTAAAATCTGTCAAATATATTAGGCAAGTCTTTTGCCGCTATTCCCTTTCCGTTATCCTCGATTTCCACCTGAATAAAGTCTCCCACATCCTTTACCCGCAAATTAATTCGCTTCTGTTTTCCATCGCCGGTATACTTCAAAGAATTGCTCACAATATTATTTACAACACGCTTAATCTGCTCCGCATCTGCAATTACCATAACTTCCGGTTCTACATAGTTGGAGTAAGAAAACTCTACATTCTTGGCGCTAAGCTCTACATTCAAATCTTCCGCACAGTCATCAAAAAATTCTGTTACATAAATTTTATTAAACGTATACGGAATTTTATTCGTATCCATTTTTGAATAGAAGGTCAGTTCATTAATTAATCTGTCCATTTCATTGGCTTTATTATAGATGGTCTTAATATAACGCTCCATTTTCTCCGGCGTATTGGCAACTCCGTCCATAATTCCCTCAACATAGCCTTTTACCGCTGTAATCGGAGTTTTTAAATCATGGGAAATGTTGCTGATAAGCTCCTTTACTTTCCCTATCAAAAAACAACCTTTTCTTCTGCATTTTCCTTCAGACGGCGGCGCATATCCTCGAAATCCCGACATAAATCCGCAATTTCACTGACGCCTTCCGTAGATACAGAGAAATTCAAGTCACCCTCCTTAATCCTTCTGGTAGCTGTCCGAAGTCTGTCAAGAGGAGCAATCACCCCTCTGTAAATCCACCATGTCAGACCTAATGCAGTAGCAGACAGAATTACAATTACCGTTACTAGCATGTTTTTGAAAAGCTCCTTCAACTGAGGAAGCGTTTCAAAAATATTAGAAATAATAAATGCGCTTCCGTCCTTGACTGTATCCGTCTGAAAACTAATCTGTTTTACAAGTGCCTGAACTCTGCCTCCCATGTAAACACTGTCGCTGCTTCCGGAATTAAAGTTTTCATAACGCTCCAAACGTTTTACTACCTCTGCCGGATAGTTTTCGCAGCCGTAATAAGTCACTCTGTCTCCTTCTTTCACCAACAGATACGAGTGCATCTCCTGAAGCTCCTTATTCATTTCATCCAAATACACAATGTCTTCAAATTTATATGGCTCTTCCTCTGCTACTTTTTGCATCATCTCTGCCTGTTCATTACTAAGATGATTTACAATCTCCGCTGTGTTGGAAAGACTTTTATATGTGGGGTCTTCTATTCCATATTGTTCTTCTATGACACCAAACTGATACTCCGAAAATGCCCAGAAAGCCAAACCCGTAAAAAGCAAGGGTTCTAAAACAATAATAAAGAAAGAAATAATAATTCTGGTTTTAAGTTTCATAATCACTGCCTCTCTAGCCGGTTTTTCTATATTGTACCACGTCGACTACCGTCTCCGTGAGCTTTTCGCCTTATATAGCTCTTTGCATACACGCAGGGCTCTGCAAGGCTTATTATACCATATTTTTTCTCTTTTTCCCCTAAATAATCCGGAATTAAATCTAAACTTTCTATAAAAAACCTTTGAAAATACTTTGACTTTCCTGAAAACTCCACCTAAAATAAAGTTAACTATTATTTTACAAAATCCAAGGAGATATTATGTTTTTAGACAAAGGGAATATTCTTTCCAATTTCAACCATTTATTTGATACAGAAGCTTCCTGCCATATATCTTTATACTCCCATTTCGGTATGGGAAAAACCAGACTCATTCAGGAGCTTTCTAAAAGCAGAAAAACTTTATATTTTAAAGCTGCCCCTCTATCTTTTGAAGAAAATATCCGTATGCTAAAAGCATTATGCACGCGGCAATTCCACAAAGATTTTCAACAGGCAAAAAAACTGACTGATGTTCTTAAATTACTTGCCAAACACGCTGAGCAAGAACCGTTGTTAATCATTTTTGATGACTTTCCACATCTTGCTGCCGGAAACAGAAGGATTTCCACATTGATTACTTCTTTTTTCAACCGCACAAGCAACGCTGCAAATTTATTTCTGGTGTTATGCAAGCCCGCTTCTGCCTATGAAAAAGAATGTACAAAGGAACAGCATGCTTTCCTTTTAAGACCGTTTCGCTTTTTTGAAATGCGGATGCTTTATCCTGAAATGTCCTTAGAAGAACAAATGCTATTATATAGCGTTACCGGCGGTGTACCTGCTTATTTACGTTTTTTTAACCCTGAAATATCGGTAAAAGACAATCTTTACCGACTTTTTCTTTCAGGAAAACGGCAGTTTTTATCGCCTTGTACCTTCCAGAACAAAAGAATTTTACTCTGCGTCTTCCGTTATGCGCTCTATTCTCCTTTCCCTGGGACAGGAGGAGAAAAAGCTGCAGGAAAATTTGTGACGATACAGGGCTTACACCCAGCGCTGCCAGCAGTCTTCTGCTCTCTCTATCTTCCCATAATCTGGCAGAGCGAAAAGTACCGGTAACCGAAGACCAGACAAGCCGCCGTGCGGTTTATTCCATCTCGGATGGTATTTTTCGTTTTTGGTACACCTATGTCTTTCCTTATCAGTCAGAAATTGAATTTGGACAGGGAGAGACCGTTTTCAATACTTTTGTTTTGCCTGCCTTAGATAACTATACTAAAAATACCTTTGAAACAATATGCAGAGAATTTCTGGTTTTAACGGATGAAATGAGAACATCTCCTTTCCCTATGAAAAATGTAGGCAAATGGTGGGGACAGCATCCTACAAAAAAAACGTACAGAAGCAATTCCTATTGCCGCTTATGACAATAACAAAGTCTTACTAGGAACCTGTTTCTGGACAGATGAATGGCTCGATATTGATGCACTTTACAAGCTGCAAAAACATTCTTCTCTTTTCCCGGATATGGAAGAATGGTATTATCTGTTTTCCAAATCAGACTTTGTAAGTGGTTTTGAAGTGATTTCCGGAAGCCATGTACATGTGTTCAGCTTGGAGCAAATGTGTGGTATTGCAGACAAATATCTAACTGTATACTGCAAAAATGATTTATAATACGTCTTTTTACAATATGTATCTATAATTTGCAACTTTACACTTTACTTCTGCATATTTTAGGTTTGTTTTTATCCATTTATGGCAATGCTATATTTAGCAAAAAAGGAGATTTGCCTTTATGGACGAAAAAAGAACAAGACAATTTCGTGAATTAGGACTGACTATATCTTATTATCGGAAATTAAAAGGATTAACGCAAACTCAGCTTGCAGAAAGTGTAGGACTTAGCAGAACACATATTAGTAATATTGAAGCACCAAGGGTAAAAACTTCCATTTCTCTGGACAGTCTTTTTGACATCGCAGAAGCATTGGAAGTACCTGTTCGTGATTTATTTGATTTTAAATGCTAAGAAAGAAGGAAAAATTATGCAGCTACGGAAAGGACACCCTGCTCTTTTAGACAGGCGTGAAGAAAAGGAAATAAAGGTTTACAATTTGCTGGAGCAGTTGAAAATCCCTTATGAACAGGCAGACCACGAAGCAGCCTCTACTATGGAAGCCTGCGAACGGGTGGATGAGCTTATGCAGGTCACTATGTGTAAAAATCTATTTCTATGTAATCGCCAGCAAACAGACTTTTACCTGCTTTTAATGCCCGGAAACAAAAAATTTAAAACAAAAGACCTTTCCAAACAAATCGGCTCTGCAAGATTATCCTTTGCAGGACCGGAATTTATGGAAAAAATTTCTGAACATTTCTCCCGGTTCTGTCAGTGTATTGGGGTTAATGAATGATTTAGAAAAACCGTGTACAATTATTGGTAGATGAAGAGGTTCTGGAAGATGAATTTATCGGCTGTCATCCCTGTGTCAATACTTCCAGCTTAAAGCTTTTGACAAAGGACTTAACAGAACGTTTTCTTCCTGCAGTACATCAATGAAAATGAAAAATTTGTGCATTTGCCAAACCCTGAAGAAGAATAAAAAATCTTCTTAAAAATGTGGCTGCTGCTTTAAGCTTACACGCCATCTGTATCTTAAAGCAACAGTCTTCTTTTTACAGAT
>ENA-OQCB01000625-OQCB01000625.1-human-gut-metagenome-genome-assembly--contig:-NODE-625-length-16205-cov-3.308931_pt1 | contig 16205 bp, 21 predicted proteins | sample MGYA00242493_ERZ504568 | MGnify/ENA primary metagenome ERZ504568 (study PRJEB26092, sample SAMD00036229) | human gut metagenome | host: Homo sapiens | study: EMG produced TPA metagenomics assembly of...
TTTTTTCGGACAGCAAAGAAACAGTTTTTATATAAAGCAATAAAACAAAATTGTATTGATTTTAATGAGCAAAAAAGGCTACAAACAGTCTCAACATCAGAGAATTGGCGAAAATTACTGGGATATCAATCTGGTACATTTTATAATTTTTATGATTCAAAAGAGGACTCTAATTTTATCGATTATGGAGGATGCGCAGCGTGACTTTGGAAAATCGTTTTTGGAAACTTTTTAGAATGTAATAGGAAAATAACAAAGGTTGAATTTATAGATTTGTATGCCTTCTTTTTTTTAGAAGATGAAAAAAATATTTTTCGATATTTATCGAGGGATGATTTAACTACGATTCTTTTACGGGCAGAAAAAAGCAGTCTTTTGATACGATAAAGATTTCTATGGAAAAAAATATAAAATACATAGACAAACCAAAGAAGAATATAAACTTTAATGCCGTTATAAATTTTACACAGCTTATTCATCTCTGTCTTGAAAACAGTGATTTATTAGTCAATGAAGAAATAGATAATACGATAAAAAAACTATTGGAAAACCTTGCAGATGAGATTTTTGAGGAGGAAGCATGATGAAATTTCACGAATTTGGAAATAGAGGGAATCCTCACATTATGATGATTCATGGCGGCGGAAATGCTTGGTGGAATTATTTAAGACAGGCAAGAGCTTTGTCAGAAGATTACCATGTTATTTTACCGACTTTAGACGGGCATGGGGAGGAATATCATACAGAATATGTGTCTACGACGGACAGTGCGCAAAAGCTGATCTCATACATAGACGAAAATTGCGGCGGACATCTTTTTATGCTCTGTGGTGTGTCTTTAGGCGGACAGATAGTGATAGAAATGCTTTCTCTTAGGGGAGATATTTCTCAGAAAGCGATAATTGACGGGAGTATTTGTTATTCCGCAGCCTAAAACAGAAAGATTTGTGTTGCTGTGGTACGCCTTTTTGGAGGAGTAATGTTTAGCAGGGTTTCTTGCAGGTGCCAGATGCTTTTCCTGCGTCTGTTTCCTAAAATGAGGTTTCCAAAAGAACTAGAAGACTATTACATTCAGGATATTCCTTTGCTGAGAAAGAATACCCTTTACAACATGTACCGTACATACATGGCGGAGTATCAGTTAAAGGAAAACATTTCCAAGACCAATGCACAGATTCTGTACTGCTATGGCTCAAAGGAAATGAAATGTGTAAAAAAGTCTGCTCAGTTATTAAGGGAAAAAGTTCCCTCATGCCAGATCTATGAAGCGAAAGGATATAATCATGGAGAACTGGCGATCTATCTGCCAAATGAATGGTTGAAATTCGTTGAACCGTTTTTAAACACATGAGTTGGATAACCAAAAATGTATTATCGGATAGAAGGAAGGGAATTACCGTGATTGAAGTTTTTTACGTAGAAGATGATAAAACGATTGCTGATTCTGTAAAAGAGTATTTAAGCCGGCAGAACTGTAAAGTTACTATATTCGAAACCGTAACAGCTGTAAAAAAAGTATTGCAGAGCCAGATTCCTGCCCTTATTTTAATAGACTGGAATCTGCCGGACGGAGAAGGGAAGGATTTGTGTCTTTGGATTCGGGAGAGAACAGCGGATTTGCCGATTATCTTTCTGACAGTGCGGGGAGATTCACAGGACGTTGTAGCTGGGTTCCAGAGCGGGGCGGATGACTATGTGGCAAAGCCGTTTGAACTTACTGTCCTTTATTCCCGTATGCTTGCGCTGCTGCGAAGGGCCAAAAGAGCCGAAGAGACCAAATTATTTTGTGACGATTTGGTATTGGATAAAGGGAGGCTGACTGTCAGCAGGGGGCAGAAGGAAATCGTCCTGAGCCAGTCGGAGTACCATTTGCTTTTGCTGCTGATGGAGAATAAGGGAAAAACAATTACAAGAACCCAGCTTTTAGAACAGATCTGGGACAACCATGGTAATTTTGTGAATAACAATACGTTGACGGTTACTGTGAAACGGTTAAGGGAAAAAATTGTGCAACCCTTCTTGTCTGAAAACAGTTCGCAGCTTTGGTTATCGCATGGAGGACACGGTATGAATGGGAAAAGAAAGCAAAGAATACTTTATTTGGCTCCCATTCTCATGCTCTTTCTGTGTTTGTCCTGTATAGCTGTAATCGGTTTGAGCACCTACCGAAAGCTTGTTTTTGAACATCTTTCAGCGTTCTGTGAAATCGCGGCAGAGAACAATCCGGAAAGCGAGCAGTATTTCCTGACGGCATTAAAAGAATATCAGACTCTGACGGAACGAGAAATAGACGGGAATCACTACTTGGAGAAATATGGCTACCGTGCCGGCGAGTTTTACCAAGTATTTCCATCTGGTATGTTTCTTGCTTTTTTTCTGTTGTCTTTGATACCAGTCTTTTCTTTTGGTTTCGGACTGCGGAAGATACACAGGCACAATCAAAGGCGGGCTGCGGATTTGACAGAGTATTTAGAAAAGATCAACATAGGTGCTGACAGTACTTTGATACAAACGCAGGAAGATGATTTTTCGCATTTACAGGATGAGATATATAAGACAGTCACAATGCTTTATCAGACCAGGGAATCAGCAGTCGCTTCAAAAAAACGATATGCTGAAAATCTGGCGAACATTGCTCATCAGCTGAAGACGCCGATTACCGCCGCATCTCTTTCCCTTCAGTTGATGGAAAAAGAAGGTTCCAGTGAATACTTAGTAAAAATAAAAAAGCAGTTGGACCGGCTGAACCGTCTGGAAGAGGCTTTGTTGATGCTTTCCAAGATGGACGCTGGTACTTTGCTGTTGAAACATGAAAAGGTTGATATTTATACAGTGTTAAATCTTGCAGCTGAAAACATAAGTGATTTGCTGCTGAAGGAACATATCTCAGTGGACATACCGGATAAAGGCTGCATCGAATTTTTCGGGGACTTGGAATGGACAATGGAAGCTCTTATCAATCTTATGAAAAATTGTATGGAACATTCACACTCCGGCGGACACGTTTATTGTGATTATACATGGAATCCCTTATATGCAGAAATTCAGATATGGGATGAAGGGAGGGGATTTGCCCCGGAAGATCTTCCACATCTTTTTGAGCGGTTTTACCGGGGGAAATATGCGGTATCAAACGGAATCGGCATTGGATTGGCCCTTGCCAGGTCTATCTTTGAACTGCAGAACGGGACAGTTACCGCCCGGAATCTGCAGGCTGGGGGCGCCTGTTTCGAGATAAGAATATATAGTCACTGAGATGTCACTTTACTTTGCTATACTGTATTTACGTCTTTATGGGCTGCAAAGTAGGCCTGTATCAGGAAAGGAGAAAGCGGCATGGAAATACTAAAATGTGAAGGTGTCCGAAAAGTATATGGTACTGGAAATAATCAGGTGGTTGCGTTAGAACATATTGACTTATCAGTGCAGAAAGGGGAACTTGTGGCGGTTGTTGGAGCATCCGGGTCTGGAAAATCAACGCTTTTGCATATTTTGGGCAGTGTGGACAAGCCAACTGCCGGCAAGGTCATGGTAGAAGGAAAGGATATTTCCACATTAACTCCAGCACAGGCAGCTGTTTTCCGGCGCAGAAAGGTGGGACTGGTTTATCAGTTTTACAATCTGATACCTACGCTTACTGTCCGAAAAAACATTCTTATGCCGCTTATTTTAGATAAGAGAAAAGTCAACCCGGAATATTTTGAGCAGCTTGTGAATTCACTGGGCATTGCTGATAAGTTAGAATTTCTGCCTTATCAATTATCGGGCGGCCAACAGCAGAGGGCAGCCCTTGCCAGATCTTTGATTTACCGTCCAGCCTTGCTGCTGGCGGATGAACCGACAGGGAATCTCGACAAAAAGAACGGGAAAGAAATGATAGACATGCTGAAGTTGTCAAACCGCAATTTGAATCAGACCATTCTATTGATTACCCACGATGAGAAAATTGCTCTGGAGGCAGACCGTATTATAACCATAGAGGATGGAAAAATCATCCATGACGTTTTTCATGATTCTGCCAAGTGGCATAAGGGTATCTTCTAGGGAAAGGTCGGTGAGGATAATGTGGAGAGACTATTCGATAGGATTTATCAAAAGAAATCGGGCGTCCGGCTTATCCGTCATTGTGGCTGCTTTCATCTCCGCGCTGTTTTTGTCCTGGCTTTGCGGCCTGTTTTACAATTTCTGGAATTATGAAATTGAAAGGATTGTCTCAGAGGAGGGAGACTGGCAGGGACGTATTTGCGGCACATTCGATGAGAGTGTGGTATCCGACATTAAAAATTTCGCAAACGTGGATGCTGTCACTATCAATCCGAAACTGTCTGATGAAAACAATCTTGTTGTGGATATTCGCTTTCGGGATGTCAGGACAGTTTACCGTGATATGCCGCTCATAGCGGAACAGCTGGGAATCTCTGACCGAGACCTATCGTATCATGAATTGCTTTTGTCGAGATATTTTGTTCATGATCCGAAGGATGCGGCTCCGCCTTTGCTGCCGGCATTCTGTGCGGCAGTACTGATGATTGTCTGCGTGTCTTTGATTTTAATTATCCATAATGCTTTTTCAGTATCTATGGATGCACGTGTCCATCAATTTGGCATTTTCTCAAGTATAGGGGCAACACCGGGACAGATTCGTGCTTGTCTATTACAGGAGGCTGCGATTCTTTGCATTCCGCCGATTTTGCTTGGAACTGGCATTGGAGCTGTGCTTTGCTTTGGGACGATACAACTGGTCAATCAGCTTGCAAAGGAAATTGTCGGCAGACATGAAGCGGTTTTTACTTATCATCCGCTGGTATTGGGAATTACGGTTTTCGCGGCTGTATTGACCGTTTTATCTCCGCATGGCTGCCGGCGAGAAAACTGAGCAAATTGACACCCATTGAGGCGATACGAAACAGCGGAGAACTGCATTTAAAAAGAAAAAGAATGTACGATTTTTATCACTAGTATTTGGGGCAGAGGGAGAACTGGCCGGAAGTGCGCTAAAAGCGCAGAAAAAGCTCTGAGAACATCTGCGATATCTTTGACACTTTCGTTTATGGGATTTACCTGATGCTGTGCTTTTTCACGCTTTCTGAGATCAGTACCAATCACACTTATTTTGAGCGTTACCAGAACGCATGGGACGTAATGGCAACGATAGAAGATACAGATCTGGAGGATTTTACAAAGACAGACGATGTGCAGAGCATAGGGAAGGCGGACAGTGTGATCTATCAAAAAGCAGAGGCCCTGTGCCCTGTTCTGGAAACAAATTTCAGTGACAGATTAAATGAATTAGGTGGCGTAGAAGCAGTTGCAGGGGATTCTGTACGTATTGTTGACGGGAGTTATCTGGTCGATGCTCCCATCCTTATCATGGATGATAAGAGTTTTGAGGCATACTGCCGCAGAATAGGAGTAAATTCGAAGAGTACAGGAAGCATTGTTCTAAACCGAATATGGGACAGCGTGAACAGCAATTTCAGGTACAAAAAATATGTCCCATTTTTATCAGAGGAACAAGATTCCATCGTCCTGCAGAATACGGAACAAACGGAGGAAACCGTTGAACTTCCTATTCTTGCTTATACGCAGGAGCCGCCGGTTTTAAGGGAGGAATATGATAATTACACGCTGGTTCAATTCTTGTCTCTTTCCACGTGGAAGCAGATTGAAAATACCATTGGCCATACAGAAGCCGATACTTACATTCGTGTATTAGCGGAAGGGGACAGAGAGCTGTCTGCGTTGAAGGCGATCGAAACAGAAATCTCAGACATGATAGGAGATAACTTTACCTTTGAGACGGAAAACCGTCTCCAGGAGAGAATAGACAATGAGGAAATGCTGAATGGTTATAAAATAATGATCGGAGCTTTGTGCGTGCTGCTCGCTGTCATCGGAATTGCAAATGTATTTTCCAATACTTTAGGCTTTATACGCCAGCGAAACAGAGAGTTCGCAAGATATATGTCCATTGGTATGACACCGAAAGGTGTGAGAAAAATGTTTTTCATTGAAGCCCTTGTGATTGCAGGACGGCCGCTCTTGATTACGCTGCCGCTTACCGTGCTGTCTGTAGGATTTATGATAACAGCAAGCGGCTTAAATACAATGGAATTTCTGACAAAAGCTCCCATACTTCCTGCCGCCGTGTTTATTTTGGGGATTTTTGTGTTTGTAGCGCTGGCTTACTACATGGGCGGCAGAAAAATAATGAGATGCAGTCTTCCTGAAGCGCTGCAGATGGACAATACAATCTGAAAATACATGTACTTTTCATAGTAGAGAAATTTGATTTTACCTATTGACTCTCACGGGACGTCATAGCTTAGAGTGAATATATCAGAAAAGGGAGGTCAGCAGTTATGAGGACAGTAAAAGAAATATCAGATTTAACAGGTATCAGCGTACGCACGCTCCATTATTATGATGAGATCGGATTATTGAAGCCGACGGAAAAAAGTGGAGCGGGATACCGGCTTTATGACGATAAGGCTCTGGAAACCTTGCAACAGATTTTATTTTTCCGTGAATTTGATATTCCTCTGAAAGAGATCAAAGCTGTCATGGACAACCCGGTTCTGAAAAGAAATCAGATTTTGCAGATGCAGCGGAAAATGCTGACTGCAAAAAAAGAGCGTATGGAACGCCTGATTTCCAGCATTGATGACATTCTGAAAGGAGAGAATAAAATGGATTTTGCCGTTTTCAGCAAAACAGAAATGGAAGAGATGTTTCAAACTATGTTAGAACATATGCCGGTCAATATGAGAGATCTTGCAGTGAGAGAGTTTGGAAGCATTGAAGAATGGAAAAAGCATTACCTGGAGGCGCTTTCATCAGAAGAAATGCAGAAAGGTTATGCGAAGGTTGTTGAGTGGTATGGCGGAAAAGAAAACTTCTTGTCGGCTGCAAACAATCCTGTCAGCAAGGAAGTGGCAGAAAGCTATAACAAACGAGTGGAGGCGGTTCTGCAGAAACTAAGCGCAAAGAAGGAATGTGACACAGCTTCCTTTGAAGTCAAGGAGGTGGTCGGAGAATATGGATTTGTGATGAAACAGTTATCGCAGATAAAAAGCGAAAAAGGGCTTATGCTGGCACAGGCACAATACTATCGCAACGAAAAAATAAAGCCCATGATAGATGAAAGATATGGTGAAGGAGCTTCCGAATTTTTTGCGAAGGCAATAGAAGCCTTTTATGAAAACAAATAATCTAAAATTACGGGGAATACCAGTACCCAACGACGGTACTAATGAACAGGAGATCAGTAATGGTCTCCTGTTTTTTACGTCCGGTGGACTTCCGATTATCGAATTTTCTACCTTTCGGAACTCTCGTTCAAGAAATATTTTTTGCTCTGCTCGGTCAATTTTAGACTCTGCCATAAAAAAATGGAAAGTATACTTGACATATTACGCGGCTGTGCTATAATGAAAATATGGAAAGCGGACTTTCCATGAGAAAGGAGGTTTCTATGAAAAACCGGCTGGAAGAGCTGCGTAAGCAAAAGGGAATCAAACAGGAAGAGTTGGCAAATGCCTTGGAAGTATCAAGGCAGACGATCGGTTCTTTGGAAAATGGGCGCTACAATCCGTCGATTCAGTTAGCATTCAAAATCGCCCGATATTTTCATATGACGATTGAAGAAATCTTTATTTATGAGGAGGAAGAGTGATGAAGTCTAGGATAACAAAATACGCAACGGTTGTTTTAGGTTTGGTTTTGCTGGCGGTAGGTTTATACTTGATAAAAACAAGCGGAGATCCACAGGGGATGATGAGAGCGCTGCCCTATGTCTGCATTGGTATTGGGTGCGGCTTGTTTGGGCATGGTATGGGCAATGTGATTTCTGAACGGGCAATCTATGGCGATTCGGAATTAAAGAAAAAATTGGATATTGAAAAAAATGATGAGCGCAACCTGGCGATCGCGAACAATGCCAAGGGAAAGGCATTTGACATGATGACTTTCGTCTTTGGCGCTTTAATGGTATCCTTTGCCCTTATGGGAGTAGACATGATTGCCGTACTTCTGCTTGTCTTTGCATACCTCTTTGTTCATGGTTTTGAAATCTATTATCGCCTTAAGTTTGATAGGGAGATGTGACGGGGAGGAATCGAAATGGAAAGTTTGAAACCGTTAATTGTTGAATTTGTGATTGGTATTATATTGTTGGGCACAAGCTTTTTTATAAAATCTGACTATTATTCGACGATGATTTTTTCTATGGGGATTGGCCTTACGGCGGGGGCTGCCGCTCAGATCATTCGCATAATTTACTGGAAAAACCCCGAAGCGGCAGGATGCGTATGAAGCAAAAAAGCAAGAAGCTCACATCAATAGGATTGACGAGAGAAAGCAATATTTGCGAATGAAAGCCGGCCATATTACTTATCAGATTATGACATTTTTGCTGCTGCTCCTGGCATTTATTCTGTCGGTGTTTAAAGCGGAAGCATGGATAATAGTGATGATCTTTTTGCTGTTCCTCTTTCAATGGCTGGTCGGTTTTATCACGTACCGTATCTTGGGAAAGAAAATGTGAGAATAGCTGCAATAGTGTATGTCTGAATGGGATTTGCTCTCTAGCGGCTGTCTGGCAGGAAATCAGAAATGGTTTCCTGTTTTTTTCGAAATCATTTGCAGATGAAATATTTTTTAGACTGTGAACTTTTTGGGGGTTATCATAGTTATATAAGATGTGAGATGCTTTACGATGGGAGAAATGCAATGACAGATAAAGAACTTGTGCAAAAAGTTCACAAAGAAGCCTTTTACTTTGTGCAGGAGTTAGTAAAGGAGGAGGTGCCTTTATCAAAAAGTGTAATAAAGCAGGTCTATTATCTGGTTCTCGCTGATAAAAAGGACGACCGCGGGGGTTACAGAAGAGTTCCAGTGAGAATTATGGGAGTGAAGCATCAATCGGTGCAGGCTTATCTAAAGGGAACAGGTCTACGGATATAAGGAAAGCACGGAAATTTAGAATTGACAAAGCGACACACGTGTCTTATAATTATTTTAGCGACATGAATGTCGCATAAATGGAGTGATTACTGTGGGAAAAAAAGGAGACGAAACTAAAAGGTTTATTTTAGAAAAGGCATTGTCTTTATTTGCGGAAAAGGGATTTAAAAATGTTACAATGAAAGACATTTGCATGGAAACCGGATTAAGCAGAGGAGGGCTTTACAGGCACTACGAAAGTACACATCAAATTTTTTCTGAAATTGTAGATACTCTTATGAGTAGACAAGACAATGAACTTTCTGAAAAAATGAAAAATAAAGTTCCGGCACCTATAATTCTCGATGATATTTTAGAACGGTACAAAAAAGAAATGTTAGATAGTTCCGGCTCTTTAAGTATAGCAATACTAGAATTTTATAGTGAAAATCAATCAGATAACAATGATAATATGCTTTTTAAACAATATCTCTATTCCAAAGATATGTGGAAAAATTTCATATCTTACGGAGTGGAACGAGGAGAATTTAAAAAGATTGACAGTGAAGAAATTATCGACTTAATTATTTTTTCTTATCAAGGGGTACGTATGTTTGCAACGATACTGCCGATTGATGAACATATACCGGAACGGATAATCAGCCATGTGAAAAAAGCACTTTTAGGAGGGTGATTATGGCAACTGTTTTTAGAAAGTTCTCACATGAAGAAGCGGCATTTATCAATCCAGAAGATACTACAAGACAAGACCCGAATTTTCCGGAGTTATGCGTATCTACATTTTCTGAAAATATTATAAACAAGTTTACTTCTATAAAAATGTAAAAGTGATAGGAGGACTCTATTCTGCTAATGGGGATATTCCTATTTACGAAATATTATATAAGAATACCCGGATTGCTTTTTTCTTATCCAGGGTTGGTGCGCCTGCGTGTGCTGCGGGGATAGAAGAAGTCATTGCGTTAGGGGCAAAGAAGTTAGTTTTATTTGGTAATTGTGGGATATTAAATGAAGAAGCAGCTAATGGGAAAATCATAGTCCCAACAGCAGCCATTCGCGATGAAGGAACAAGCTACCATTATATAGAAGCCGCTGATGAAATTTTAGCTGACAGAAAATCAGTGGATACATTGACTAAGTGTTTAAAAAAATTGTGGTTATCCTTATGTAAAAGGAAAAACATGGACGACTGACGCTATTTATAGAGAGACAAAATCCCTAATCAGTGAGCGAAAAGCTGCGGGCTGTATTGCGGTTGAAATGGAGTGTGCTGCTGCTTTAGCCGTAACTCAATTTCGTAAACTGCCCTTTGCACAGTTCTTATTTGGGGCCGATAATTTGGATACTTCTCAATGGGAACCGCGAGATTTAGTTGAATACGGATTGTCAAGCGCAGAAAAATATTTAGCACTGGCACTTGAATGTGTGCTGGAATTATAAATGAAGAGAGACGTCTGAAATGGGCTGTGAATGGATATTGTGTCCTATATTTGGAAATAAGACGCAGAGCCGATAATGAAACATTAAAATGTAACTGTTATCGTTTTTTTCTATATGTATGAGACAATTATAATTATTTTGAGGTGTATACCGGTATGAGATTAAAGATAGTTGGAAGCGGAGGAATGTTTCAGATCCCCAACCCTTTTTGCAAATGTCCAATTTGTGAGGAAGCACGCACAAAAAGAGGAAAGTATGAACGGTTGGGGCCAAGCATTTATATTGAAGATATACAAATGCTCATTGACACACCGGAAGATATTGGTGTTGCGTGCGATAGACAAGGTATTTCTGAGATAAAATATCTTTCTATATCACATAAAGACCCAGACCATACAAGGGGTATGCGTATTGTAGAGCCTTTAGGCTATGACTGCATAGCTGATAGAGGGACTCCTATACAGTTTATAGCGTTGCCTGAGGTTGTAGATGATATTAACGCATGGAACGGAGACGGATTATATTATTACCAGAATATTCTTCATTGTATTTCAATCACTAAAACGGATTATATCAAAATTGGAAATATCGAAATTCATTTAGTCAATAATAGAACTCACCGTGGAAATATGACCTTTTACGTCATATCAGATAGAAATAAAAAGGCTATATATGCTTGCTGTGATGTAAAGCCATTCGTGCATAATGAATTATACTTTGACGCAGATGTTTTAATTGTTGGCCTTGTTTCTGATGATGGAATATTGAAAGGTGGAAATCTTCTTGAAAATGCACCATTCAAAGATGATATGTTTACTATAGATGAAATAATGGAAATCAAACATAAATATAGAATAAAACAAATTATTGTTACGCACATTGATGAATATTGGGGTAAATCATATGCCGACTATCAAAAAGTGGAAGAAACATTAGAAAATATTTCTTTTGCCTATGACGGCATGGAGATTGTTTTATAACAGTGTGAGAAAAGTTTATTATAAAAGAACCAGACGCAGAGCCGATAATGCATAAGAGAAGATTCTTGTGATTATTGGCTCATTTTTTTACACGTTAGGTTGAAAAAGCTGCGCCTATTTTAAAAAAGTTGTTGAAAATCATTTTTAATTGCCCTTACGATTGAGTCAGCAATTCTGAATATGGAGGGTTCACATTTGAAGATTGAAGAATTTAAGGATGTTACGAACGCATATATGCGGAGAACAGGCGACTATGGATTTTAAGAATAAAATTCTTATGGAGAATTTCAAGGAACATTTAAGAAAGGAAAATCTTTTAAATTCTAATAGTATTATTTTGGGAATAGCCTTAGACAATCCTGCGGATACCGATCGAGATAAATTGCGGTATGATGTTGGTCTTATAGTTAGTGAGGAATCCAATATAGCGTTAGATATTCGGAAAATTCCTGACGGTATGTATGCTGTATTTGAACTTCCACATACAGAACAAGACGTTGCTGATTTTTGGAGTAATATAGAGCAATTAGTTGGGGATTTAACGGTAGACGAAGCAAAACCAATTATTGAGAGGTATTCTGCCGCCAAAGTTGCAAAGCATTTGTGCGAATTTTGCATACCCTTGAAAATAGATTGAACAATTTAAGCCGCCGTTTTCTTTATATGAGGAGTCATTGGGCTAATACGTGGCGACGAAAAGAAGGAGAAACCGATATGTGATTAAAATACAAAAACCATTTGCAGAACAAGAGAGATTCCTATGATTGATGAAGGATATGAGTGCTTTCAGCGTATTATTTCTGACATAAGGAAACCGAGAGTAAAACTGATGATAAGCGGGAAATGTGGCTTTGACTTGCTGAAAACAGCAAGGTATGATTGGCTGTTGAAGCTGTCGGAAAGTGAAGACCTTGCAAAAAAGTTAAGGAGGCGGTGGATTCTTTACTCCTACATCTGCAGTTTGTTATATTAGACTGCCTATTGTATTGAGAAGTACAAAACACTGGGTAAGCAGATGAATCTTGTTCTGAAAACAGGTGTATAACAGCGAGATGTAAAACTGTAAATAACACATAGTTTTACGGCCAATTTTTCTGCTTTTGGGAGAAAACTTGTGCTAAATTATGCCGAGATATGACAGTTACAAAGAATATGAAATGTTGTAAAAACGTTAAATAATCAAGGGAAAACCTACAATCAAAGAAGTTTAAATATATGATAAAAGTATTACTTGTTTGCTGCGGCAGTATCTTGAAAAGTTCTGGAAAAGCCAGTAAAATCAATGGGTTTACGGAGTGAAAAGGTGTTTACTACACTACTGTACCATTTTTGAAGGAGTCTTGATATGACAACTTTATAGACAATACAGCCAAGCGACGATATTCTTAAAAAGGAGTATCTTCGCTTGGCGCTAAATCTTATGTGAGAGTATCCAGTCCAGTGAATCAGAAGATTGAATGGTGCCTACCGCTAATTGTAGGATGACATCGGACAATTCTGTTTGCGTATGCTGTAATTCGATCTCGTTTAAGGCGAGGAACACCAGCATGACGTGTGCATCGATACGCTTGGTTCCGTCCACAAAGGGACGATTTTTTACCAGACTAAAGCAAAGACGGGCTGCCTTTTGCTGGAGTGATGGGTAGAGATCTTCTTCAGCAAAGGTCTGGAAAGGGGCATTCAGCGCAGAGTCCAACATTCCTTCATCTTGGATAATCGGATCATTTGGCAAGTACCTCGTAAGCCTGCCGGTTTTTCTCGATGAGACGTTTGGAAATGGCCATGACATCTTCATCGATGGCAAGCTGTTCTTGTTCAGCGGCACTGAATTCCATGACCAGATATCGGGGGAACGTGGTTTTTTTCAATATGATAACTGAACCGTTCTCATCTACGAGGTGGTCTACATCTTGTTCCACACAGGAATGCGAATTTCCGAATTCTGCGGTCTGACTCTCTAGGATGTTGACCTGGAAAAACGGATTATCAATATCGACCGTCAGTTGCAGAGGACGTCCGATATGAGGCTGCTTATCGAATACACCAAGACAAATGCAGGAACGAGGAAACTGCCCATGACAGAGGATATGTTTCGGTGTTTCCAGGCGATTGTGGAGGACAGGGAACCCCTCCTGGTTTGAAAAATGGTGGACGGCTGATATGATCCCCCTTAAGTAGACTTCATTTATTTACCTTGTCTACCTAAGGGGGATCATATCAAAAAATACTCTTTAGGACTTTTGATATTATTCCGATAGATAAAAAAATATTGTTCCGATAGCGTTGCTATTGTTCCGATAATAGGGTATACTGCAAAGGAAAGTGAGGTGCAGAATGATGTTTATATCGGTAAAACAAGCCGCAGAGAAATGGGGCATTTCGGATAGAAGAGTAAGAATTTTATGTTCAGAAGGGAAAATTCCAGGAGTGATCCGGGAGGGCCGCAGTTGGAAAATCCCGGCAGATGCAAGGAAGCCGGAGGACGGTCGGTATAAGGCTTCGGAAGGTTTACTGGAGATGATTGACAGGAAGAAAACAGAACTGGACTCCAGACGTCCGCTGTCAGAAGGAGAGGTGGAACGTCTCACAGAGGAATTTGTGATTGAATACACCTATAATTCTAATGCGATAGAAGGAAATACGCTGACGCTTCGAGAAACGGATCTGGTACTGCGTGGATTAACGATTGACAGAAAGCCGCTAAAAGATCATATGGAGGCGATAGGACATAAAGAAGCCTTTTACTTTGTGCAAGATTTAGTAAAGGAGCGGGTACCTTTATCAGAAAGCGTAATAAAACAGATCCATTATCTGGTTCTTGCTGATAAAAAGGATGACCGTGGGGTTTACAGAAGAGTTCCAGTAAGAATTATGGGGGCGAAGCATGAACCGGCACAGCCTTATCTCATCCAGCCTAAGATGAAACAGTTGCTGGAAGATTATAGGAATAGCACAGAGCATATTATTTCCCGGCTTGCACGGTTTCATATTGAATTTGAAGGAATCCATCCTTTTATTGACGGAAACGGCCGGACAGGGCGGTTGCTTGTGAATCTGGAATTGATGAAAGCAGGATATCCGCCGATTGATATTAAATTTACAGATCGGATTGCCTACTATAATGCTTTTGATGAATATCATGTCAAACACAATTTAAGAGCAATGGAAAAACTGTTTGCAGGGTATGTGAATGAAAAGTTGGACAGTTATTTGGCAATGTTGTAGAGGAGTGAGTATATGGCTTACGAGATAATAAAGGTAGAAATTGCTGAGGAAGTGTATCATCAGGCAACGCAGATACTGGCAGCCAATCATCTGACAATGGAACAGGCGATACGTATGTTTTTGCAGTGGGTAGTTCAGAGTCCTGATGAGGCGAAGAAAGAATTGCAGCGTTGGAAAGATGAGGAAAACAGAGATGGGGATTGACGACCCGCCGTAAAAAAAAATTTCCGTGTGGAATGCGTAGTATCGTTGTCAGAAGTTTAAGAACAGAATATTTCAAAAAAGTTCGTTTGCAATCTTTATGGGAAACTGCTATCTAATCATCCGTACAAGATTTGAGGAGTATATAGAATTTTTTGGCAGACGGAGAGGAGAAGAATGAATTATTAAGAAACTTAGTAGCCAGTGAAAAGGATATTTTAAACCAGGAAGAGGTGATTGTATTTTTTTGAATTCAGCAGACAGAAATTTTACAAACTTCTGAAAGAGGGAAAAGGGCTTCCATTCATAGCTCGTTACGGAAACCGCAGGTTAATTATTCGTACAGAATTTGAAAAATATCTGGAAACACATCCAGAGTTAAGGAGGCGGACATAAATGGCAGGACGGCTAAGCTCTTGAAGTTCGTTCATGACGATAACGTCTACTGTAAGTATTATGAGGTAGTCTACATTTTGTTCCACACGGGAATGCGCATTTCCGAATTCTGCGGTCTGACCCTTAAGGATGTTGACCTGGAAAAGCGGATCATGAATATCGACCATCAGTTGCAGAGGACGTCTGATATGAGGCTGATTATCGAATCCACCAAGACAAATGCAGGAACGAGGAAGCTGCCCATGACTGAGGATGTGTTCCGATGCTTCCAGGCGATTGTGGAGGACAGGGAAAAACCACGGTTTGAAAAGATGGTGGATGGCTATACTGGATTCCTGGTTTTTGGATAAAGAAGGACTTCCGATGGTGGCGATGCATTGGGAGCATCGATTCACCAAATGGTCAAGAGGTATAACGATATTTTCCGAGTACAGATGCCAAATATTACGCCTCATGTCTGCCGTCATACCTATTGCAGTAATATGGCGAAAGCAGGAATGAATCCCAAGACGCTCCAGTATCTGATGGGACACAGTGACATTAGCGTGACGCTCAATACCTATACCCACCTAGGCTTAGAGGATGCTGCTGATGAGTTGAAACGAATGGAGGAACTGGCGGATGCAAGAAAGGAAATGGAGAAGTTAAATAAGGAAGGGGGAGTTTCACAGAAAATGTTCTGGGTAATATAATATGGAAAGGATGAAGGCGCTCTACTTTGGCAGGGCATTTTTTAACAATTTTTCCATTACATATCTGCAATTATATGGTAAAATCAATGATATTAAAGCGTAGATGCTATCAGCTATGAAAGAGGGATATATACAGGGCACATAAAGATAAATAGGAAGAATGTGCCTTATCATTTGGTTGATGATAAGGTGACGCTGATACCTTTTAATACATACTCAGCACTTATTCCAAGTGAGATTAAAGAAAAAAATTATAAAAGGAATTACAACAGGAAATAGAGAAGTTGCATTTTTGTATTGTAAGTAT
>ENA-OQCB01000626-OQCB01000626.1-human-gut-metagenome-genome-assembly--contig:-NODE-626-length-16202-cov-6.802675_pt1 | contig 16202 bp, 23 predicted proteins | sample MGYA00242493_ERZ504568 | MGnify/ENA primary metagenome ERZ504568 (study PRJEB26092, sample SAMD00036229) | human gut metagenome | host: Homo sapiens | study: EMG produced TPA metagenomics assembly of...
TTAGCTCTAACGCATGACTTGCGTTTGAATTTCATTTTTGTTATCGTTATACCGAGAATATTGTTTTCTCAAATAATTGACGTTTCCTGTTCAGTTTTCAAAGACCGAAATTTCTATTTCGTGCGCCCTTGTTTCTCATCAGCGCTCGTATATAATACAACACATATCCCTGTGTGTCAACAGCTTTTTTTATTTTTTGGACTTTTTGTTATATTTCTTTCATATACCGCATAGAAGCCTTATTTCATTCTTTTATCCTCATCCATATAGCGCAGGTATTTATCATACAATGCCGATATTTCCCGATGCTCAAATGGTGAATTTTGCAGACGGATATCCACCATCAGACGATCCAATCCGTGGTGGATTGCTTTATCCAGCTTTTGACTGTAGCCCATTTCCGCAGAATGCTCCTGATATTCATCCTCATCCAGCAGCGTAGTTTTCCCTGTTGGTGAAACCTTGACATCCAGATCATAATCAATATTCTTTATTGCTTCTCCGTCATACAGTGATGGAGATGCCAGATTGCAGTAATAATGAATACCCGATTTTCGAATCATGCAGATGACATTGTACCATTTATCCGGATAAAAGAAGCAGATTGCCGGTTCTCTGGTCACCCACTTGCGTCCGTCCGATTCACTGACAAGTGTTTTATTGGTTACTGCAACAATACGCCGTTCATTCGCTTCGATAACATAACCCTTTGCCCAGGTTCTGTGAAGACTCCCATCATGCTTATAGCTCTGGATATATACATATTCTCTTTCTTGTATTTCCATGACGTCCTCCTGTGAGTATCTATTATAGCAGATAAAACCTTGAAAGCAAATGCATACAAGTGTAATTTTCCTACCATACTATTGTATGAAAGGAGATGTATGACTGATACATAGAGTCATACGAGTGAACACTATGCTGACACCAAAAGACGTATTGTATATGGAAGATATTCTGGATCAGACGCTTGTTTTGAATAAGCGTGTAGCCAATGATATCTCAATGATTCAAAGTGAAGATGTTAAAACCTGTTTTGAGAACGTACAGGAAAAATTGAAGGAGCACTACCAGACATTACTGGCTATCCTGGAAAGTGAGGCAAAATAACATGGCTGATAAATCAAAGAGCTATGGCGATAAGGATATCGCTACCAACCTGCTTGTTACATTAAAGCATATGAAGGCGGAATTAAATACCTTTACACAGGAAGCAAGCAATGATGAGCTGTTTACAAAAATCGATGAGGTTTATACCTGTGTATCCACTCTGCAAAGAGATGTCTTCAATATGATGACAGCTCAGGGCTGGTATAAAATGACTGCTGAATCAGCAAAAAAAGCATTTCCAAGGCTTATACGAAGTTTTCTAAAAGTGAAAGTGAGTTATCCTAATAGGAATGATTCACGCAATCACGCGTCATTGATAAAGCTGTAAATATAGGAAGAAATAATTTCTTGCATGGAAATTTATTTCTTCTTTTTATTTATGCCTGTTACTTGAAGCGGTATGAGTTTCCATAGATAACTGCTTTTTCTTTTTATACTTTCATGATACGATATCTTATATATTGAGAGAGGTCGGATTATGAAAGAGAAAAAGTATGAATTGATTCTGCAGCAGCTGCAAGCCTTGCTGGAGGGAGAGCATGATATGATTGCAAACATGGCAAATATGGCAGCCTTATTATTCCATGAGCTTCCGGATTTGAATTGGGCGGGATTTTATCTTATGAAAAATAACGAGCTTGTTCTCGGTCCGTTTCAAGGCAAGGCAGCCTGTATGCATATCCCGTCAGGCAAAGGGGTTTGCGGAACCTGCGCGCTGCAACGCTGTACACAGCTGGTAGAAAATGTACACACCTTCCCCCAGCCATATTGCCTGTGACAGTGCAAGCAACTCAGAAATCGTGGTACCATTGATAAAAGAAAACACCCTGCTGGGTGTTTTGGATGTAGATTCACCTATCCTAGCCAGATTCGATACCATAGATCAGCATTATCTGGAGCAGGCTGTGGCAATATTGCTTCAGTCTCTGTGAATATGGAAATAGGCCGTGGCTAGCGTAATAGCTTCTCTGGCAGAGAACATGCGGCAGCGTCCGTTCCCAATGTAAGAGGTTTTCACAACGCTTCGCTCTTCCATTGCTTCTCCGATTTCGGAGAAGCTTTTTGTATGATAATCCAGATCAAGCATATCCTTCCATATGGTCTGTTTATTATTTTCTATAGGAGCACTTACCAGACGGATGGGAAGCTGATCTCCCGAATAGCGGGCAAGATGAAACATGCTACAGCTTTCATATTCACAGCCGAGCAGTATGGTATATCCATTGAATTCCACAATTTTACCAAGTGGAGAATCCTTACTGAGTCCAAAATGCAAAGGGTGACGATCACAAATCAGCTTCGCATATTTGCCCCATGCCGCAAAGCTGTACAATGGATGATAGGAACGCACAACTCCTTCATTGCGAAGAAACTGTAGTGAAAGCGCATCCTGGGGCGCACTCAGTTTTCGATCAAACGGAAAAGAAGACGCACGCACATCATCCCAGTAAACACGTTCCACCGTTTTTTTCTGGCAGGATGGATCAAGCAGCTGAGGAGTAAAGGTTGGCATGACCAGTGTACCCTCATAGCCGACGGCATCGATCAGTGCTTCTATCAGCGCCTGCTCACCGCCAATTAAATAGCCCAGTCTCTGCAGGTCTGCCTGAACCAGAAGTACCATTCCCTTCTGTATCCCCAGTGACGTGAGCTGCTGTACGATTTCCTCTTTTGAAGAAACCGTTGCAGTATCCTGATTTAATGTAGTAAATGCAGATCGTTCAGCCATTTTAACAAGTCCTTCTTTTCCAGATAACCTTCTTTGCTATTTTCAGGCAGCAGACTTCCCTGATAAAAGTAAAAGGTTGACGGCAGGCTTTGAATTTTTCCTGTCGTTATTTGCAGTTCTTCAACAGCCTGCTTGATGTCCGTATCTTCTTCGTTGGTATCCATCTTGAGATAATAGATTTCAAACGGTGTTTTTTCTTCTATCTCCTGTATCACTTTTTCATACTCATCACAGGAATAGCAGTTATCCGAGGTGATATACAGCATGAAGGAATTCTTTTTCGGATCCTGCAGTCTGACTAAAACTTCCTGAGGAGTCAGTTCAATCGGTTCTCCCTCATGATCTTTACCGCATCCCTGCAAGAAAAACATCATGCAAAACAGACAGAGCAGTACTTTCTTCATGAACAGCTACACCTCGCTTTCTGGTTTTATTTTACCACAGAATATGCATTCTCTGCTATTTTTTTCAGTAATCCACAGAAAAAGTCACCCTGCGATCGTTTTTGGTGGGGAAATGAATACACAGAATGACTATCTGAAGTATAGCATACAATGATGGATGAAAATAATCATTTGCTCAAGCTGCATTTTATTCAGCAGCTTTTGGTCTGCATCACTGCCCTGATCGTATGTGAGGATTCATACAAATTCATCCCCCTATAAGTGGTTTATCAAATATATATGGTCATTCTTCATTGTTTTCATGAAAAGCCCTACCGAAATCCATGCAGTGGAAATCCCTAGATCACCTCTGGAAAATCCACAGAAGACTGGTTCAACACAAAGCTAAGCACTTTTTCCGTGATTTTTTCGTCCTTTTTACTTTCAGGCATTAAAAAAGCCTTTATTTAAAGGCTTAACTTACTTTATGGTGCCGGTACCCAGAACTATAGAAATATCCATTTTCCATCTTTTTTTATTATATTTCATTCTTTTTCATTATAATATAAGGATATATTTGTTTTTCGTTTTAATTCATTATAGCATTTTTTCATAAATTGCATATTTTTTTCTGGTTGTTTTCGGGTAAACAGAAAACTCCTGCACTTATACAGGAGCTGGCAGCTAGGAAGAAGATATGATACGGATTTTTATGGGGGAGTAAAATATCTTTGCTGCCATATATATTTTCTCACAATTAAATGATAAATGTAAAATAATCATCAAATACGTGATTTTTCATCTTAAATCTCTGCTTATTATTTTGCGCTCGTAAAAAACACGTATAAACACGTCTTTTTCCGTTGACATACGTATTCATACGTGTTATAATATATATGTAAAAGGAAGGAGATATCAGGATATGCCAATGACAGCAAAGCAAATGATAAAGTACCTCAAGCAGAACGGTTTTCAAGAAGTACCCGGCGGTGGCGGTTCTCATAGAAAATTCTATAATCCGGATACCAGAAAGACAACAATCGTACCTTATCATTGCAAAGATTTGAAAAAAGGCATGGAGCAAGCAATACTGAAGCAGGCAGGGCTAAAAAAATAGCCTTGGCCTGCGCCGGTTATCCTAATATCTTATATTAAAGGAGGTATATGATATGTCAAAACTTTATTACCCTGCAGTTTTTCACGAAGCTGAACCGGATGAAACAGGTTACTGGGTAGAATTCCCTGATCTGCCTGGTTGTTTAACACAAGGTGAAACACTGGAAGAAGCTGCAGAAATGGCAGAAGATGCACTGGGCACCTGGTTTGCGCCGAATTCGTTGGAACCAGCTCAGGAATTTCCGAAACCGTCAAATCCAAGCGATATCAAATTACAAGGTCGTGATTTTGTTTTAATGGTCAAATATGATGGTGTCGAATGGGCCAAGCGGTATAACAACAAGGCCGTCAAAAAGACACTTACAATTCCGGCATGGCTGAATGATCTCGCTGATAAAAACAACATCAATTATTCACAGACACTGCAGGATGCGCTTATTAAAAAACTAGGTATTTAAAACAATATGGTGCATGTACAAAAACCACTCACTCCCTGAGGAATGAGTGGTAATTTTATGTTTAGACTTCGCGCAGCGGTCCTGCATACAGCCAGATTTTACGACCTCCTACATTTGCCTGTACTGAATTTGTAGGTACATCTACCGCAAGCACCTTAAATTTCTTGTCACATTTCCAGTAATCACCTACGCTGAAAACTTGTGACCTTGTTTTCTTACCGTTCTTATCGCATTTGGTAAGTGGTCCCGCCTGAATGGAGTTACCGCCGTTCCCGGTCATCTCCTCGCACCAGATGCTATCCATGTTGGCCAATACCTGGTCTACGCTATGCACTCCTGGAATTGTGAAGTATTCTCCAACATGTAGGATCTGATCAGGCTGTGCTGGTTTCGCAGGCTTGGAAGGTTTCTTATGTTCTGCAGGCTTATTACCTGGCTTCTGCTCTGTGCTATTTGCTTTCAACTGGAAACCTTCTGCAATGCCGTCTACAATGCCCTGTGCGACGGATTCTTTGCTTGCCTGGTATTCGGCCATATCAGCCTTGTTGTCGATAAAGCAGGTCTCTAATAATGCTGAGCTGATGCCTAAACACTTGCATGTATAAATCACCAGCCAGTTTGTCACCTTGACGCCGGAGCCACCACGCTTCACGAAGTGCTTTCCCAAATTGTTCATGATGGACTGTTCTACATCGGTATACTGCTCACTGTCTGTTACAAAGATTTCTGTTCCGTGTCCGGATCCATTAAATGCATTGAAATGTACTTCCAGCACATAATCGTACTTACTGATTTTGAATGTACCGTTCTGTACATCATAGAATGCGCTGCGGTTTACGTTGTACACATCCACAGTTGCATACTTTCTAAGCTTCGGTACAATTAGGTTGACCAGCTCTCTAGTCAAATTTACTTCTTTGTATCCGCAGCCGGAAGCTCCTTGATCGCCTGCACCATGCCCTGCAATAAGCAAAATCTTCATTATTCTTCGTCCTCGCTTTCTTTGTTAATAAGTTTGTCGGCAACAGCTAAGCCGTTGCTCAAAATTTTTGGTACGTTGAATCCAGCTTCAACAAAGTTTTCACAGATGGAACGTGCTTCATTCACAATCAAACTGGCCAGCACGAACCATCCAAGCAGTGTTGTAATCTGCAAGTCTACACCGATTATCTCACCGATTTCGATCAAGCCCGCTGCAACCATAAATGCAAACGTGATCATGATCCAGTATCCAATCTTTTTAAGTACTCCTTGCCAACCCTTTACTGAATTTTCTTTTTTCATGATTCTTGACTTCATCCAACCTGTTACCCAGTCTGCTATATTAAGTGCAAGGAACAACGCAAACAGATACCAGTGTTCTCCGAATATCACGCTGATAACTGCTATAACAGTGCCCACAAATGCGTTGTAGTTGTCTGTGATTGTTTGTGCCATATGTTTCATATACCTCATCTCTTTCCGCCATTCTTGGCAATATGTAGGGCGTTTTACCCTCTTATACTACTTCGTTAATTCTTCGTGACCTATCTCAACCAGAATTTTTTTCACTCCGGCTTCTAGCGCTTTGGGGACATCAGCAAAATCAAGCTTTCCATCTAAGATACGATATACCAGAAAATTTTCCATTATGCTTTACCTCCTGCCGCCATCAGTATCAAATCTTGAACTGCCTGTGCAGTCACCTCTTGCTTAAGTTTCAATTCTTCCAGCATACTTTCTGCTGTTTCTTTATATAAAGATAAGAAAGCGACTTCACCATAATCAGCTGCTTTTACAACTTCCCCATCACCGCCATATTCAACTGGCGATACCTCATAATGCAAATCTAATGATACGTAGCTGTCTAAAACCACATATCCATCACAGACAGTTAGTGTTTCACCTGTTGCGGTTTCTACACATAATGTCTCAACATTTTCCTTTTTTGAGAATTCAGAATGAATCTCTTTTAGTGATCTATCAGCAATGAAAGCAAGTTTCACATGATTATCTCCGACATTGAATCCGTCTGTGATCAGCTGATATCTACTGCCATTTTTCAGTTTAATAAATTCCATATCTTAATGCTCCTTTCGTTAGATAGTAGATTTTCCTGTTATATATGTAAGGTGTATGTTGACGCCAACATCCTTTACTATTTTTTCAAGAGGGGAAAACAAAATAGTTCCATCCTGTTTAATATTTATCTTTGCGATAATTTTTGTACTACCTACGATTTCATAGAAATTTAGATCTACTGTCGGGCGAAAAGCTTCCGGAATCATCGACGGCGTAGCTATCGTAGTCTCTCCGTTCGCTGCCAATTCCTTTTGCATATAACCAGCACACTTTAAATAAATAACTTTCCCACTTCTATACATATTGGCCGGAGGAAGATATACCGAATTAGTTAATTGAACAGTGTTTCCGTTTAATTCTGTTTTTATATCATCGAATTTCTTTTTACAATATCCGGCACTAGGTACTTTTGCATTGGATGTTGAATCCGTCGTAACGATATCGCTAGGTGTTAATGGGACAGGTATTGCATAAGGTAAACTATTCCAAGGTGTTACTCCATCCCCCATTTTCATTTTAACGATTCCCTTTCCAACACCTGCATTCGGTATTTCATAACCGATTTCGCGTTCTTTCAAAACCATATTTGATTGTTCCCATTGTGCCTTTGTTCCAGCACGTGGTCTTATTGTATAAAATGGCATTTCTCATTCTCCTCTCTTTAAATCGGATATCCACCGTTTACATCAATGTCTTCTTCGCTCGCTTGTGTGAACGGGTCACCGCCGTCCATATCGAATGTTTCAAGCTGCAGTGCTGATATAGCATCATAACATTGTGCTACCGCATTTTTTACATCCTTTTGAGATTCGTTAGTTTGGTCTATCAAATCATCTAATTTCTCTTTGCTTTTTTCAAAATAAGGATCAACAGTACTCGTATACCATGATTTCATAGCACTTAATACTTCTCTTTGCCAATATTCTTCCGGTGGAGAAACTGCAGCTTTGATTTTGTTGGATACATCTACTTGTAGAGCTAATCTGTTAGATGTGATAACGATTTTATTTTCGTCAATCGCTGCCAAAGACAAATATACATCGCCTTCGTTTTCAAACACCCCATCAGGCAACAAAATGTATGTCCCATCATCTTTTTCCTGTAGAGGACATACGATCGGCATATCTGATTTCCAACTAGTACAGTAACCAGATAACACCATTCCCTTAAATGGATTTGTTTCCGATGTGTCTTTAATAAGCTTAATAAAAAGATTGGCCGAGTGCTGATAACCTACAAGACTGTTTCCGTCAAGCATTATCTCTCTACCAATCTGTTTAATTTGTGTTACTACTATATCCATTCAATCACCTCCTATCCACGTACCTTGTCATTTACATATCTCATGGCATCTGTAGAAATACCCATCAAACTGATATACCTGTCCCTTGATGTGCCATTTCCCATATCTATATGTACTTTTACAAACTTTGCAGGGTCATACGGCGATATTACATAATCATATCGCCACGTATGGGAATGCAATCCAGAAATAACATTTTTCATAATAACGTAATCAGCGGAAGTAATCGTCCCACTTCGATCTATGTCTAAATAATCATATTCTGCATCAGTCAAAGTGATTTGACCAAGAATGAACTGTTTTATTTTTTCAGTATCTGCAGAGGTATAATTGGGTATGTTTGCAGTATAAGAAGCAGTCAGTCCTTCTGAATTTAAAGACCATCCACCGATATGACCTGATTGTGATTCTATCGAGCCATTCATAACCAGCTTTTTAGAATTCTGATCCACATAGAAAACAAGGTTGTTGTTACCATCATATACCTTGATTCCACCATTTTTTATCGTTAATCCAAGGAGGTCAATGATAACCTGCATAGTATTTAACTTATTTCCTTTATTGATAGAATCTGATACGGTAACCAACAACTGCTCTGGCGTTATCTGCTGCTCGACCTTTTGAATACCTTTTGTATTTTGATCAGTTTTTTCAGCTATCAATTCAATACTCTTTGAATTATTCCTGATAGTCGTTTCTTTTTTATATCCATCCTGCGTAAGCTCAGTTACGTTTTCCTGCATCTGGTTTATCATGTCTTTGATATCACGTGGTTTGTTGGACAGAGTGATCGTGTTGTTTGACTTATCTTCATCCAGTAGATACTTCCGGATTTTTACGATACGGTGTGGTATCTCAATACCTCTTACGGGGTCAATGATACAATGCGCTGTCTCTCGGATTTTCACCTGCAGGTCTTTGTACTTATCATCCGCCGCAGCGAGATCAATCATATTGATTGTGTAAGACCCAACAGGTGCTGCCAACTCCTGCAGCTTCTTCTGACCATCTGCCAGAAGGCTTTCCTTGTTAGTGTATCTTCCATCTGTCCAAGAGCTCACTATCGGCTTGCCTTTGTAGCCCTGCAGGTCGATATACGGCTTCCCTTCATTGATATCAGCAAATGTCAAATCATCAGCACCGTAGCAGTAAAGCCTTGTGACAAGTCCTGTGCTGCTTTCTTTATATGTATGGTCCTTCATGTTGAGTTCAGGTGTCACATACAATCCCGTATCCATAGAAGCGTACGGATCTATCACAGTAACAACCTTGCTCAGACAATCGAAATCATACTGCACATCATATACAGTCTTGCAACGCATCAGTACATCGTACCCGTTGCATTTTTCCTTGTCCGGCGTACGTTTGATCGTTCTGACCTCTTCGCCGGTTATTGTCCACCCTGCAGGCTTGATATAATTCAACACATCGCCTATGGTCTTTGTCTGCAGTGCAGCAATATCTGCTGTTTTGAGATAATATGATGCCTTCCAATCATCCATATTCAATTCACAGGTGATTGTGGCCTGCGTGATCAACTTGTTTACGCCTTTGATAAGATAGAGGTTATCCTCTGTCCTTACTTCTGCCTCAGTCTTTAAATACGTAAAAAGCTCTGAATCTGGCGGAACATCAAAAGAGAGCGTTTCTTCGCCCTCTTCATCCTTTTCTACATATGCGTTCGTGGTTACCGTGATAGGCAGCCATCCGTCTTGTGTCTTGACGCTTAACATATCTCACCTCCTAAAGATATACCGGACTGTAATACATCACCACATCAGCGTTTGTGTTGCTTACGGTGATGATATGGTCGCCCGGTTCCAAGCTTGGAAACTTAGTAAACATTGCATCAGAATATTTGTTTTTGCCATCCTCTGTTATGAGCATACTCTCACCATCCAGGATGATTTTCTTGCCAGTATGGATATTGCGTATTGTATATCCTCCTACTGTGATCTCTCCGTTGTAATGTGGAGTTATCTCATAGCGGATGCCGGCTTTGTATGCCCCTTTTATCGTTATCATATTCTCGGCGCGAGTTAGATTAAAACGCCGCTCTGAACCCTTCTTTATGGCGGATAAAGGGTATGTTATTTCGTAATTGCAAGCACCTAGGTGTTTCACTTCTGGCTGTCCAGATAAAATACAATCGTAGCGATATCCGGCTTCAATGTCAATCACAGAGCGTTTACTCAGCTCCCGCAGGAACCGCCCGGGGTCGTCGTCATTTTCAAATACAACAACAAGATTCATTGGTTTTGGTTCGATTGATTCAGAAATCATCGTATGCCGGTAATCTGTAGATTTTATGGTTCGTGAAAGAGAAGGAGGCATATATGTGAATGAAACAAATATACCGCCGAACATTTCCAGACGTTTATCATTTATCCTCATGAGTTACCTCCTGAATCCCATTTCTTCCGATATGTCGTCAACAGTAGCATGTGCAAACTCTTTGCCGTTGATATAAAGTGGCACATTAAGTGTAACGGCTCCTGTGTTCCCTTTACCATAGATTTTCTGTGCTGTATATTCCTCGTTTTCCTTTGCGGTAAGTACACGTTCGCCTTTATGCAATCGTGCATTGTATCCATCATAAGGAATATAATCATTACCGTTTGCGTTAAACCACTTTGCTACCTGTGAAACCCCTTTTTTTATTTCTGTATGTGTTTCGATATAGTTTGTGATGATATTCATTTCTTTATCTCCCGGGTGCCACTGGTCCCATTTCCCAAACATTTTAGTCCATTTACTAACAACATCACCGGTTTTAATATCTACTTTATCAGCAAGTTCCTGGTGTGCATCCATCAGTTTATCAATTCCTTCGGTTTTGGTCCTTTTTGCAGCTTTTACCGTTTCTTTGTACTCTTTGTTTGCTGCATTGATGATTTCCTCTGCCTTTTCCTTATATGTTCCACCTTCGATTGTTTTCAGTTCCTCGGCCGTCCGGACAAGTTCATCACGCTTCCTGCCAGCTGATTTCACTGATTCGGATTCAATCTTATTCATTTCCTTTATTGCTTTACCTGCCATGTCTGCAGTAATCTTCGTGCTGCTCTCGTTCAAACGATTCAGTATCACTTCCTGCTCAGCTTTACTGCTCGACATTGATTGCACTGCTTCTGTTTTCATTTGGTCATACAACTGATTGATGCGTTCTTGTTGGCTCTTTGTAATTTTTTCGCCACTATCTTTAACTTCTTTGTGAATTCCTATAATTTGATCCTTTAAATATTTGGTTTTATTTATGCGTTGCTGGTATCCATCGTTTACAGTTTTCAAAATATCTGCTTGTTCCTCGGCTGTAATGGCGCTTGTGGATGCAAACATTTCTTGATATTTACTGACAGTATTATTTTTTTGCTTTTCAATGGAAGAAGTAACGCTATTCGCCATTTCATCCACCTTGCTGGAAATTTTTCCAACACTGTCGTCCGTTACTGCAGTAATACCGGTATACATATTCATGGATAATTGCTGTGCATCGTTAGACAGTTTTAAATACGAAGATAGCTGTTTCTGCGTTTCCTCGCTTATTTTTACGGTGTGAGCTCCCACAGCCTGTCCTGCTTTGTTATAGTCGATAACAGTCCGATCAGCGAATAAATCAATACTTGGTATAACCTCTTTTTGTAGATTGTCATATATGGCTTTACCCGCAAGTGCAACGCCGCCTATAGCAGCCACCGCGCCTGCGGCAGGTAATACTAATCCGCCAAGGGTAGAAACAACACCAGTTAACGCCGTAGTTCCTCCAGCTGCTGCCGTAGACATACCAGCAGCTCCTGCAGTTACTTTAGCCAATCCGGATGCCGCTGTAGCTCCTGCAGGTGCAAGCCCAGACAATGCACTTCCGACCTTACCTAAAAGACCGCTGTGTGTGGCCAAAGAAGAACCTAATTTCCCAAGAGCAGGAATACTTTTAGATAGCACTGTTGTCGCACCTGAAACAAGAGGCTTAAGTTTTCCGTAAGTCGTAACAAGTCCACCAGCAATCTTTAAGACCGGACCAGCTGCAGCTGCAACAAGACCAAACTTAATGATGTTTCCCTGCATTGCAGGTGACAACTTCGTGAACCCATCTACGAGCTTAGAAATGAATTTCGCAGCTTCTGTGACGATTGGAATAGCTTTTGCTCCAAGCTTTATTGCTTCATTTTTTAGCTCGTTCAGCGCACCTTTAAGTTGTTCTGCAGGGGTTGCATCCATCTTATCAAAAGCTTCCTGAGTGGCCCCGGCGGATTTCTGCATTGCCGCCAGCATTTCATCATATTCTTTTCCGCTGCCTTTTGCCAACACCATTGCTGCTGTACCAGCTTCGACAGAACCAAACATATCCTTCAGTGATTTACCATTCTTTTTGGCATCATCATCCAGAAGCTTGATAATATCCGAAGTTGCTTTACCTTCTTTTTTGAGGTCAGCGAAGCCCTTGCCTGTCAGTTCCCGTAAAGTCTTATCAGTGATTGATCCTGATTTTCCAAGCTCCGAAAGCATGGATTTCAGATATGTGCCTGATTCGGCTGTGGCAATACCATTTTTCGTTAACTGGGCGTACGCAGCTGATAACTCGTCGATACCGAAATTAACTGAGTTTGCAACAGGTATGACCGCCCCCATGCTGGAAGCAAGCTCATCCACGGTGGTTTTACCAAGATTCTGTGTTGTAATCAGCATGTCAGATATCTTTGTTGCATCCTCGGCTTTCATGCCGTATCCATTTATGGCTGTTGTCATTACATCCACAGCCTTAGCCCCGTCTGTAAATCCTCCCTTCGCAAGCTTCATAGCATCTGTTGTAAATTTAATTGCCTTCGTCTGGTCAACACCTGCGGAGATAGATCCGTATACAGCCTCTGAAAATTCGCCAACTGCGACTTTTGATTTACTGGAAGCGTCCAGAATGTCGTTTTTATATTTTCCGTAATCAACTACATTCTTATCTAGCAACGTAGAGACTTTTGCAAATGAGCTTTCGTAGTCTACCGCCATTTTTGTAGCAGCAATACCAGCTCCTGCCAGAGGAAGGGTGACAGTCTTTGTCAATTTGCCTCCGACATTAGACATTTGATTTCCTACTTTAATGGTCTTTTCCATTTGTTTGGATACTTCGTTCGCTCTCGCAACTGCTTCGGTTTTGATTTTACCCATATCCGATTTAAAGTTGGCAATATCGACCTTTATATCCATCATCAAAGGTGCAAGCTTCAAGCTACCTGACATTAACTATCACCCCGTTTCTGAAATTCGCGCACTGCTTGTAAATCTGCTTTTGTTTGTTGTAACCGCCAGAAGTCTTTCATCATTTTCCTTCCATCTTCTGAGCTGTTTTGGTTGTATATCCAAGCCTCTTTGCGGTACAAAAGAAAAAGGCTGATCGGCAGATGCAGGATATCATTTATAGATAATCCTGTATAATCTGCAATAGCCTTTAATTCTCCTGTGCATGTTTTATACGATTTTTCCCACTCCTCGATTTTATAGTATTTTGCGAATACCGCATCACGTACTCTTTCATCGTCCGGGAGCGGGAGAGTTAGTTTGGGTCGGATAGCGCCTCATTACATATCATCATAAGAGCCTGATACACTGCAACTACGAAGGAACGCGGTAAAACCTCTATATCCGATTTCTTTACTTTTATTCCTTCCTTATTGCGGCTTAGCATCGCTGTAACAGCATCAACCTGGTATACAATATAATCATTCATTTCGTCTGCATCTTCATGCTGTAATGCAGCCAGATACATGTTATGAGTGGGCTCATATACATGCAGGATTTTATCCGGCAGCTTCACTTCCTCTGTTCTCTCCAAATATGCATTCACATCCAGCATGCTATACACCTACTTCCGGAAGAGCTGCAGCCTCTTCGTCCGTGAGCTCTTCTTCGATGCTTGCGAGGAACCCTTTGATATACTCAATGGCTGCAATTTGCGCATCTACAGTCAGCTCTTTTGTTGTGAACTCTATCGCAAATCCATTGCCGCCCTGTCCAATCATGGTAAATCGCAACTTTTTGTCATTGTCTTTTGTGTGGACAAATCGCACTAATACCCTTTTTAGTTTATTGTTTGATCCGCCAAAAATCAATGTGCGCGTTTTCTTCACTTTATCCTCCACGAACTTCGCGGTAGATAATAATGCAAGGTTGCGTAGATTCCATGTCAAAATGCCTGTGTTCGCAGTAACCTCTTCACTAGTAATTACTGATTTCACGATTTTGCCATACTGATTTTTTATATCATATTTTTCCGGCTTGTAATCTACAGAAAAACCACCAGAACAATGCCCTACATTATGTTCTGGCGTTTCGATTTCTTCATTATCCGGTATCGCATCGCCTTCAAATTCCTGCATATACACCTCGCCAGCGCCCATGATGATATCGTCATTTTTTTTCTTTGTCACTTATATACACCTCCATGTAATTATAAAAAGGGAGACGCACTCCCACATTTGTATCTGGTCATTGTAGAGATCGCCACCACCCGCTAACTCACTATGATAATATATATTATCAGCTCTCAGAAAGGGGCTATCCTCTTCTTGGTCCAGTATGTCTAAAACCTTTTGTTTGATTGCTAAAAGCTTGTCGTAATCATCCCCTATAATACGCACCTCTATCTGGCTTTGCTTTATATGGCCACCTGATATAGGCGTGTGCTTGTAGGCGATAGCAGGATATGGTCCTATCGAGAAATTCGGTGAAGCATTAAGACCTGTTCCCTGCAATAATATATTTCTTATGCATTGTTCAATCATTTTCCGGCCAATGTCCTTTCTATTCTTGGCAAATTCTTAAGCTTAGCGTCTTCCAGAAAAGGCTGCGGTTTCTGCCCCTGTGTAGTATGCCATCCTTTGTACTTTCCCGCTTTTACGCAATATGACCACGGTGTCATCCGACCGTTGCCGTCCTTTGCATAAATACCGGTACCTTGATGAACGAATGGAGCATAATCCAGATTACACAGGATGCGGCCAGTTATGCTCAGACTGTCAAAGGTAACGTCATGCGTTATAGCTGCTCTCAAAATCCCCATGTCTGCAGGCGCGTTTTTCTTTGCTTCCCTTTCTACCAAAAGACAGGCTTTTCCCATGCATTGCACACGGTCTTGTATGATCTGTGTTGTAGCTTGCTCGATAGAAGCCATAAATGCGTCATTGTTTGGCATACAACGTCCTTTTTAGCAGCAGTGTAGTAAATCTTCCGGAAGTATTAAACATCGTCACCTCATACGCATACATACCAACCACGATGCGGTACTCTTTACCTGGAACGAAGTCTTTACAGAATGTGCAGCCATTGTGCGTACTCTGCTCATATTTTGCTGACTGTGTGGACTGGAAAGCGTCGTTATCATAAATTGATACGTCGATTTTGCAAACATCCTGCCAGTCTTTTTTAGGTGCGCCACTTGCGCCAGTTCCACCATTCTCAACCTGCAGCACAGCAGGAACAAAATCAGTAAATACGCTCATGGAAGATTCCTGTACTTTCTCAATGCTCGGCGGATAGATTTCGGTATGTCTCCGCTGTACGTTTCGCTTGTTCCGGCTTTTGAACTGCTTGTTAGACCTTCATTCCCAGTAAGAATGAGCCTATAAACACATAAATCAGAGACTGGCGTAATTATCTTTTCATTGATGTCGCCTTCACGATAATTTATATAATCTAAAGCGTCGTTAATGGCATCGTTTACTGTATCATCGACATATGGCTGATCAATGTTTTTGATATGCGGTTTAAAACTCAATTTTGTTGCAACCTTTTGTTTCAGCTCTTTCTGATCCATGATTCCCCTCCTTTGGAAAAGAGGGAATGGTTACCCTCTTGAAATAATACGTGCGATTGGGATAGCTTTGTGGCTGATATACTTGCTTCCTCCGGCAGAGCTGTCATTTACTAAAGACCAGTTTTTACCGTCGGCCATTTCCTCATTGGTAGGGGATAAAGATGCCTGCTGTTTCTTAAGGTAAGAAATTTGCCGTTTACCGCCACGGCTGTTACTTTACGGCTAATCAGCGTTGTCTTCT
>ENA-OQCB01000629-OQCB01000629.1-human-gut-metagenome-genome-assembly--contig:-NODE-629-length-16173-cov-5.392247_pt1 | contig 16173 bp, 7 predicted proteins | sample MGYA00242493_ERZ504568 | MGnify/ENA primary metagenome ERZ504568 (study PRJEB26092, sample SAMD00036229) | human gut metagenome | host: Homo sapiens | study: EMG produced TPA metagenomics assembly of...
CCGTAGGTGCACTGCATGATGCCAATACCCCTACGGCCAACAGGCCTAAACCGACCAACCTATTTATTATTAACCTTTTCATGTCCATGAATAATCTTTGAGGGAAAAATTGCTGTTTCATAGTATTAATGATTTGTTAATTTACCAATGTGGCAAATTATTATTGCTGTTGCAAATATAGTTACACACAGAGTATCGCTAGGTGGACAATATCGTTTAAAAGGTGGACATTTGTACACGAAGCACATAAAAAAGTCCAGTTTATTTTCAAAAAAATATGAAAAGGTATATCTTTGCTTCAGTAAAAGGACACTTTTACGTCATTTCAACGAATTATGCAGGCTATGAAAACACATCGTTTATTGCTATTTATACTGTTTACCTTGCTGTCTGTCTTACACGGACAGGCAGAAAGCGTTGCAGACAAATGGTCCGAACGTTATAATTTCACCGCCCTCACCATGGACGAAGGACTGCCGCACAATTTTGTAGACGACATCATAAAAGACAGCCAAGGCTTTTTATGGATTGCCACCCGCGGTGAAGGGATCGCCCGGTATGACGGCTACGAATTCACTTCCTTCAACATGGGAACGGCACGAGCCAAACTGCGGAGCAATTTCGTTTCCAAACTATGCGAAGACGACTTCGGACGCATATGGGCCGCCAGCGAAACGGGAATAGACATACTGGATATCCACACCATGCAACTGGTGCAAGTGCCCAGTGCGGAAAGCAAGCTGCTTTCATTCTGCAACCGTCCGGCACATCTGATTTTTCGCAGCCGGACGGGTAACATCTGGATTTGCTCGGAAAACAACCTGTTCAAAATCACCTTCGAGAAACAGGGAGAAGTCAACCAGATCATCCATATCTGTACACTTGATGCCGGAGAAACCGTGCGCACCATTTGTGAAGTGGACGATTATCTCTGGATAAATTATAAAGATGGAGTCTATCGCATAAAGGAAGCCGTGGCAGAACCACAAAAACCAGCATTGATATCTACCGCCTTACAACTGCCCGGCATATTCATACAAGTAATATCCCGTAAAGAAAACGAAATATGGATAGGAAGCGCACAAGGGCTGTTCCGTTATAATACAGATACCGAACAGATGAAACATTACATGCATGACCCGAAAGATAATGCCTCTCTCTCCCAGAACTTTGTAACCGACATATCCGAAACGGGCGAACACACTATGCTGATAGCCACGCTGAAAGGCATCAACCTCTATAACGCCCTAACCGACAAGTTTGAACAGATAAACAAAGATACCAGCGAAGGAAAAAGGACAATATCCGCAAAGCACATTGAATTGCGACTTTGTGAATTGCCTGCTCACCGACGGAGACATCATTTGGGTGGGAACCGAAGTGGGAGGACTGAACAAAATGAGCCGCCGCATGCTGTTCGTACAGAACTATTATCATACCCACACCATTCCCGAAAGCCTTTCCAAGAATCCCGTCAACGCCATCTACGAAGATCCGGCAGGCAACCTGTGGGTAGGAACGGTAGAAGGCGGGCTAAACCGGCAGACACCCGGCAATTCCGGGTTTGAGCACTACACCACGGATGCCCCAGCACGCCTAAGCCATAACTCCGTAAGTTGCTTTACCACCGATGACGAAGGCAGGCTCTGGATAGGAACCTGGGGAGGCGGAATAGGATGGGTAGACATGAAAAACCTGCACGACAAGACATTCCATCATATCGGCTCGCCCGAGTACGGAGACTTCTCTTGGGGACTTGCAGGAGTCATCTGCCATGACCGCCTGAACCATGCCATTTGGGTGGGGACAGGCAAGGGGATCTATCTATACGACCTAAAGACGGAAACCGTTTCCGAACCCTTTAAAGATATGAACCTGGGAGGCATAGAGGGGTGTACCGGCTACTACATAGACAACGAGAACCACCTGTGGCTAGGGCTTACGGAAGGATTATGCCGTATCGACCTGAGCAGCGTGAAAACCCCAAAACTGATTTACCAGTTATGGCGTAACAAACTGGACGAACCGGATTCCAAATTAAGAGAAAGAGTGACTTATATCACCCAATCCAAAGACGGCACAATATGGGTGGGAAGCAACGGATATGGTTTCTATAAATCCTCGCTGAATGAAAACGGGGAATATACCTTTCAAGCCTTCACCACCGAAGACGGGCTGGTGAACAACAGTGTTCGTTGCCTGTCGGAGGACAAGGACGGTTATTTGTGGATAACCACGACCAACGGACTGTCTTGCTTTGACCCCCGGAACAACAGTTTTTTCAACTACACGCGAAAGGACGGGCTACTCTCCAACCAATTTTATTGGAATGCCATCTGCCGTTCGGCCAACGGGGATTTGTATTTGGGAAGTATCGCCGGACTGTCCGTCGTGAAGCCCGTCATTGATATCAACAAGAAAGAGGAAGTACCTCTGGCATTCACCCATATCCGCGTGGCGGATGAGGAACGGCAGGCGGAAGACGGAACAGTGCACTTGCACGAACGCGACAAGTCACTTTACATAGAATTTGCCGCCTTGGATTATGACGCACCGGCATTTGCCACGTACTACTACTGCCTGAAAGGATTCGACGACAAATGGATAAAAGCACCTGCCCACCGCCGATTGGCAACTTATACCAACCTGCGTCCCGGCAACTACACTTTCCAACTGCGATACGCCCCCGATGGAAAACATTGGCTGGAGGAAACAGCACGGCTCCGCATCACCGTAGCCCCTTATTTCTATAAAACCATCTGGTTCATCCTCTCCGTCGTGTTACTCCTTTCCTTTATTATATACAAAGTATTGGCATGGAGGCTTCACACACTAAAAGAACAACAAAAGATACTCCACATCAAGGTGGAAGAACGCACCCGCGAACTGGAGGAACAAAAGAAATTGCTTTCTACCCAGGCGAGCGAATTATATCGCCAAAACGAGCTGCTGAGACAACAAAATGAGAAAATCACCAAGCAAAAAGGTCAACTGATCCGGATGTCGAAGAAGGTGCAGGAACTTACCGTTGACAAATTGGCTTTCTTTACCAACATCACTCATGAGTTCCGTACGCCGCTAACCCTCATTGTAGGACCTATAGAACGCGCCTTGAAACTGAGCTATAACCCACAAGTCATAGAACAGCTGCACTTTGTGGAACGCAATTCCAAATATCTGCTTTCCTTGGTGAACCAACTGATGGATTTCCGCAAAGTGGAATCAGGAAAAATGGAAATAGTGCGCAATGCAGGCAACTTCCTAAGGCTGATGAACGACCTGCTTGTACCCTTTGATGCGTATGCCTCCGAAAGAAACGTGACTATAGAACGCCGCTTCCGCCTGCCCTCGTGCGAGCTGATGTATGATGAAGACGCCATGCACAAGGTCATTGTAAACCTGATAAGCAATGCCTTGAAATTCACCCCCCAAGGAGGAACCATCACCGTCTATGTCACCACTCTGCGGCAAGAAGGAAAAGAAAAGCTGTTCATTTGCATTCGGGATACCGGTACCGGCATTCCAGCAGAAGACATAGACAAGGTATTCAACCGCTTCTACCAATCGCAGAGCAAAACGCGCTCCTCCATCAACGGCCAAAGCGGCACAGGAATCGGACTGTACCTATGCAAACGGATTGTGCAACTGCACGGAGGAACCATCTGTACCAAGAACAACCGCAGCAAAGGATGCTCTTTCCGTATACTGCTGCCTCTACAATACGCTGATGCAAGCCAGCCGTCCATACAGGCTAAAAGCATGGCAGAAACAGCCCTTACCACCACCGCGCCACAGCCAGTTCTCAATGGCCGGCTGACCATTCTGGTGGTAGAGGACAATAAGGACATGCGCGACTACATCCGCTCCATCTTAAGTGAATATTACAATGTAACGGAGGCTTCGCAAGGGGAAGAAGCGCTAGTGGTGCTCCAATCCCAGAACGTAGATTTCATCATCAGCGACCTGATGATGCCGGTCATGGACGGAATGGAACTGTCCCGCCGGGTGAAAGCCAATTTTGCTATATCCCATATCCCTTTTCTGATGCTCACCGCCAAGACTTCCAACGAATCGCGCATTGAAAGTTTCCGTATTGGAGTGGACGAATACCTGCTCAAACCGTTCGACGACACTTTGCTCCTGGCACGTATCGCCAATATACTGGAAAACCGCAAACGGTTCCAGCAGAAGTTCTCATACAGCATGGATGTGGACGCACTGAACATAGAAAAGGAATCGGGCGACAAGAAGTTCCTGGACAAGGCGATGCAGATAGTGAAAGAGAATTATAAGAACCCCTATTACGAAATCGGCGATTTCACCGAAGAAATGGGAGTAAGCAAAAGCCTGATGAGTAAAAAAATGCAGAACCTTACGGGGCAGACACCCGGACAGTTCATGCGCAACTACCGGTTGAACATAGCCCGGGAATTAATCCTCAGGAACAAAGTGACACATAAGATGAATATCTCCGAGATAGCTTACGAAGTAGGGTTCAATGACCCCAAATACTTCACCCGTTGCTTTACGAAGCACTTCGGGATGACACCGAGCAATCTGTTGGAAGAAGAAAACTAGAAAGAATACTTTTATCCTCTTCATAAATACTTTTATCCACCCTTGTTTCCCTTTATTGTACTTTCTTTGCCCTCCAGAAACAAAGATTATTTTTAAAATAACCCTAAAAATCAATATCTATGAAGACAAGAAAATGGTCATCACTCACGATGGCTGCATTAACTGCTCTTTGCGTATGGTCCTGTCAGGACTGGGGGAAAATGGATCCGCCGGCCGGACGCGATGTGTATCCGATACTGGAACAAGTCAGCGCATACGACTTCGAAACGGACCTTGACCCTGTAATCATGCAAGTCTATACTTATGTAGACGGCAAAACGCCTGACCTCGTTAAAGATGACGAATTAAAAAGCCAAGTACTCCATCTGGATACTGGCTACGTACGATTATCCAATCCGTTGAACAGCACAAAAGTACAAAATGCCGTTTCCATAACCTTCCTTGTGAAACAAGCCGGCCCCACCGGACAAGAGGGAGAAGAAAATCCTTTTGTACAGGATGTCCGCAGTGCACTGGTTTCGTTTACTGATGCCAATGGCGGTCAGAAACTTTACATCACGACCAATGGAGGCGTGGTATACGACGGAGTGGACGGCGAACTAAGCATAAATACCGCCGATGAAGCCCTCACCGGCCTGCTGGACGAACCGGGCGAATGGCATTACGTGGCACTCTCCGTCACCAACAGCGGATACTTTATCTATGTAGACGGCAAAAAAAGAATCGACCAGACCATTACCAATTTTGACTGTTCCAAGTTGGTACAATTCATGGCATCCGTTCCCAATATCTATTTGGGCTATGGCAATGAGACCATTCCCGGCGAATGGTGGTTGGACGACTTGAAATTCTATCGCAATATCCTTACATCAACAGAAACCACCGACCCACGGAAACCGTCAAGCGGCGTAGAAGACAATACGAATTGGGTTATCGTAGGATCGGAAGATAACTCCGACGGTTTCTTCGCTCCAAAATCCGACATGATTAAATTGAAGTCAGGAGAAACAGCGCACTGGGGATTCTATAATTACACAGCCGGTACAAACAACTGGGAGAACTGGATATTGGTCTGCACCAATGGTCCTGCCTTTGGTGAAACGGGCTATATCGAACACTTCGTGCTCCGTGCCGATGCATATGGTTGGGGAGACGGTAGCTATTCAGGCGACAACATCTCCTACGACTACGATTGGGAAACCTTTACCACCGAAATGAACGGCGCATGGATAGATTTAACCGTTACCCGTACAGACAATACGGTCAATATGAAGGCCGTCGCCACTGCCGCAGACGGTACGGTACGTACTTATACCTTTAAGTACGAAGGAACGTTGGAAGAAGAAATCGGTTTCTTCCTGACACTTGAAAAAGCGCATCTCAAGTTCGACCCTGCCCAAGTCTATGTAACCGTGCCCGGCTTCTCACCGCATATAGTGGGCAAGGAAGACTGTTCCGGAGGATTTTTTCCGCCTTCTCGGAATGCTATACCTTGAAAGGAGATTTCAACGATTTCGTTTTAACCTTTACAAACAACAACACCGGAAGCGGTGCCAACTGGAACAACTGGATACTGGTTATGACCGACGGCAAGGATTCACATACCAATGATGGCAAAGAATACTTTGTTCTCCGTTCGGATGCCTATGGCTGGGGTGACAGCAATTATTCCGGAGACAACATCAGCAGCAGCTTCAACTGGGATACATATGTTGCCGACATGCACGGGGCCGAATGTCGCATCGTGTTGTCACGTTCGGGAAGCAAAGTGAGCATGAAATGCTACCAACGTAAGGCAGACGAAACGATGATGCCCGACTATACATTCCACTATGACAACGTATCATCCGATGAAGTAGGCTTCTTCCTAACTATTGAGCAGGCCAGCCTAGTAGTTTCGGCAGTGGGTTACTACCCGCACCTTAATCAAATTTATGGCGAATAAAAAAATCTAAGATATGAAAAAACAGAATAATACCTCATGGTTAGCACTCCCCGGCAGGCGGGGTTGCTGCTCATGCTTGTCTTGCTGATGAGCGGACAATTGCTGTTTGCCCAGTCCAGACAAGTGACAGGCGTAGTGAAAGATCCTGCCGGAGAAACGATTATCGGCGCCAGCGTACTGGAAAAAGGTACTACGAACGGTACCATTACCGACTTCGATGGAAATTTCTCATTAAACGTATCCAGCGACAAGGCAGTGCTGGTCATCAGCTATGTGGGCTACAAGACCCAAGAAATAAGCATAGCAGGCAAAAACTCGCTGATAGTAACTCTGCCCGAAGACACCGAAACACTGGAAGAAGTGGTAGTGGTAGGTTACGGCGCACAGAAAAAGGAAAGCGTGGTAGGTGCCATCTCGCAGGTATCGAGCAAAGAACTACTCTCTTCACCGGCAGCCAATGTATCACAAGCCATTGCCGGTAAAATCAGCGGTGTAATCACCACCCAGACTTCGGGTGCACCGGGATCGGACGACACGCAAATCAACATCCGCGGACGCGCCACATTTGCCGGTGACGGATCACCGCTCATCCTTGTGGACGGTGTAGAACGCTCTTTCTCACAAATTGCTCCGGACGATATTGAAAGTATCTCCGTACTGAAAGACGCTTCTGCCACAGCAGTATATGGTGTGCGCGGCGCAAACGGTGTCATGCTTATCACCACCAAGCGTGGTAAAGAGCAAAAGCCCGAAGTAAACCTGACTGCCAACTGGCAGATTCAAAGCCCTACGCGCAAAGATACCTATCTGGACTCTTACCAATCAGTAACGTTGCTGGAAGAAGCATTGGCAAATGACGGATTGCCTTCACAATTCTCTGCCAATGACATTGAGATGTACCGCAAGTCGGTAGCTGGACAACTGAACGGACTGGAAGCCATGCTCTACCCCAACGTGGACTGGTATGACCAAGTACTGAAAAGCTCCGCCCCCGCACAGCGCTACAATGTAAGCGTACGCGGTGGAACCAAACGCATGCGCTATTACGCGTCTGGTGAGTTTTACGACCAGAAAGGACTGGTAAAGAACTTGAGCCAGGATATGTACGGCAATTCGTCCAGCCCGTCATACCGCCGTTACGCCTTCCGTGCCAACATGGACTTGTTCCTTACCAAGGACCTGACCTTCTCTGTAAACTTCGGCACGCGCTTTGAGGAAAGAAGAGGATCGAACACCAACGAAAGTAACAATTACAGCGAAACCTTCTACGAACTGAACCATACTCCCGGATGGCTTTTCCCCGTGAGCTATGAGGTACAGAACGGCGAATCTACCCGTACCCTGTATGGAGGTAGCTCACAGTATCAGAACAACATCGTGGGCCGGCTGGCACAAGGAGGCTACTACCGTGCTACGAATACCATCAACGAAACCAACTTTATCGTGGACTACAAACTGGGATGGCTCACCGAAGGTCTCAGCGCCAAGGGAATGGTTTCTTTTGACTATGACTCTTACTACAAGCGCCTGTTCAGTGCCGACTTTGCCACCTACGAATTAAACGACCGCGACAACTATACCCAGATAGATGCCTACAACCGCTTCAATACCGATGGCGAACTGGCTTATAGCAAGGCGACAAGCACTACCTACAAATTGTACATGGAAGCCCAGTTGAACTACGCGCGCAGTTTCGGCAAGCATGACGTGACAGCCATGGTGCTTTACAACCAGAACGACTACCGCTATAATTCCGAACTGGCCAAACGCTACCAAGGATTGGTAGGCCGTTTGACTTACGGATACGACGACCGTTACCTGGCGGAAATCAATGCCGGATATAACGGTTCCGAAAACTTCATCAAAGGCAAACGCTTCGGCTTCTTCCCCGCCTTCTCCGTGGGATGGCGTGTAAGCAATGAAGCCTTCATGGAAGATACTCAAAACTGGCTGAACAACCTGAAACTGCGTGCCAGCTACGGCCAAGTAGGTAATGATATCTATAAGGTAAACGGAGTAGACCAACGCTTCTTGTACGAAGAAAAATGGTCGCAGATAAACAACGACTACTATTTTGGCTCTGCCGGAACCACAGGAATCTTTGAAGCCCAATATCCTAATCTGTTCGTCACATGGGAACGTGCCCACAAATACAACTTCGGTATCGAGTTCGGCCTGTGGAACGGATTGCTGAACGGTAACATCGACTTCTTCCACGAAAAGCGTAACAACATCCTCACCCAGTACCTGTCCCGTCCCCAATGGGTGGGAGTGGCACTCGCTGCCGGCAACCTAGGTGAAACCAAGAACAGCGGTTACGAAATAGAACTGAAACATGCCAACCACATCGGAAACGATTTTAATTATTCGGTGGGATTGACCTACAGCCACGCCAGCAATGAAATTGTCAGCATGGACGAACCCGCCTCAAAGACGGACTATCGCAAACGCGAAGGACACCCCATCAACCAATATTTCGGCCTGGTATGCGACGGCTTTGTCACACAGGCAGACATCGATGGCGGCAACCTGCCCGTTTCTACCTTTGGCACCGTGAAAGCCGGTGACCTGAAATACCGCGACATGAACAAGGACGGATTCATTGACGAACGCGACGAAACTTTCATCGGTTACAGTGACATTCCCGAAAATACATTCGCCCTCACCTTGGGTGCCAACTACAAAGGTTGGGGATTCAGTGTCATGTTCCAAGGTGTGGACCACGTGAGCCGTTATTATGACGCCGAAGCCATGTTCGCCTTCGTAGGAGGCGGCAAGGTGAAAGAACATCACCTGGACCGCTGGAATCCGGCCGTGAGCGAAGCCGAAAACCTGGCACGCGCCAAATACCCGTTGCTCCACTATGACAGCTACGGCGACCACAACCAGCGTGGAAACTCCTTCTTCTTGAAAAACGGAGCCTTTGTCCGCCTGAAAAACATCGAGCTGAGCTACACTCTTCCTCAAAACTGGATTAAAGTAGTGGGTATGAGCGACTGCCGCTTATATGTCAATGCGAACAACCTTATCACATGGGATCATCTGGACGACTTGACCGACCCGGAAAGCAACGGTTCCAACCGATACCCCATTATGAAGACCGTGAACTTTGGTGTAAACATTAAATTCTAAGAGATTATGAAAAAGACATTATTATATGGCTTGTTTGCGCTGAGCCTCAGCGCGGTGTCGCTCACCTCGTGCGAAGACGCCTTCGGTGATTTCCTGAACAAACAGCCCAGCAACGAACTCACCGGCGAACAAGTGTTCGGCGACTGGACCCTGATGAAACAGTTCCATTTTGATACCTACAATTTCCTGCGCCATGGGGCAAACCGCATTAACCGCTCGTGGCTGGACTCCGCTACTGACCTGGCAGAAACCAGCTTTGCCAACGGCGGCACACGCACCTCGTTCAATATCGGCAACTATTATGGCTCTGCCGGCGCACCCGAGCTGAGCGATACCTGGGAATCCTTCTACCGCGGCATCCGCAAGTGCAACATGATCATCACCCGTATCAACGATGTACCCAAAGACGCCGACCTGTCCGAAACGCAATACGAACAGGACAAGCTGAACTATACCTCCGAAGCACGCTTTCTGCGCGCCTATTTCTACTGGGAACTGTTCCTGCGCTATGGTGCTATTCCCATTGTAACCGAGGTACTGGACCCCGATGGCGACCTGCTGAGCGGCTACACCACCCGTCCGTCCGTAAAGGAATATGTGGTAGATTTCATCCTGAAAGAACTGAAGGAATGCGAACCGGGCCTGATGACTTATACCGATGCCTGGGATGCTAGCCGTGCCGGACGCATCGGACAGCCTATGGCACGCGCCCTTTACTCGCGCATCATGCTCTATATGGCCAGCCCACGCTATAGTGCCGAAAGCGGCATCACCTGGCAACAGGCAGCCGATGCGGCACAAAGCTTCATCAACGACTATGGAAACAACTTCAGCCTGATGACCAACGGCACCACCCCCGTAGAGCGGTATACCAATGCCTGGTTACTGAACGCTTATCAGGAATCCAACAAGGAAGTGATATTCTACCGCAACGACGTGGCCATCGGCTGGGATAAGATAAAAGATGACAGCCCCGTGGGCGAAGGCGGCAACGGAGGACTTTGCCCCTCACAAAACCTGGTAGACATGTATGACATGGCAGACGGTTCCGCACCTTTTGCCCAATACGACCTTACCGGAGCCCCCGTCTATGCTAACGGAACACCGGCTATAAATGCCGCCAGCGGTTACAGCGACGCCACGATGTGGACCAACCGGGATCCTCGCCTGGCAGCTACCATCCTGTACCACGGTGTAGAATGGGGCAACGGAGTCATTAATGTAGTTTTGGGACAACGTGACAATCCGGTGGGTAACGCCAATGCCACCCCTACAGGCTATTACGTACGGAAATACATTCCCGAAGCAATCCTGGGAGCCAACCACACCGGCAGGTCACGCCGCCTGTGGACCATCATCCGCTATGCCGAAATATTGCTGAACTACGCCGAGGCACTGAACGAAGTATCCGGCCCCACCGCCGAAGTATGCAGCCTGCTGGACCAGATACGCCATCGTGCCGGCATCACCGGCAATGTAGCCGACCGCACAGACCTGAAGACCCAGGAAGCCATGCGCAATTTCATCCATAAGGAGCGTACCATCGAACTGGCATTCGAGGAGCACCGCGCATGGGACGTACGCCGCTGGGGAGTAGCGACGGAAGCTCTGAGCCGTCCTATTTACGGCATCAGCGTAGCCGCCAACGGCACCGTTACCCGTAAAAAGACACAAGACCGCGTGTTCAAAGACCAGATGTATCTTTACCCTATACCCGAAGGCGAGGTATGGAAATCAAACATCGAGAACAACCCGGGATGGAACTAATCTTTAAACCGAATTGATATGAAATCAAAACATAATAACATCATAAACTCTCTGGCAGGAAAAGGCAAACTCCTGCTGGCAGGTGCTTTTCTCTGCCTGTCAACTATCGTATGGGCACAAAGCGCACAAATGCTGAAAGGGCGCATTGTGGATGCTGAAGGAAATCCAATCCCCGGCGCCGTGGTCAATGTAGCCGAACAAAGCCGTATCGCCCTCAGCGATGAAAACGGTTACTTCTCACTGAAGAATGTGAAACCCAACGATGAACTCTGCATAAGCAGTGTAGGCTATCTCAACACCACTGCCAACGCTAAATTCGAAGAGGGCTTTCACATCGTAATGGAAGCCGACTGGGACGAATATGTACATACCATGCCTGTTCCTTTCGGGCGGAAGGTTAAAAGACTAATGACTGAGTCCACCTCCGTAGTTACCGGTGAAGAGTTGCAGAAACACCCCATCACGGTGCTTCAGAATGCCTTTACCTCTACGGTAAACGGTGTAGAGACATACGAGTGGTCCAGTGAACCGGGATGGACGGAGACGGCCATGTATATCCGCGGTATCCGCACCATGAACGCCAGTGCCCGTTCTCCGCTGATCATTGTGGACAATGTGGAACGTGACCTTTCTTTCCTGGATGCATTCCCTATAGAAAACATCACCATTCTGAAAGATGCGGCTGCTACCGCCATCTACGGTATGCGGGGCGCCAACGGAGCGATTATTGTCACCACCAAACGCGGCGCGGCAGGAAAAACCATGATAGACTTCACCCAGGAAGTAGGTTTCCAGACGCTAAGCAACAAGATGGAAAACCAGAACTCCTATAATATGGCGCTTACCCGCAACCGCGTGAAATACCTGGACGGGCAGGCACCCATGTACACCGACGAACAGATTGAAATGTACCGCCGCGTGTCCGAAGGCGAAGAGCTGCAAGGCATAGACAAGTACAAGTATTTCAACACCAACTGGTTCGACCAACTGTACCGCGACGCCGCCCCCATGTACAAGACCAACTTGCAAATAAGCGGCGGCAATGCCCGTGCCCGTTACTATGTATCGTTCTCTTACCTGCGTCAAGAAGGCATGTGGAACAACGAATCCACCAATTTCAACGAGAATTTCAGCACGCAACATGTATTGAACCGCTATAACTTGCGTTCAAACATTGACATCGACGTGACCAAGCACCTCAATGTATCACTGGATTTGGGCGGACGCATAGACAACATCAACCAGCCTACCGCCTCTGTATTCAACCTGACTACCTTCGGCGCGGTAGAAGCCAACCCGATGGAACCGGTATTCTGCCCCAACGGCGAAGTGTACTGGACTACCACCGCACAAAACCCGCTTTACCAGCTTGCCGCTTCCGGCCAGGAAAAGAACCGCCGCCGCAACCTCTATGCCACGGTGAATGTAAACGGCGACTTAAGTGCCGTAGTGAAAGGCCTGAAAGTGTTTGGAACCGTGAGCTTCGACTCTTACGAGACATTTGAATCCACCCAGACCAACAGCATCAACACCTATAGTTACGACTATACCAATGCCGATGTGACCGATGTATCCCAATTCTCGTACACCAAGACCAACACTTACAAGGCATTGACCAACCCCAGCGCCAACCAGCGCGAATACTACTATAACCTGAATTTCAATGCAGGCCTGGGCTACAGCCGTTCATTCGGCAAGCACAACGTAGACGCGCGCGCCTTTATGCGCACCTACCAGCATGCAGTGAGCGGAAGCACCTCATCCGAACGTTTCCTTTCCTGGAACGGACAGGCCACTTACAACTATGCCAACCGGTATATTGCAAGCGGCAACATTTCGCGCATGGCAAGTGACAACTTCGCACCCGAAGAACGCTGGGGAACTTTCTATGGCGGTTCAGTGGGCTGGGTAGCCAGTGAAGAATCCTGGTTGAAAAACAAGAACATCAACCTGCTGAAGCTGCGCGCCTCTTACGGACGTGCCGGGCAGAGTGTGACCGGTGCCGGCCGCTATCCCTATCAAAGTACCTTCGCATCGGGCACAGGCTATGCTTTCGGATACTCACAGAGCACCATCCCCGGTTTCTATGAATCCATGGCAGGAAACGCCAATAACAAATGGGAAATATCAGATATGCTGAATATTGGGCTCGACTGGGATTTCTGGAACAAGAAACTGTATGGCTCGCTGGATATATTCAAGGAATGGCGAAGCAATATCCTGGTAGAACGTTCTACCATTCCCAACACCCTGGGCATGGCTGTAGCAAAAGATTCTTATGGCAAAGCAGAAACGAAAGGTCTGGAAGTGACTATCGGTCACCGCAACCATGTCGGCAAATTCAACTATTATGTAGAAGGTATGCTGACCTACAATACCAACAAGATTACCGAAATGGACGAAACGGAGCCCAATGTGGAATGGCAACGCAAGACAGGCAAACGCATTTATGATTATACTAGCGTAGCAGGCTTGTATGAAAGTTCCTTCAACGGAGGCGTGGGCGGATGGAACATCTATAAGTTCGAACAATGGGCTACCGATCCCAACCTGATCGCCACCAGTCAACAAGATGCCATCGATCATCCTGAAAAGTATCCCTATAATTCGGCATCACCTAAAACAGGTCAGCAATTGGGTACTGCCGTATTCAAGGACTTGAACGGTGACCGCCAGATAGACTCTAACGACATGACACCGGATACTTATACCATTATTCCGGAATTAATACCCACCATCACACTTGGTTTTGAGTACAAAGGCCTTGATGCCCACGCCACACTGACCGCCTACCTGAATCGTGACGTATTCCTCTCACCCGCTATCGGATGGTCTGGCTGGGGTAATCAAGGAACACATGAGGTAGTGAACTGCTGGGGATATTATACCGATGATCCCTTAGACCCACGCAATATCAATGCAAAATATCCACGCCCTACATATGGAGGTTATAATCCCATAGATTCCGAACGCTCTACCGGCACTTATCAAAATGATATTTGGATCCAAAACGGAAACTATCTCTCATTACGCAACATCGAAGTAGGGTATTCGCTCCCCAAACAGCTTATAGCCAAAGCAGGAATGACCAAATGCCGCTTCTACTTTACCGGTTACAACCTATTCAACTGGAGCGGACTTCCCGATGGATGCGATCCCGAGAAGCCAATGGGCTATGTATGGTGGTATCCCAAAACCCGTTCTTTCACCTTTGGCGTGAATATTGGATTCTAAAAATATGATTTGGATTTATAAAAAACTGACAATAATGAAGAAGAACTTATTCATATATATAGCTACTAGTCTGATGGCTCTCGGAGGGTTATCATGCAGCGATTTCTTGGACAAAGAAGTAGACTTGTCCCTGTCCCAGGAACAGATTTTCAGCAATTTTGAAAACACACGCGGTTTCCTAGCCAATGTATATACTTACCTGCCGGATGCATTCTCGGGCTTCAGTGCTGGCGATGGCGGCCAATTTGAAGCTGCCTTCCACGATTGTATGTCCGACAACTCCATCAGTTACTGGAACGTACATTACTATAACAGCATACAGAGCGATACCTACGATGCAACTAACCATGTGTATGCCATCCGCTACTGGCAAAATGACTTGAAAGGCATTCGTGCCGCCAACCAGTTCTTGAAGAATGCCCGCGAAAGCGTAGTGGGCAACTCCAACAAGACAGGAGACGATAACCACCTGTACGACCGATACATAGCGGAAGCCCGCCTCTTGCGCGCCATTTACCATTTTGACATGGCAAGCTACTTCGGTGCTATCCCCCTTATCGGGGAAAATGAAGAAGGAGTACCCATTGTGTTCGAGCCTACCGATGCGGTAGGCTTGAACATGAGCCGCACACCATGCGCCGATGCCCTAAAATGGATAGCCGACGAATGTGATGCCATAAAAGACGTGCTCCCGTTCCGCTATAGCAACGAAACAGAAAACTGGGGCCGAGTGAACGGCGCCGCTGCGTATGCCTTGAAGTCGAGAGCATTGTTGTATCGCGCCTCTGCGCTGAACAATCCGGGCAATGACGCTTCTTGGTGGCAATCCGCAGCACAAGCTGCCAAGGACTTTATCAGCAAGAATGCCAGCCAGTCTAATCCTTATCGCCTGTTCACGGGCGATAAGAATGACGTAAAGCAGAATTATTACCAATGCTTCATCGCCACTCCGCATCTTAACAATGAATATATATTGAGCCGCTCGGAATGGACTACCAACGAAATAGAAAGATACCTAGCCCCTATCGGATTTACTGGCAGTATTAACGCCATCGGCCGTACCAACCCCACACAGAATCTCATTGATTCTTATGAAATGAAAAACGGCCTGCCCATTGACGACCCTGCTTCGGGCTATGATGAGCAGAATCCGTATGCCAACCGCGACCCACGCTTAGAACAGACCATCCTGCATCATGGCTCTATATGGGGTGACAAACTTCAGGAAGAAGAACGTAGCATTGACATATCTTATCCAGGGGGAACAGATTACCAGGCCTTACATGGTGGAACTACTACAGGCTATTATTGTAAAAAGTTTCTCAATAACATGTCCTTCAAGGCACCTACCACTTACACCCGTGCATGTCCTATCTTCCGCTATGCCGAAATTCTACTGAATGCTGCCGAAGCGGTAAACGAAGCCGAAGGACCGGATGCTGCTTACAAATATGTGAATGAGTACGTGCCCGTTCGGGTATGCCGGCTTATGGGGGCATGACCAAGGAGAAATTACG
>ENA-OQCB01000631-OQCB01000631.1-human-gut-metagenome-genome-assembly--contig:-NODE-631-length-16161-cov-3.224648_pt1 | contig 16161 bp, 17 predicted proteins | sample MGYA00242493_ERZ504568 | MGnify/ENA primary metagenome ERZ504568 (study PRJEB26092, sample SAMD00036229) | human gut metagenome | host: Homo sapiens | study: EMG produced TPA metagenomics assembly of...
CTTTGACATAGTAGAAATATATGCCTAAAGATACATAATTTTTAGGTAATAACAAAGCCCCAGCTTGTGAAAGTCGGGGCCTTGTGCATAAAAAAAGGTGTGCCAATTTTGACACACCCCCTTTTTTTGATACATTTCTAATTTATTTAAGAGACCTTGATTATATTCATCAGGTTGTTCCAATCCTCCGCCAAAGCTGTCATGCTGGGATAAAGCAGGTCGGCGCCGGCATCGAGTAAAACCCGGTCATCCAAAGGGCCGGTATTGACCGCTATCGTGAAGATCCCTGCAGCAACTCCTGCTCGTACACCCATCGGAGCATTCTCTACGACAAAAGCTTCGTGAGACTTGACACCTGCTTTTTCCAACCCCATTAGATAGGGTTCTGGATGAGGTTTACCTAACTTCACGTCAAAGGCCGTCACCATCTTCTCCCGTTTGAAATAGCCAGGGTAGGTATGTTCCAGTTTGTTGATCAAGCTATGTTGTCCGGAACCGGTTACGACAAGTGTTTGTAAGCCGGAGGCTCTTACTTCTTTCAGTACTTCGGCCGCTCCTTGCATTGCCTTTCCATCGTTGTATTGATTGAATAAGACTGCTTTTTCTTCATAGATGGATTTCTTTTCCTCATCGGTCGCATCCCTCTGGAAAGTCTTTTGGTATAACTCGTTGATCGTGCTTTCACCTGTCCGGCCTTCATACAAGTAGAATAGTTCCGGGGTGGAGATCAGCTGGTGGTGGGTAGCTGTTTCGTACCAGGCACGGGCATGAAAACGCATGGAATCGTACAAGATACCATCCATATCGAAAAGTACGGCCTTGGGAGCAAGGAAAGTTTTGTTGCTGCTTTTGCAGATATCGGGCGATTGCTTCTTGTAATCATTTTTTTATGCTACTAATAGATTATTTTTCAGGCACGATCCTTTTGAAAGGGTCGTGCCTGAAAATTGTTTGTGCTATATGATTGCTGATTACAACCGTGCGCGGATCGCTTCGCTTTCCTTTTCGTAACCTGGTTTGTTCAGCAGGGCGAACATGTTCTTTTTATAGGCTTCTACACCCGGTTGGTCGAACGGGTTTACACCTAACATATAACCGCTGATACCGCAAGCTCTTTCAAAGAAGTAGAATAACTGGCCGATATAGTAAGGACTTACTTCCGGCATTGTGATCTTCAAGTTAGGAACACCACCGTCTACATGGGCCAACTGAGTGCCCAGTTCTGCCATCTTGTTCACTTCGTCCACACGTTTGCCAGCGAGGAAGTTTAAGCCGTCCAGGTTTGCTTCGTCTGTCGGGACAACCACTTTGTGATTCGGTTCTTCAACAGAGATAACGGTTTCGAAGATCGTACGTTCACCATCCTGGATCCACTGGCCCATAGAGTGCAGGTCGGTTGTCAGATCGACGGAAGCAGGGAAAATACCCTTACCGTCCTTACCTTCGCTTTCACCGTACAACTGTTTCCACCATTCAGCGATGTAGTGAAGTTTCGGGTGGAAGTTAGCGAGGATTTCAACTTTCTTGCCACTCTTATATAATTCATTACGGGTAGCAGCATAGATTTCCGCCATGTTTTCTGCAAAAGGAACGCTTACGTCTGTTGCTTTTTCCATTGAAACGGCTCCAGCAACCAACTCGCGGATGCTGATACCGGCAACGGCGATAGGCAGCAAACCAACCGGAGTCAGTACAGAGAAACGGCCGCCGACATTGTCGGGGATAATGAATGTTTTGTAGCCTTCCTGGTCAGCCAGCGTGCGGAGAGCCCCTCTTTTGGCATCCGTGATGGCGACGATACGGTGTTTTGCTTCTTCTTTACCAACGGCGTCTTCCAATTGCTTTTTCAGCATACGGAAAGCCAAAGCCGGTTCGGTTGTCGTACCTGATTTGGAGATATTGATCAGACCAAACTGTTTGCCTTTCAAGATTTCGCAAAGTTCGTACAGGTAATCTTCGCCGATGTTGTGTCCGGCATATACCAGAACTGGGTTTTTACGGTCCGTATGTAACCAGTCGAAGCTGTTATTCAATGCTTCTACCACTGCTTTTGTTCCTAAATAGCTACCGCCGATACCGATAGCAACAACAACTTCACATTTGGAGCGAAGTACGTTAGCTGTATTTTCGATGTCTGTCAATTCAGCATCTGTAATAGAAGAGGGTAGGTGCAACCAACCTAAAAAGTCGTTACCTGCTCCATTACCATTCTGTAAAGTAGCATTACATTCGTTAGCCTTTGCAGCCTGAGCATACACCTGTTCTTTCGTTACGGTACCCAGTGCTTTGTCAATGTTAAGACTGATGTTCTTCATATTTACATTATTATTTAAATGTTTCAGTCAACTGCCGTATCGCGGTAGTCGGCGATTTCTTTTCGTATAGAATACTATATAAAGTATCCAGAATCGGCATGTTTACTTTATATTTTTCGTTTATCTCATGGATACATTTTGTTCCGTAATATCCTTCGGCGATCATCTCCATTTCGAGCTGGGCTATTTTGACGGAGTAGCCTTTTCCGATCATAGTTCCAAATGTACGGTTCCGACTGAAGCGGGAATATGCGGTTACCAGAAGATCACCGAGATATACTGAATCTGTTACATCTCGTTCCAGGCCATGTACGGCGTTAAGGAAGTTACGCATCTCTTCGATCGCGTTGCAGATGAAAACAGCCAGAAAATTATCTCCATATTTCATGCCGTGGCAGATACCTGCGACGATGGCATATACGTTTTTCAATACGGAAGCATATTCAATACCTGTAACATCCTTGCAACAGGAGTTGTTCAGATACTGGTTCTTGAATACGGAAGAGAAAGCTCGTGCATTCTCGATATTCGGGCAGGCCAGCGTGATGTAGGACAACCGTTCGAGAGCGATCTCTTCGGCATGGCACGGACCCCCGATAACAGCGATATTGTTGATCGGGACACTGTAGTATTCGGCAAAATAATCGGCAACGAGCATGTTTTCGTCCGGAACGATCCCTTTGATGGCCGAAATGATGAATTTGTCCTGCATGGAAGTCGTCACCTTCATCAAATGTTGTTTCAGAAAAGGAGATGGGGTGGCGAAAATCAAGGTGTCCGAATCTTTGATTACTTCGTTGATATCCGTGTAGAATTTGATTTTGTCAGTATCAAATTTAACGGCGGAAAGATAGCTGGGGTTATGTCCCAGCAGCAGAAATTCTTCCACCTGGTCTGGCCGACGCATATACCAGTTAATACTATCTTGTGTAGAAAGTACAATCTTGGCTAAGGCGGTAGCCCAGCTACCACCTCCCATTATTGCAATTTTTCCGGGCAACTTCATAGTATTACTTTTATTTGGCTGCGCCCGAAATCCATGCCTCTACTTCTTCGGCAGTGGGGTTTTGCAATTCCAGTTTGTATTTCTTATTCATTTCGCAGAGTTCCTGTCTCAGTTTGTTGGGATTGACATCGGCTAATGTGTCGATTGTGATATATCCGGCTTTATGCAAAGCGGGAACCCATGCTTCATCAATACCCAATGCTACGTATTTGTCTGCGGCATCTTTCTTTACTGTCTTTTCCGGACGCATCTGCGGGAAGAGCAACACTTCTTGGATAGTTGTCTGACCTGTCATCAACATTACCAGACGATCGATGCCGATACCGATACCGGATGTCGGAGGCATACCGAATTGTAAGGCGCGTAGGAAGTCTTGATCGATGAACATCGCTTCGTCATCTCCTTTTTCACTTAAGCGTAATTGTTCTTTGAAACGTTCTTCTTGGTCGATCGGATCGTTCAACTCGCTATAGGCATTTGCCAATTCTTTACCATTGACCATCAACTCAAAACGTTCGGTCAATCCCGGTTTACTTCTGTGCATTTTGGTAAGCGGGCTCATTTCGACTGGATAGTCGATGATGAAGGTTGGCTGGATAAACGTGCCTTCGCAGAATTCACCGAAGATTTCGTCAATCAGTTTGCCTTTGCCCATTGTCTCGTCGATTTCGAGGTTCAATTCCTTACAAATCGCGCGTATCTCGTCTTCGCTTTTGCCATTTAGGTCATAACCTGTCTTTTCCTTAATGGCATCCAAGATCGGCAAGCGACGGTAGGGAGCCTTGAAGTTAATCGTCTTGCCATCGACCACGCTTTCGTGTGTGCCGTTGACGGCGATGCAGATACGCTCCAATAATTGTTCGGTGAAACTCATCATCCAGTTGTAGTCCTTATATTGGACGTAAAGCTCCATACAAGTGAATTCCGGATTATGCGTACGATCCATACCTTCGTTACGGAAGTTCTTGCCGATTTCGTAGACACCTTCGAAACCTCCGACGATCAATCGTTTCAGATATAATTCGGTTGCGATACGCAGATAGAGGCCGATATCCAGTGAGTTATGGTGTGTGATGAATGGACGTGCGCTTGCACCTCCGGGAATGGATTGCAGGATCGGAGTTTCCACTTCCGTATATCCAGCTTCGTCTAAGGCGGTACGCATGGTCTTGATAACTGCCGCACGTTTCATGAATATATTCTTTACACCATCATTGACTACCAGATCCACATATCGTTGGCGATAACGCAATTCCAAGGGTCGTTGAATCCATCATATGCTACACCGTCTTTGTATTTGACGACCGGTAGCGGCTTGAGTGATTTGGATAATACCGTTATCTCTTGTGCATGGACGGAAATTTCACCCATCTGTGTACGGAACACGAAACCTTTGATTCCGACAAAATCTCCGATATCGAGCAATTTCTTGAAAACGATGTTATACAGATCTTTATTTTCTTCCGGGCAAATGTCGTCACGAGAGATATAAACCTGTATTCTGCCTTCTGAATCCTGCAATTCCATGAAGGAAGCCTTTCCCATAATGCGACGGCTCATGATACGACCGGCAATACTTACGGGACGGGGCTCTGCATCGTCTTTAAAATTCTCTTTTATCTCTTTGGAAAATGCGTTCGTTACATACTCAGCTGCGGGATAGGGCTCTATCCCCATCTGGCGTAACTGCTCCATGCTGTTACGTCTATGATTTCCTGTTCACTCAGTTCTAATAGATTCATTACGCTATTATTTTGTATAATACGGTGCAAAAATACAAAACTTTTCTTACTTATTGCCTAAAAACGTATGTGACTTTACGCTTTATGTTCTTAAAAGGTATTGTTTTGTAATGGAAAAGGCAGATTAACGTATAGCTTCGGGCAGGAAGAAGCGGACATCTTTTCCAGTCTCGAATGCTTTGCGTATAAAGGTTGAAGATATTTCGATTAAAGGGGCGTCTACCTTTTTTATGTGAGGATATTGTGCCGGAATTTCAACATCGAATCCTTTGCGCGGATAGATGAAGATCGGATAATTGGAAATGATGGCTTCGTATTCTACCCATCGGGTAATATGTTTCCAATTGTCCGCACCCATGATGAAATAGAATTCACGGTCCGGATAACTTGCTTCCAATGTCCGGAGTGTCCGGATGGTATAAGTGGGCTTCGGAAGGGAAAACTCGAAGTCGCTGGCGTGGAACTTAGGGTAACCTGCGATGGAATTTTTTTACCAGTTCATAGCGAAGCTGGTCATCCATCAATTCTTCCTTCTCTTTTAGCGGGTTGTGGGGGGTGATCAGAAACCATAGCTCGTCCAGCTCCGTAAATTCACACAGCCAGTTGGCTAATGCCAGATGGCCGATGTGAACCGGATTGAATGAACCAGAATAAATACCGGTTTTACGTCTGCTGGCCGTATTTTCTTTCAGTCCCGTTTCCACTTGATGATATTTATGACTTGTGCACCAAATACCAGTCCGGTACCGGTCGCTATGATATACTCCTTATGATATAGGGCGGTTGTACAAGTGGCAAGAGCGACAAATGCTATACCAATGAATGTATATAGCCATTTCTTGGATAACTTCTTGCCGTTCATGCTTTTTCAAGAAATCTTTTTATCACTTTTAGTGCTTCTTTTTGTGCGACTTCCAGCTTGTCGTTCACCACTATTACGTCAAATTTGTCGGCAAAACCCAGTTCAAATTCGGCTTTGGCAATGCGGTTTTCGATTACTTCCGGAGCATCCGTTCCACGTTCTTTTAGGCGACTCCGCAGATCTTCGATCGAAGGGGGCTGAATAAAAACCGAAAGAGCACGGTCACCATAAAACTTTTTGATGTTGCAACCTCCTACGACATCGACGTCGAATATGACGTTATCGCCACTCATCAACCTTCGTTCCACCTCACTTTTCAGTGTGCCGTAATATTTATCGGTATAGACCTCTTCGTATTCCAGGAAATCTCCTGCTAGTATACGGGTGCGGAATTCATCCGGTGTAAGGAAATAATATTCCACTCCGTCTTTTTCCGTACCACGTGGGGCCCGACTGGTAGCCGAGATGGAAAAATGCAGGTTCAGATTCTGTTTCAGCAGGAAATTGATGATAGTGGATTTGCCCGAACCGGACGGTGCGGAGAATATGATCAGTTTGCCAGCCATATATCGTTTTTATAATACGTTTAATACTTGTTCTTTGATCTGTTCCAACTCGTCTTTCATCTGAACGACAAGCTTTTGCATCTCGGCATGGTTGCTTTTCGAACCGAGGGTATTGATTTCGCGTCCCATTTCCTGGGCGATGAAACCGAGTTTCTTACCTTGTCCGTGTCCGCTCTCCATCGTGCTGATGTAATATTTCAGATGATTGTCCAGGCGGTTCTTTTCCTCGTTTACGTCCAGTTTTTCGATATAATAGATCATCTCCTGTTCGAACCGGTTTTTATCGTAGTCCTGTCCGGCAATCTTTTCGAGATTGTCCATGATACGGGCTTTGATTTTTTCAATCCTCTCCTTTTCGTAGAGTTCTACATCTGAAAGCAGACGGGCGATATTGGCAATTTTCTGTTCGAACAACTTTTGTAACATGGCGCCTTCCTGAATACGGAAATCACAGAGGTGCCTTATGGCCTCTTTGATCGCTTTCTCAACCACATTCCATTCCTCTTCGTTCACTTCCTGGGCCTCTGTCTTGATCACGTCCGGCATGCGGAGTAGGGTTTGGAACCAGTCAGCGGGAAGTCCGATGTTCAGGTGGTCGGCAATATCTTTAATTTGATTGTAGTAGTTTTCTACCGCAGCCAAGTTGATCTGTGTGGGTGTGTCTTTACCAATATATTCGACGAATATATTAAATTCGACTTTTCCACGTTCAAGCGACTGGAGTAACAAACTGCGTATTTGCATTTCTTTTTCTTTATAGATGGAAGGAATGCGGGTAGACAAATCCAGTTGCTTGCTGTTCAGAGCCTTTATTTCTACGGTTACTTTTTTAGAAGGGAGTTCGGCTGTAACCTTACCGAATCCAGTCATTGATTGTATCATTGTTCTAAAAATTTGTGCAAATATAGCTAATCAATTGATAATTGACAATTAACAATTGACAATTAATTGGAAAAAGCCGAAACCTTCTGTGCCAGCCTTAATAAAATCGGTTTTGATCATGAGCAATACTTCGGTAAATTTTTACCGGAAAATTAAAAGTTAAACAATAGAACCGGCAAAAGTCGGTTCGAAAACACTAAAGAGGTCATTGAAATGTTGTCAAAAACGAATGGTTAAGCATGAATAAATGTGCTAAAAAGATGCTAACATACTGATAATAAAGGAGAAGAGTATTGCATAATTCGTTATTTTTTAGTAAATTAGAAGTCTCTCAACTCTTCTGATTATGACTAAAGAAACACTCCTTATGCAATACCAATCCGAGTGCCTGTCGGCTCTCAAATCAACTGCGAATATACACAAACCTTTTGAAAAGACCTTTATGGATGCAATGAAATTATTCATGGCCATTCCAGATCGTATAAACTTCCTCCAGTTGGGCAGGTATGGACGTTTTTCGGAACAGACCTACCGTAACCTTTTTGAGAATGAGACCTTCGACTGGTTTGCGTTCAACAATTCTATCATCAGCAAGCATCTCACAGGTAGAAGAAAAGCCATCGCCATCGATCCTTCCTATATCCCCAAATCAGGCAAGAAGACACCTTGGATTGGTTACTTCTGGTCAGGCTGTGCAGGGGATTATAAACGAGGATTGGAAATCATGGGCATCGGTGTCATTGACATCGACAACCATGATTGCATGGCTTTAGGTTCCATTCAGACGCCGGATTGCAAGACCTTGGATAATATGGGCAAGAATCTCGTTGACTGGTACAGCAGCTATCTAATCAGTAGAAAAGACAAGCTACAGAGCATATCCAGAACAGTGGTTGCAGACGCATTCTTTTCCAAGGAGACTTTCATAACGCCTATGTGTGAGAACAAATTCCATGTCATCAGCCGCTTCAGGAATGATGTAGTCCTGTACTATCCGACATTGGAAAAGAAAAAAGGAAGGCCGGGTCATCCCAAGTGGTTTGACGGCAGGATTGACTTTGCCAATCTGGATCTGACCCGGTGCAAGGAATACGAGGTGAACAAGGGAAAGCTATACGGATTGAGGGTATATGCAAAAGCTCTCAGAAGGTATGTTTCCTTAGCCATCTGGTATCCGATGGACGGGAGGACAGACAAGTGGCAGCTTTATTTCTCTACAGACGATTCCATGGATGGACGCGAAGTCCTGGATTATTACAGAACCAGGTTCCAGTTGGAATTTTGCTTTAGAGACGGCAAGCAGCATGCAGGAATCACCAACTGCCAGTCAACTGACTTCAGAAAGTTGGATTTTCACTTCAATGCGTCGCTCGCAGCTGTCAACTTGGCCAAAGCGGCATGTAAGAGGCTCGGAATAACCTATTCCATATCCTCTTGCAAGTCATTCATACACAATGCTTATATGCTTGAACGATTTATTTGCGTGTTCGGGATTAAACCGGACATGCAAGTTATTGACAAACTTTTCAAAGAACTCATTTTATTTACTGCCAGAGCCGCTTAGGTTTGGCGATTTTTTAACGAACTATTGTCATGAGATTACAGTTATGTTTTATATTTTTGCATCCATTATTAACCGATTGGCTTTTGACATATATTTAATTGTCAATTGCTGGTTGTCAATTGCTGGTTAAAATGTCTTGTATATTAAATATCGAAACATCGACTTCTGTATGTTCTGTAGCGTTGTCTATGGATGGTGAAGTCCTTTTTGAGAAGGCCTCGTTCGACGGTCCTTCGCATGCAGCCCTATTAGGTGTATTTGTTGAAGAAGCTCTTTCCGCATTAAAAAAGAAGGAGGGAAAAAAACTGGATGCCGTAGCGGTCAGTAGCGGTCCCGGTTCCTATACCGGACTCCGTATCGGAGTGTCTGTCGCTAAAGGCCTTTGCTTTGGTTTCGGTATTCCTCTGATCGGCATTCATACGTTGGACATCATGGCTGCTACTGCCTGCAGTAAGGGCGATTCGCAAATCGTCTCTACTACTGACGACCTTCTTTATTGCGCTATGCTGGATGCCCGGCGTATGGAAGTTTATGCGGCTATCTACAATGCTTCTTTAAAGCCTGTCCGCGAGACGAAGGCTGATATTGTGGAAGCCGGCACGTATGCTTCTTACTTGGAAAAAGGGAAAGTTTGTTTCTTTGGCAACGGTGCCTCCAAATGCAAACCGGTCATCACTTCTCCGAACGCCATCTTTATCGAAGATATCTATCCTCTTGCCGTAAACATGATTCCGCTCTCGGAACAAGCCTTTGCCGCTGGCAAGGCAGAAGATACCGCCTATTTCGAACCGTTCTACCTGAAAGAGTTCCAGGCGACGGTTGCGAGGAATAAGGTGCTGGGGGGCGTTAGGCTTCTTCGCTTTTTATCATATCCCATCCCTGAAATTGCAATAGCGTTTGGGAGGTGGAGGAATACTGAGAAAAATCCGTAGTGTAAAGTTCGGTTTTCTTAACTTTTCCTACGGATTTGATATATAATCTTTTAGTTTCTCGATAATAGATTATTGGCTATTAGAGTTCTATCTTTTTCCCGTCTTCGGTATCTATGCTTCTTTCTCCCATTAACCCTTCTTGAATAATCCCTTTTGTGATATTGCCGAATTGATCTTTGATGATAACTGTAACCCCAGCAAGACTTTTTCCAAAAAAGGGCTGGGAATAGGATGGATAAAATAAATAGTACGACTAATATTAACAGAAATATATAACTTAATGCGTATGCTGTGTAATACGCACAGAAACAAAGTATAGAAGTCATAATAAAGCGAATCAGTCCTTTCCCCTTATTTTCATCGGATAGGCATACGATAAGTATGTAGATAATGGTTGAATAGAAAATATACCCTAAAATAACGGGAATCCAACTCCCTCCGTAGACGGGGAAAAGCCGTCCGTATCCGGATAAGCGAGGTACGGAACTTTCAATACAAATTAATACAGCCAATCCATAGAGATAAAAGAGGGCGATAATGTTTTTTAAACTCTTGCGGTTAGTATCTGAGCATAATTTACTTTCTATGTTTTTATTCAGGAAAGAAGCAAATATCCCTATTAATATGATAAGTATTGGAAGAATATATAATGGGCTAAACCATTTTCCAACACCGAAAATACCCGCATAAAAGAATCTCCCGGATACCGAGTGAGCGTATATAGCAGACTGCCTGTCCTTTCTTGGAAATAGATTTTTGTATAGTGGAAAAAATAGAGCCATTCCCCAAACTCTTTCCTGATCTTTTTTTCGGGTTTTGTATTTTCAAAGTGCAAAATCCGTACTTCAGGATATTTATCTCCGTAAACTGTTTTGAGTGAATCTAATTGAGGTTGTTTCAAACCACAATAATGGCATAGCAAATAGAGTGCTTCTTGATCCCCTTTTTGGGCATCCGCTATAATATCAGGGATTTTTTCTTTTGAAATATGATAATCGCAAGATATCAAGAAAAGAAAGAAGCTGACGCTTAACAATAGGTTGCAAAACTTTTTCATAATGCTTTTTTTATCTGTCTAATCCCCTATGACAGTATGGATAAAAAGAAGCGAGGGATTAATCGTTTATCATCCCTCTAATGCTCTTGACTATCTACATTGCAATCAAAAACAAAAGTCCCATATCTTTTATCAGCATAGAAAATATTGGCATAGGTACTTTTGTTTATTACCTTGCAAAGTAGAATTATCAAGATTTTAGAGCAAGATAATATTGAAACGCTTCTGTGTTAATTTTTATGGTGTTAATATTTGTATTGTTATTTGTAATAATCGCAGGTGAGTAGGGATTCCTATAAATAGACTCCTTCAGCTTCCAAGCTCCTCTTGTATTGTTGTGCCTTGTCCAAATGCCAGTTAGCCTCATTCTTAAGTCTATTCCCTTCGTTTTGATGATGCTCTGAACTACGATAGCAACTTTGGGCTTGGTTGTTATAAGATTCATCATTGAACTCATTATATTTCCATTCATAATCTTCTGCATATCTTTTTTCAACATCAGCTTGCTCAAATTCTTTTTCGGCTTTTTCATTATATTGTTCGTAGTAATATTTTTCATCTTCATAATTTCTTTTCAATTCCTCAATGTAGCTTTGTTTATCGGAGTTATTGCCCGAACTTCTATTTGAACGCTCTTCACGGGAGGCTGGATAAGAGTTGTCTCTTGGATGAGGGTATGAGCAACCAGAGTCACTACTACCGGATGATGAGGTATTGTTGCTGAATTGCCCTATAATTCCGAAAACAACACCGATGCTGCCACCTATCATGAAACCAGGCCAAAATGCATCGAATATCCAATACGATAACCCTCCCACTATAAGCCCCGGAATCAAGGAAGCCCCAATTAAAAATAAAGCTATCTTAAAGGCGATTACAACCAATACGAAGGCGACAAAAAGGCCGATGATTTTCAAGATTATTTCCATGATATTTTGTTTTATTGATTCAATTTGATAATCCGTGGTTTTTCCTTCTCATATCCCGGCATACATTGGCCTATATCGGCACCTATGTAGGTCGGGTCGCATATCAGGTAGCGTTTGTCACCAGTGCGGATATAGCTGCCCGGGATTTCCTTTTCTATCCGGACTCCTGTAGCCACATGGTCGCTGTAATGCAGCAGGACGATCTCTTGTTTCAGCAGGCGGCGGACTAGCCAGGAGAAGAAGATCGCTCGGTCTTCGCAATCGGAATAGGGGTAGTAGAAAGTCTCTTCGGGGAAGAGCGATCGTTCGCGGCCGAATTGCTGGCCGTCTGTCTGGTAACGGAAAGCCGATTGGGTGAAATGCAGTAAAAAATTCAGGGCATCCTCCCTGCTCAACGGGGCTATCCGGCTTCCCAATCCTTGGCAGGTATTTTCGGCGAAAGCGACATCGACCGGCATATCGGCATAGACCGCCAAGTCCGTGTGGGGCATATCGTTGAAAAAGGAGATCCTATTTTGGTTGACCGGACTGTTCAGGCTGCAATCCCGGTATGTCCTGTTTGTGTCGCGGTAGTCTTCGGCCAAGAGCATCGGCTCCGTGATGGCGAGGCTGAACGGGCGTTGTTTGTTTCGGGAGAGGGATGGCAATGTCCGCACTGGGGTGGCGGATGGCTTTTCCCCGGCGGTGAACAAGTAATATTTCTTTCCGTTTTCCGGCAGGTAGCTGTAAGCATATACTTTTTCTTGGATGGGAACTAATAGGGCGTACTTCTTTGTCTATAATCCCCATTTTGATGTCGTAGCCATATGTATGTAAGGCGTAGTGCATGAAAATGGTCCGAGTGTTGTCGTCTTTCAGCTGGGGTAATTGTCTGGCTGTTTGCTTGAGCAGGCAGAAAAAAGCCCAGTCGTTCAGCCGCATTTCTAATTTTACGGTAATCAAGTCGGTAAACAATGAGCCGTTTTTTTGTTTGCCAAATTGTTCCCACAAATCGGCAATCTGTTTTTTCGCGGACTTGTGCTAACTGGCAAGGTTCGATGTTGTGGGTAAATTGTAAGGTTGATCCGTAAAAAGCTATTTGTACGTTATATTTTCCGACCTCTTTTTTCTTCTCTTCGAAGATGATGGGAGGAAGAGGCGGTGTTTGCAATCCGTCCGGTTTCGGAGCAACAATCAATTCGCTTGTCTTCGAAGGCCGTTTCTGTGGAGAGGCGGGGGGGAGATTGTCCGGTTTTGGGCGTTCGAATGGCTCGATCCCCTTTTCTAATCTGTATTCCTGCCAAGTCTGGCGCAGGTATCGGGCGTATTCCCGTTCGTTTTGCTTTTGGTATTCGGCAAACTCCGCCCGCATCTCTTTCCGCATTTGTTCGAATATCTCCCGGTCGCTTTGGGCGTGTCCGGACAGGCAGAACAGCCCGATTAGGCATAATATATAAACATCTCTTCTCATGGCAGGATTGTTTTATGGTGAGGAAAAGGGAGGAGGTGTGCCTGTCTTATTCAGACACGACCTCCTCCGGTAAGATTGTGGATTATTGAGCTTTCTCGTAATCGTAGATGGCTTTGATTTCCTGATTGCTCAAAGCACGGTTGTAGAAACGGATGTTGTCTATTTTCATGCTGCCGAAAGTCAGATTTTTATAAGCCCCTTCACCATCTCCTCCGATCTGGATCTTGGTCGCTTTCCCATTGTTGCTTCCTTCATCGAAATTTCCATCGGTCGTATCGATCAGCTTCCCGTCAATGTATAATTTTTTTATGCAATCGCTGCTTGTGTAAGTATCCTCGTTCGGGGTACAAATCAGAGTGACCATGTGCCATTGGCTGTCTTGGAGCGGTTTGAAGGAATAGGAGAATAGATAACTGTTATAAAAGTCATAATATCCGGTCGTAAATTCGAATTTACCGTTTGAGTCGGCTAATAAGCCGGGTACGTTGTAAGTCTTGTTGCTTGGGCAAACAGCGTTGAATATGACACCTGCGCCGAAATCTTTCAGCCACAGGGAGACGCTATAAGATGTTTTTGCCTTGAACGGGTTGTGAGGGATGTTGACGAACTGTTCCTTGGTGCCGTTGATGAACAAAGCTTTCCCTTTTCCATTCGGCGTATTATCTACGAATGTCGGGTTGTTCATCAGAACACCATTCATTTGGTTGTCTGTCGCATCGTCGGCATTTTCGTTATCGAACGTGTAGTAGGCCATCAGTCCGGCAACAACATTTTCTCCACTTCCGGGTTGATCTGGATTGTCCGGATTATCGGGATCATCCGAGTCTTCACCATTGCCACCTCCGCTTGCCAATATCGTGACATCGGCTGCACCGGCGTTGGAAGTGATGATGATGGAGTAGCTGTAGTTCTTCCCCTTTTCGAGTTTGCTACGGTCTATTTTGACGGTTACGGAACTTCTTTTGCCGGGAGCCGTGTTACCGGCGGATGGGGTGATTTCAGAAATCCAGTCGCAATCTTTTTTGATGGTCCATTGCAGTTCGATTTTCCCGCTGTTGCTGATTTCGAAAGCAGCTATATTGTTGCTTGTCCCCAAATTGATTTCCGATTTGTTCACTTTCAGGTAGCCGTCACCGGGGCGGAGCAGGATGTCGCATTGGGCGGTTTGTCCCGGCACGACTGTTACGTTGCCTACATTCGTCTGGTAGCCGTCTTTGGCGATTTGTAGGGTGTATTGTCCTGCTTCGAGTGTTGTGTATTCAAAGCGGCCGTCACTTCCGGTCACCGTTTTCTTCCCTCCGGGGTTGATGGTGACGCTGGCTGTCCGGATCGGTTCGCCGGTGGCTTCATCGGATACATAGCCGTGCACGTTGCCGTATAATTCCGGCTCCTCTTCCGTACAAGAAGTGGCTGTCAAACCTAAAGCTAAAAACAAGGCAAACAGCCATGAACAAGAAAATTTAAAGATAGGATTCATATCGTTTTTTGTTTTAAAATTGATAACACAAACGGACTCCGTTGCAATCGGGCGAAGCAACGGGGGTGAAAGACAGATGGCTTTTCTTGACAATGGTCCGTTTTTTCCCATTGGCCACCAAAGCATCGATCAAGTTATATAGGTATAGGGCAGCCGCGCTTCCGATGCAGACATCCCGGAATGTCCGGCAATTGTCGGCTTTGTCGGCATAGCTGCGTATGTGGTCGGCGTTTTGTGTCCGGTGCATCTTCTTCGAATAGTTTTTCCGCATATTCTCGAATGCGACCGCCCCTCCGGCCAAAGCCGCTTCGCCACCTAATATGCAGACTCCTTTCACTACGCTCCCTTTGTAGATTTGTCCGCATCCGGGGATGATGGAGCGCACCAATCCTCGTGCTCCGTATTTGCGTGAGAAGGTGACTTCATCGAAGATAGCCGTCTCGCCCGGGTGGACGGCTACGGCGTAGAGCGTGAAGCAACGGTATTCCCTTGCCCGTCCATTGTAAGAGACGTATTCCCAATATTCGTCTATTTTCTTGTAGATGACACGTTGCGTTGCCCCTTTGCTCTCATATTCAAACTCGATATAGGAGCTCTCTTTCCCGGAAGCCTGTTCCAAACTTCCGCCTGACCGGATCGTCCCGCCGATCTCCCTGTCCTGTTTGATCTTTTCGGCCAGGTCGAGGATGCAATCGTAGCGGGCTTTAGCCAACGTGCTGCCTCCGGCTTCAGCGATCCGGTAAACGAATGTCCGGTTTCCGGGGGCAGGGGTTTTGTCGGCAAGCCAATCGGGTTTGGATGGCTCCGAACGTTCCAATATATCCTGCCCGTGGGCCGGACCGGATATATTCAGAAGGGACAGAACGAAGAGCGTTGTTATTATATAATGTATGTTCATTCTATGTCTGGCCTTTTGTTTACGTGTTCCCGGATCTTGTCGGCATATTTTTGGTCAAGGTCAACATTGTCCAAGGCTTTTTTCATGGCTGCTTCCCGGCTGGCCTGTGCTTTTACCTCATCGATCAGGTAATGTATTTCGCAATCCAACTTGCCGTCTTGGCGGTTGCGCACCAATGTATAAACCTCTTTGAGGTCTCCCCGTATCAGTCGTTCGACGGTACTGGAGTAGGCTGCGTAGAGGTTGTCCCTTTCCGTGCCCAAGGCTTGTGACAATTGGGCATCGCTGTCGATCGCCCCTTTGACCAGCCGGGTCGCGGTTGCCGCATAGCGGTTGCTGGCGTTGGCTGCTGCCGCTTCCTTCCCGATGCTGACGACAGCGAAGTTGTTTGCCGTACCGGTCACCTCGACAAGGTCCGGGTTTTCGTTCAGGCGGTCGATCACGGAAGAGAGTACGCCGCGAAGTGTTCGCGAGGAACCCT
>ENA-OQCB01000632-OQCB01000632.1-human-gut-metagenome-genome-assembly--contig:-NODE-632-length-16146-cov-3.035895_pt1 | contig 16146 bp, 17 predicted proteins | sample MGYA00242493_ERZ504568 | MGnify/ENA primary metagenome ERZ504568 (study PRJEB26092, sample SAMD00036229) | human gut metagenome | host: Homo sapiens | study: EMG produced TPA metagenomics assembly of...
TCAACGACGTGGATATCTCTGTCAGGAGACAGCTGGGCGAGAAATAAACGCGTCCATTAAGGGCGATATTATAGCCAACTGCGGAGAGGATACATATGAACATGCTGATGGCTGCCGTGGCGGCTGAGCGGCGGGAGCAGGGGGAGGAGTAAATGAAAAAAACTATTGAGATTGGCTGGATGTGAATTTTGAGGCAATCCTCATGGTACTCTTTTTCTCCCTGATGATATTGCTGGTTACTGTGCAGTGGTGCTGCGGTTTATCTTTAAAACAGGAGTTTTCCTGGGGCGAGGAAGTGGCCAGGCTGCTGTTTGTATGGATGTCCTTTTCCAGCTTTGGCTATCTGACCAGGGGAAGCCGCCATGTGCGGGTGGGCTTTTTCAGGGAGCTGTTCCCGGTCCGGACCCAGAAAGCCATTCTGATTTTATGCGATGTCCTCTTTCTCGTATTTTCCGCAGGCGGGCTGAGGGCAATGGTGCAGCTTTGTTCTGACGCATGGCGTTTTCAGGATATGCTGACAGCTGTTCCGTGGAACTACAACGCCCTTTATCTGGCCGGAATGCTGGGCTTCTTTATGATGGTGGTGCGCAACATCCAGATCCTGGTGTGGAAATTCCGGCACTGGGGGGATGATCTGGAACGGTTTGTGAACTACGACGGCGATTATTATGAGAACAACCGGATCTGCTTTGAACCCAAGGTAAAGGATGTCCTGGAACTGGCGGAAAAAGAGGCGGCGGAACTGTTGGAGAAGGGGGAATAAAGGCTTATGGTTGCAATCTTATTGTTCGTATCGTTGATTCTGTTTCTGCTGCTTTCCATCCCGATTGGCGTCAGCCTGGGGCTGGCCTCCCTGACCACCATCCGGACCATGGACTGTATCAGCATGACCACCTTTGTACAATCCATGATACAGGGACTGAATTCCTTTCCTCTGATGGCGGTTCCCTTGTTTACATTTGCCGGGGAGGTTATGGGGAAGGGCGGTATTTCCAGGCGCCTTATAGACCTGGCGAGGGTATTCACTGGCCGGTTTACAGGCGGATTGGGCATTGTGACTATTGTCACATCCCTGTTCTTCGCCGCTATCGCGGGCACAGGCTCTGCGGCCGTGGCAGCCATCGGACTTATCATGATTCCGGCCATGGTGAAGAATGGCTATGACAAGGGGTATTCCAGTGCATTGGTGGCAACCGCAGGAACCGTGGGCGTAATCATTCCGCCAAGCGTCTGTATGGTGGTCTATGCCGTAGCGGCAGGCGCCTCCATCAGCGGCCTGTTCATGGCCGGAATCATGCCGGGGCTTCTTATTGGGGCTGGCCTGATTCTGTACTCAGTATTCTATTCAAGAAGGCATGGGTATAAAGGGGAAGATAAGCGGTATACTCCGGGAGAGATATGGCAGATTATACTGAAGGCCATTCCTGGTCTGATGATTCCTGTTATTATCCTGGGCGGTATCTACGGCGGCGTATTCACACCCACCGAGGCAGCGGCCATAGCAGGCGTGTACGGTGTGATTGTGGGACTCTTTATATACAGGGAGATCAAACCGTCGGACCTGATTTATATTATGTACCGTTCCGTGCTGATGTGCGCGCCGGTACTGCTCATCATAGGCATATCCACCGGCTTCGGACGCATCCTGACCATTACCCAGGTGCCGGTCATGATTGCGGATGCCATTCTGGGACTGACCAGCAGCAAGATACTGGTGCTGCTTCTCATCAATGTACTGCTCTTGATTGTGGGAACCTTCATGGAGACCAATGCGGCCATCATTATCCTGACGCCCATCCTGCTTCCGATTGTGACCAGGCTGGGAGTGAATCCCATCCATTTCGGAATCATCGTGGTAATGAACCTGTCCATCGGCTTTATCACTCCGCCTTTGGGAGCCAATCTGTTCATGGCCTGTCAGGTGGGGGAGATATCCTTTGATAAGCTGGCGCGGAAGATATGGCCGTGGATCGTGGTCATGGTGGCGCTTCTGATGCTGGTTACATACATACCACAGATATCCATGGCGCTGCCTGAGGCGATGGGAGTGATTTGACAGCAACAGAACCAGATATGAAACAGCGGCTTTGGCAAATCAAAGCCGCCGTTTTTGCGTTGTTCTAATCCGCGCTCATTCATTTAACAGAATACGGCCACATTTATGCAGATGCATGCAGGCTATCCAACACGGAGCAGTGAGGCGGAACGCTGCTTAAACAGCGGCGTGTCATGCGGTGCCCCTGGTCTTTAAGGTGCAGGGGAAAAGCGTCAGATTGGTGGATTCCGAGGGCTGCTTCTCTGACAGCAGCAAATCCAATACTCTGTCAATCATGCTGTCCATGGGCTGGACAAAGGAAGTGATGCTGTAGGAGTTGTAGGAAGCCAGCTCTATATCGTCGAAGCCTATGACTGCCACGTCCTCCGGCACCTTCAGATTGTATTCAAACCGGGCGCAGTCCAGGACTCCGGCGCAGACCAGGTCGCTGACACAGAACAGGGCTTTGGGGCATGTTCCTTCCTGCTCCAGAAGCCTTCTGAAACCATCCCTGCCCCCTTCGTAGGTAAACGGGGTGTTGATGACAGAGCAGTCATGAATTCCCCGCTCCTCCAGACGGGACACAAAGCCTCTGCGGCGGTCGTGGCTGGTGGAAGCCTCGTCGTGGCCTCCTATAAAGGCAAAGCTGCGGTAGCCCTTCATGAAAAAGTAATCCGCGCAGTCGCGCCCTGCCTGTACGTTGTCGCAGCAGACAGCCTGGATTCCAGGGGTATTCATATAGCGGTTAAACAGAACCACAGGAACCCCGAAGTCCACGCAGGTATCGGCCAGATCGGATGTCAGGGTCACGGATGTGATCAGGATGCCGTCCACCCTGTACTGCAGGATTTGATGGATTAGGTCCTTCATATGGCCTTCATCATCCAGATAAAAAAAACAGGATCTGCTTGCCCATGGAGCGCAGCCGGATAGAAAGCTTGCTTAAGACCGTTGCGTAGAATGGATTGGTGGTGTTCTGCATAATGACGGCCACAATGTTGGTGCTGTTGGATATAAGACTCCTGGCAATCGCGTCAGGGGCGTATTTTAAGGCGCTGGCAGCGTCCAGAACCCGCTGGCGCGTAGATGGATTCATCTTCGAGGCGGGATTGAAGGCCCTTGATACAGTGGCCTGGGATACGCCGGCCAGCTTTGCCACGTCGATGGAGGTATTGTGGCCGCGCCCATTTGCGCGCTTGCCGGTATTCTGGATGCTGTCGCCAGAATCAGAGCTTTTCATAAGAAAAATCCTCCTTGGTGTGCTGAATATGTGCGGTAACCGCACTGAATATAGTTAACAGTACCATAAATTATGGTTATTTGCAAGGTAACAAAGGGAAAATATGGGTGAATACGATTTATAATGCAACAGCTGCGTTGTAATTCAAAAATACCAAAGAGAAATTGTTAGAAGTGTACAATAAATGTAATGATAGTTTGAGTAAAATAACTAAAATACTTAAAAGTTAAAAATACATTGACGAACAGGCGGCATTGGGAATATAATGAGTTTACAAACAAATGTATACGTATTCAAAAACGGCGAAAAAACAAAGTTGTATATTCCGAAAAACAACAGTTTTAATACTTTAAGTTAAAAAAACGGAGATACAGCATTAAATATGAAAAATAAAAATGAATAGGTATACATAATTGGAAAATACAGATAAAAACAAGTAATCAGGAGGAAAAACAGTGGGCAATACAGTATTGATGCGCGGTGAAACCGTGACTGCGTTTACGCAGGAATTATTCCAGAAGGCCGGAATGAGCGAACCAGATGCGAAGTATCATGCAGAATGTCTTGTAAATACCAATTATTGGGGAATTGATTCCCATGGCGTGATTCGGGTTCCGGCTTATTTTAAGAGAATGTTAAATGGGGGCCATTAACACCAACCCTCAGATCAAGGTGGTGCGGGGCGAGGGATGCCTTGAGGTCCTGGACGTGGACGCGGCAGCCGGATTCATCGGCGGCAGGGCAGGTATGGAGCGCGCCATGGACCACGCTGCTGTAAGCGGCATAGCGGCCTGCGGCGTCATCAACAGCAACCACTTTGGAGCAGGCGCCCTCTATGTCCGCATGGCGGCTGAGCGGGGCATGATTGGAATTGCCATGACCAATGTAAAACCTCTGATTGTGGCTCCGGGAGCCAGTGTTCCGGTGACAGGAAACAATCCCATTGCCTTCGGCATCCCTACATACGGCGAATTCCCATTTGTGCTGGATATGTCCCTTTCCGTGGTGGCAGGCGGCAAGCTTACCCTGGCAATCAAGAAGAAGGAAAAGATTCCTATGGACTGGGCAACTGATAAGAACGGCCGTCCCACCGATGATCCCCAGGCAGCCTTTGACGGATATCTGCTGCCCATGGGCGGACACAAGGGATTGGGCTTATCCTATGTGGTGGACATATTATCCGGCCTGATAACAGGAGGCGTTTTCTCGAAGGATATGAAGAGCATGTACGCCAATCCCAAGGACCCAAGCCTGACCGGCCATTTCTTTATCGCCATGGATATCTCCAAGATTATATCAAGGAACAGATGAAGGAGCGCATGGCGCAGTTTAAGGACCAGCTGAAGGCAACGCCCATGTGGCAGGAAGGGGCTCAGATGCTTCTGCCGGGCGAGATTGAGTACCGTAAGGAACAGGAGAGACGTCAGAACGGTCTTCCTATTCCGGTGACCACCTACGAGGAACTGGCAGAGCTTAAGAAGGAATATGACATCCAGGCTCCGCTGACCATAATCCAAGAGTAATTTATCTGAGCACATAATATAAGGAGAGGATACAATATGAAACTGGAAAATAAAGTTGCCATTATCACCGGCGGTACAAAGGGAATCGGATATGGAATCGCGGAAGAGTATCTGAAGGAAGGCGCAAAAATCACCATTTGTTCCAGAAACGCCCAAGAGGGCGTGAAGGCGGCAAAAGAGCTGGGAAAGCTGGGAGAGGTGCTGTACCTGCAGGCCGATGTTTCATCTATCGAGGATAACCAGATGCTGGTGGATGAGACAGTGAAGAAGTACGGAAGGCTGGATATTTTTGTGGCCAACGCGGGAATCAATGATCCTGACAAGACCCACTACCTGCACATCACGGAAGAACAGTATGACAGGATTCTGGGCGTCAACCTGAAGGGACTGTTCTTTGGAGGCCAGCTGGCGGCAAGGCAGATGGTAAAGCAGGGGCAGGGCGGAGCCATTGTCAATATTTCTTCTGTGAACGCTTACCTGGCCTTGGACAGCCAGATGTGCTATACCACCAGCAAGGGCGGAGTCAGCCAGCTGACCAAGGTACAGGCTGTGGCTCTCACTCCCTATGACATCAAGGTAAATGCCATCTGTCCGGGTCCCATTGAGAGTGAGCTTATGAGGCGTGTTGGATCGGATGAACAGCTGTTTAACACGGTGATTTCCAGGACGCCCATAGGCAGGATCGGAACTCCTAATGAATGCGGAAGGCTGGCCGTGTTCCTGGCCTGCGATGATTCCAATTTCGTGTACGGACAGTCCATATACATTGACGGCGGCAGAAGCTTCCAGGCATTCCCGGTACCGGGTTACAAGACGGTTACGGATGAACAGTATGAGAAGCTTATGGAGCTGGAGCAAAAGTAGAGGAGGAATAAAAGGTGAAGAAAATGGGGTTGCCGAAAGTCGGCATGATTACCTTTAGCGATGCAAGAGAACATGAGTACAAGGTGCTTTACGAGGAAAAGACAGCAGCCAGGATAAAACGGACCGTTGAATACTTTGCTGACTATGAGATGGAGCTGCATACCTTTGACACAGTGGCACGTTCTCCCCAGGATATTGACCGTCAGACAGATGAGCTTAAGAAGAAGGGGGTGGAAGTATTTATTGCCAATATCCCCTGCTGGACCTGGCCCAACGGAGTGGTCCGGGGAGTGCTGAATATGGGCCTTCCCACCATACTTCTCTCCAATGACGATCCCGGAACCCATGGAACCGTAGGATTCCTGGGCTCAGGAGGAGCGTTAAACCAGATAGGCTACAAACATCTTCGGATACAGCAGGATTTTACGGATGAGCACCCGAATCTGTTTGATACCAAGATGATGCCTTACATACGGGCCGCTGCCGCTGTGAGAAAGCTGCAGGGCAGGATATTCGGCTTTATCGGAGGCCGTTCCCTGGGCATTGACACGGGAAGTTTTGATCCCATGCAGTGGAAGAAACTGTTTCAGATTGACAGCGACCACATTGACCATGAAGAAATCGTCCGCAGGGCTGAGGCGATTGATGAGAGCAGGGTGGAAGCCGTATTCAAGTGGCTGGTGGATTCTGTGGGTTCTGTGAAGTATGACGAAAAGCTGACCGAAGAGCGGTTAAAATATCAGGTGGCCTGTTATCTGGCAACCAAGGATATTATCGCTGACCGCCATCTGGATTTCGGCGCCATCAAATGTATGCCGGACATGACGAATTTCAGGGCGCCCCAGTGCATTTCCACGGCACTGCTCAACGGTGGATACGATGCGGACGGGGAGTTCGACCCATTCCCTATTTCCTGTGAGGCTGATGCGGACGGAGCCCTGACCATGGAGATGTTAAAACTTATCTCCGGGGGAATGCCCACCATGTTCGCGGATGTGAGCCATGTGGGATACAAGGAAAAGCTTATATACCTTCCAAACTGCGGTTCCATGTGCACCTACTATGCGGGCCGGTGCTGCGACGGATGCAGGAACATGAAGAACATCGAGCTGCGCAGGGCAAACAGGCCTTCCGGAGGTGCTGTTACCTTTACCGTGCCGAGCGCAGGCGAGATGACCATGGCAAGGCTTTGCAGGGTGAATGGAAAGTATCAGATGTTTATTATTGAGACAGAGTTTGTGGACCCGTCCAAGGAGATTCTGGATGCCTTTGTGAAAGCAAGGGGCGTGCATCAGCTTCCGGTTGCATTTATGAAAGCGGATTTTGATATTGAGAAATTTGTGGACAGATTCAACTCCAACCACATCAGCGGTGTGGCGGGCCATTATAAAAAGGAACTTATCAATCTGTGCAGTCTGCTGGACATTGAGCCGGTTGTGATACAGTAGAATGTGAGGCGGTGTAAGTGGGACTTTCCTATGAGAGTTTTGATGAACGGTTTTTCGATGTGGTGGATGTGAAACAGGATCTTGCGACGGTCTGTTCCGGCTTTACCTTCATCGAAGGCCCTATATGGAACGATGTTACAGGATGCCTGACCTTTAACGATATCCCGGAGAGCAGGACTTACCGTCTGGAACAGGGCAAAACGGTAAGGCTTTTGCGGGAAGATACACATAAGGCCAATGGAAATGCCTATGACATGGATAGCAACATCATTGTCTGTGAGCATGTGCGAAGCTGCATATCCAGGACCAATGACCAGGGGGAAAACCTGGAAGTGCTGGTAAGCCATTATGGGGATAAGGAGCTTAACAGTCCCAACGATGTGGTGGTCAGAAGCGACGGGGTTATCTTTTTTACGGACCCCAGATTTGGAAGGAATCCGTCCCGGGTGGGACTTGAGAGGCCCCAGGAACTGGATTTCCAGGGTGTGTTCTCCTTTGACCCGGGGACAGGGGAGCTTAAGCTGCTGGCAGATGATTTTGAAAATCCCAACGGCCTGTGCTTTTCCCCGGATGAAGCCTTCCTCTATGTCAATGACTCGCCGAAAAAGCACATCCGTAAGTTCAGGGTGGAAGCGGACGGCACCTTAAGCGGCGGGGCCGTATGGGCAGAGACAACGGGAGAGGGCGCGGGCCTGCCTGACGGAATGAAGACGGACAGCCGGGAAAACGTGTATTGCTGCGCCCAGGGCGGAATTCATATTTTTAATAAAAATGCGGACTATCTGGGAATCATCAAGGTTCCTGAGCAGACCGGCAACTGCGCCTTTGGGGGACCGGACATGGATATTCTTTATCTGGCAGCCTCCACCACGCTCTACAGCTTCCGGATTAAAGGCCGCGCAGATAAAAACGGGAGGAAGATATTAAATGGTCAGGGAAAATAAAGTAAAACAGAAACTGAAAAACGGCGAAGCCGTAATCGGAACCTTTGTAAAGACAGTGGATCCCAGTGTGATTGAAATTCTGGGATGCAGCGGGATGGAGTTCTTTGTTATAGACAGTGAACACGTCTCCTATAACCCGGAAACCATCACGGATTTGGTAAGGGCCTCAGACCTGACGGGAATCGTGCCCATTGTCCGGGTCAGGGAAGCCACGGCGGTGAACATTATGCAGGCCCTGGATACAGGAGCCCTGGGTTATCATGCGCCGAACGTGGATACACCGGAGCAGGCCAGGATTGCAGTGGATGCGGGTAGATATACGCCTCTTGGAAACAGGGGATTTGCGCCCACCCACAGGGCTGCCAATTACGGCATGATGGATAAACAGGAGTATATTGACAAGGCCAACAAGGAGATTCTGACCATCATCCACTGTGAGACAATGGAATTCCCTGGGTAATCTGGACGAGATTCTTAAGTTAGAGGAGCTGGATGTGGTATTTATCGGGCCCATGGACTTGTCCCAGTCCCTGGGACGGGATGTGATGGGCCAGAGGAACCACCCAAAGCTTCTGGAAGCCATTGACCAAATCATCGAGAAGGTAAACAAGGCGGGCAAGGCAGTGGGCACTGTGGCGGACAACGCGCAGATGGCAAAGGAACTGATGGAAAAGGGAGTGCGCTATATCCCTATCAGCTCCGATCAGGGCATGATTGGAAATATGGCGAAAAACATTGTAAAAGAGTTTAACCAGTATTCAAAATAATATTAAAATAAAAGGAGATATATTAAAATGAAAAAGCAGACAGAATTCAAATTAGACAAGAGAGATTCCGTATGGTTCCAGGACAATACGGCAGCTGTAAACTGTGCTTACGCAAAGGAAGTGTGTGACATTGCGATTCTTCCAATCGGAGCCATCGAACAGCACGGACCTCACTGCCCATGCGGCAGCGATTCCTTTAACGCCATGGGTATTGCTGAGGCGGTTGCCAGAAAGTCCGGCGCCATGATTCTCGCCTGCCCGATGTACGGCTCCCATCCGGCTCACCACTGGGGCATGCCCGGAACCATCCCGCTGACCTTTGAGACCCATGTGGGACTTTTGACCGATATCGTCCGCGGCGCTGCCAACGCAGGCTTTAACAAGTTCCTGATTATCTCCGCCCATGGCCAGACCATGTCTATGTTTGAGGCGGTTCATAAGTTAGGTATCGAGGGATACTTTACCATCGGCAGCACCTGGTATGATTTCCTGAGAGACAACAAGAAAACACTGGATACATTTATGTGGCATGCAGATGAGGCGGAGACTTCTGTGGCTCTGTCCCTGTATCCCGACAAGGTACATATGGACCTGGCTGTACCGGGCAAGGCCCACGGCCTCATCGACTCCAAGTGGAAGATCGCGCCAGGCCAGGCAGCAGGTGAAGGCATGCTGTACCACTTCGAGGGAACCTTCTCCCTGATGGAGAAGGATGACCTGGATACAGGTGTAATTGGGGATCCCACCAATGCAAGCAAGGAAAAGGGCGACAAAATCGTGGAGAGATGCGCGGATCTGTACTGCGAACTGCTTGAAGAGGTAAAGACAAAGTATCCATGCGGCGTGAATCCTCTGGGCTTCCGCAATCCTCTGGGTTATAACGGCACCAACAATATCCAGTATGACGCAATGCACGACGAACACGGCAACCTGAAGAAATAACAGCCAGGCAATAAAGCCTGCCGGCAGCTAAACAGACCGGCAGGTAAACAGGCCGGCAGGCGAACCATAGATCAAAAACAGACAGGCGGGGTGGATATGAGAGAAATCACCAGATTACCGGCAGGAGAGCTGGAGCATAAGGCTGAACGGGATGAGGGACGGATTGAACGGCTCCTTGGGGACGCAATCAAAAGGAGCGGCAGGAAGCTCGTGGTGCTGGATGACGATCCCACCGGTGTCCAGACCGTTCATGACGTCTCGGTGTATACGGACTGGTCGGAGGAATCCGTGCTGCAGGGCTTTCAGGAGGAAGGGAACCTGTTCTATATTCTTACCAACTCCAGGGGCTTTACAGAGGACGAGACAAAAAGGCCCACCAGGAGATTGCCGGAAATATAGTAAAGGCTGCCAGGAAAACAGGCCGGGATTTTCTCATTATGAGCCGCGGCGATTCCACACTCAGGGGACATTATCCCCTGGAGACCCAGGTGCTGCGGGATGTACTGAGCCGGGAAGGACAGCAGGAAACAGACGGCGAAGTCATCTGCCCCTTTTTCAAAGAGGGGGGACGCTTTACCATCGGAAACATCCACTATGTCAGATACGGCCGGGAACTGGTGCCTGCGGGGGAGACGGAATTTGCCGCCGACAGGACCTTTGGATATCGTTCTTCCAATCTGGCTGATTATGTGGAGGAGAAGACGAAAGGCGCCTATCCGGCTGGTGAAGTCATCTGCATCGGCCTGGACGACCTAAGACACGGCAGAGTGGATAAGGTGGCTGGACAGCTGATGGAGGTCAGGAACTTTAATAAGGTGATTGTGAACGCTGTGGACTACGGCGACTTAAAGGTCTTTGCCCTGGCTCTCTATGAGGCCATGGGGCAGGGAAAACGGTTCCTGTTCCGGACAGCAGCCTCCCTGGTAAAGGTGATGGGAGGCATCACGGACCAGCCCCTTCTTACCAGGGAGAAGATGGCGCTGCCGGAGAACGGACACGGTGGCGTCATCGTGGTGGGGTCGCATACAGCCAAGACCACCAGACAGCTTATGGAGCTTAAAAAGGTACCCGGAATACGGTTCCTGGAATTCAATTCCGACCTGGTGTTAAATGACGCCGCGTTCAGGGAAGAGACAGAGCGGACTCTGGAGCTGATTAGCCAGACCATAGCGGAGGGAAAGACGGCTGCGGTCTATACCAGAAGGAAACTGCTGGAATTTAAGGATGACACCAGGGAAGCCGCCCTTATGCGTTCTGTGAAGATATCGGAGGCAGTGCAGTCCCTGGTGGGGAACCTGAAAGTGGTACCCGCTTTTGTGGTAGCAAAAGGAGGCATCACTTCATCTGATGTGGGCACAAAGGCGCTCCGGGTGAAGCGGGCCACGGTAATGGGGCAGATATGTCCCGGCGTGCCGGTCTGGCAGACGGGGAAGGAGAGCCGGTTTCCGCATATTCCATATGTGATATTTCCGGGTAATGTGGGAGAGGATGCGACTCTCAGGGAGGCAGTGGAGATATTGCTGGGGCGATAAGCGGAATAAGATATACATAGTATAATGGAAAATGGGCTGTACCGTATTGTCTGTGACTGCGGTGCCGGCCCTTTTTCGTCTGCCTGCCGTTCAAAACCGGACAGCAGATGCCTGGTTATCGCCGGATGCAGGACTCTTGACTTCCTGGGAAATCTGGTCTACTATTAAATGGAATTTCAGATTAGACTTGAGATTAGGAGAGACTGGTTCATGAATAAGAAAGAAGCAAATGAGATCAAAAAATTGTTTACACCTGCAGGCTGCGCCATCACCCGTATCTGCGGCTGCTATGTGGACGCGGAGAAAAATAAAAAGACGGAGCTTAAGGAGGCATTCCTCTCTCTCCAGGAGGAAGAGGCCTTTAAATATTTTACCATATTCAGAAACGCCCTTTCCGGGACCATCGGAAAGAATCTGATTAATATGGAGTTTCCTTTACATACGGAGGCAGAAGGAGGTACCCAGCATTTTCTCTTAAAGCTCAGGGACAGCCAGTTAAAGGATGACGCCATACTGGAGGAGTTCTATGACAAGGTCATTGCGGCATATGACTACGGCGAGAATTATTATATCATCCTTATCCACTGTGCCTACGATATCCCGGCCAAGGCAACGGACGGTACGGAGATGTTTGACGCGTCGGACTATGTATACGAATTCATACAGTGTACCATCTGTCCTGTCAAGCTTTCCAAGGCCGGATTGTGTTACAACAGCCTTACAAATACCATTGAAAACCGCGACAGGGACTGGCTGGTGGAAGCGCCCGTCCAGGGATTTCTGTTCCCTGCCTTTAACGACAGGAATACGGATATCCACAGCCTTTTGTACTATGCCAAGAACCCGGAAGAGCTGCCGGATACCCTGATCGACGAGCTGTTAGGCTGCGTGATTCCCATGTCTGCCAAGAGCCAGAAGGAGACATTTCAGGCCATTGTGGAGGAGACACTGGGTGAAAACTGCGATTTTGAGACAGTGAAGAACATCCATGAGAACCTGAGCGAGCTGGTGGAGGAGACAAAGGACGAGCCGGTCCCGCTGACCCTGGACAAGTATCAGGTGAAGAAGCTGTTAGAGACCAACGGCGCCTCCCCTGAGAAGCTGGAGGAGTTTGAACAGAGATATGCAGAAGTAGAGGAGGGCCCCGGCACCAGCTTTGTGGCAGCCAATGTGGTCAACACCAGGAGCTTTGAAATCAAGACCCCGGACGTGAGCATTAAGGTATCCCCGGACAAGACATATCTGGTGGAGAACCGCATGATTGATGGACGGCCCTGTATTGTCATAGCCATCAATGAACATGTGGAGATCAATGGAATCACGGTACGTCCCGTAGCTGCGCCGAAAACGGATGACGGCGAAGATGAAAATGCCCAGGTGCCCTTTTAGAACGTGTCTGGATATATATGGACAGAGACAGGAAAAGCAGTGAAGAAGCAATGAAAAAGCCGTCCCGTATACCCAGTCATTGTATGGGGCGGCTTTTGGATGCTGCGGCCATCAGATGCGCTCGGCATTATCACGCATGAATTTGAATTCCGCCACGGAGCGGTCAAAGGTCTGGATGTGGTAGTACAGCCAGTCCCTGACTTTTTCGGAAACCTTTTCCACGAATGCGTCTGTGGGGCCTTCTTCCTCTGTCAGCATCTCGTGAAGCTCCTGGACAGTTCTTTTCAGTTCCTCGTGCTTTTCCTTATGTTCTTTGATACCTGGATAATTTATGGATTGCTGGAGGGCTTCTTCTTCATTAAAATGGTACTCGGTATAATCCGCCAGAAAGTTTAACATCCTGGCTGCTCCGCTCTGGTTGGAGCGCTCCTCGCAGCTCTTTAATAAATCGTTGATCTTGCTAATCAGTTCCCTGTGCTGGGTATCAATCATCTCATTTCCTGTTACCAGATCGTCTGTAAATTCTGCGTACATAGTCCAATACCTCCTGAATGTTTGATATATATAATAAATGTCCGATATATATAATTTAGCACATATAATGAGAAAATACTATGACTTTTGCAACAAGAAGAACAAATTACTGAATTCGTGGAAGAATTCATCAGGATTGAAACCTGTTCAGCTATATCTTCGACTCTCCGAATACACTTAATGTAGGGGTGGGTATACATGTAAGAAGTTGTCTGGACAAAAAAGTCAATAGTTGATATAATGACCATGTACGCGTGGCAATCATAAGATAATGGGAGGATGAAGATACAGATGAGTCGGACAATTAGTGCAGGTTATGTATATCGTCAATATTCTACCGAAGGTGTTTATATTGCGGATTATAAAAGCTCCAGGGCTGTCCATGAGGCAACAGGAGTTTCCATTGGTTCCATCGCAAGAGCTGCTCATGGTGAACGCAGGACCGGAGGCGGTTATGTCTGGAGAAAAGTACTGGCGGATTCGCCAAAGGAAAGTATTGAGATAGATTTGATTAGTAAAATCGGCAACCATGATAAACGTCCTCTGGTCCAGAAAAATCTGGATGGAGAAATCGTTGGGGAATTCCTTTCCATTGCCCATGCCAGCCGGAGTCTTAAAATCAGCCGGAGAAGCCTTTCATGTGCGCTCAGCGGTGCCCAGAAGACGGCAGGAGGCTACATATGGGAAGAGAAGATGGAAGATGATATGCAGGTTCAGGAGCAGTAAGGCGTCTGCATTATAATAGTTATAGAAGAAACAGGATTAAAAACAGTCCGTGCAGTGGGGACTGTTTTTTTGTTTTGGCAGACAGTATGGCGGTATGTTCGGAAAGTCTGTAAATAAAAGAAAAAAACGCAGAAATTTGATTATATTTGCAAGATATTTCTGGAAATTTGCATGAGTTTATAGTACAATAATGAATAAGAGGGGGTGTATCCCTAAGACAGAGGAGGACGCTGTATGAAACGTGACGATTTGGTTTGGAGTGACCGGAAAAGGAACTGGCTGGGGCTGCCATGGACATTTACTGTATATGGACTGACAGAGGACCGGCTGTTCATTAAGACAGGGGTCCTTAACATACATGAAGATGAGGTGCGCCTGTACCGGATACTGGATCTGTCCCTGAGGAAAACCCTGTGGCAGAGGATGGTGGGATTGGGCACCATCCATGTGGACAGCAGCGATAAGACCATGAAGGCCTTTGACATCAGCAATATAAGAAATTGTGAGGATGTGAAGGAGCAGCTGTCCCGGCTGGTGGAGCAGGAGAGGGATAATAAGAGGGTATCGTCCAGGGAGTTCATCGGAGGATACGGGGACGATGAGGACCATGGGTTTGATGAGGAGGACAGTCCTTATTAGAATGTAATCCATGTTATTTTATTATAAGAAAGGGGACTTTGTATGGGGAAAAAAACGCAATATCATAGTGGGACAGTCGGGGGGACCTACCTCAGTCATTAATTCCAGCCTGGCAGGGGTCTATAAGACGGCGAAGGAGAGAGGATTCCACAAAGTATACGGCATGCTCCACGGCATTGAGGGTCTGCTGGATGAGATGTATGTGGATCTGTCCACGCAAATCCATTCAGACATGGATATTGAGCTTCTAAAGAGGACGCCGTCTGCATTCCTGGGTTCCTGCCGTTATAAGCTGCCGGATATCCATGAGAATCCTGCATTTTATGAAAAAAATATTTGCCATACTGGATAAGCTGGATATTGAGGTCTTTATCTATATCGGAGGCAATGATTCCATGGATACCATCAAGAAGCTGTCTGATTATGCCATTGTCAAGGGACATGGCCAGAAGTTCCTGGGTGTTCCCAAAACCATTGACAATGACCTGGCCCTTACGGACCATACGCCTGGTTTCGGAAGCGCGGCAAAGTACATAGCCACCTCCACCAAGGAAGTGATCCGGGATGCCATGGGCTTATCCTACCGCCGCAAGACCATTACCATTATGGAGTGCATGGGAAGGAACGCGGGCTGGCTCACCGGCTCCACGGCCCTGGCCAGGACAGAGGACTGCTGCGGACCGGATTTGATTTATCTTCCGGAGATCCCCTTTGACATTGATAAATTCCTTAAAAAATGTAAGGATCTGATTCAGAAGAAGCCGTCCATTGTCATTGCTGTGTCCGAGGGAATCAAGGTGCCGGACGGACGGTATGTATGCCAGCTGTCAGGAGGCAGCGATTACGTGGACGCCTTCGGACACAAGCAGCTGGCCGGGACAGCGGATTATCTGGCCGGTTTCCTGGCTGGTGAGCTGGGGTGCAAGACCAGGTCCGTGGAACTGTCCACCCTGCAGAGGAGCGCTTCCCATGTGGCTTCAAGGGTGGATATCAACGAGGCGTTCATGGTAGGAGGCGCGGCTGTCAAGGCGGCGGACGAGGGGGATACAGGCAAGATGGTGGTCATTGACCGGGTTTCCGACGACCCCTATATGAGCGCGGCCGGCATATATGACGTACACAAGATTGCCAATAATGAGAAGACAGTGCCCAGAAGCTGGGTCAACAAGGATGGAAGTTATGTGACCCAGGAATTTGTCAATTATGTGGAGCCTTTAATCCAGGGAGACTACCAGCCGTTTATGGTAAACGGCCTTCCCCAGCACCTTGTTCTTAAGCGGTAGAAGGCAGAGGGGGCTTATATTTTCTATGAAACAGTTAAAAATCACATAAAAAATACCTGCTGCAACGGAAAAGAATCAGGGCGGTTCCCAGAAAAATGGGGAACTGCCCTTAAGTTTTGATAAAGTAAAAGAGTCCAAAAGGCAAATAATGGGATAATTGCACAACGAAAGCTTGTATTTTTTCATGTACAAGGCATGAAAGGAAATTTGACAATTGAATATAATAGTGATATATATATTTCAACCACTTTTAATTGGTATCTGTTGGACGGTTCCTTCC
>ENA-OQCB01000634-OQCB01000634.1-human-gut-metagenome-genome-assembly--contig:-NODE-634-length-16134-cov-4.225526_pt1 | contig 16134 bp, 14 predicted proteins | sample MGYA00242493_ERZ504568 | MGnify/ENA primary metagenome ERZ504568 (study PRJEB26092, sample SAMD00036229) | human gut metagenome | host: Homo sapiens | study: EMG produced TPA metagenomics assembly of...
AAGGAGTATTACAGACAGCTGGATTGTACAGAGCCGGATGTAATCAAACGGCTTCATGGTGCATATCGGTTACAGCTGCGCCTGCTGTATGCATATCCATGGGTATTCGATTTTTTCAAAATGTATGCGGGCATGGATATCCGGATATTTGATGAAGACCTGCAACAAAGGCTGAAAAAGTGCAGGACGAAGGACTGTACCGATTTGTTTGAACAATATGATCACAGTCTGTTTATATCGCAGCTGGAGGAAGCCGCATGTATGCAGATTCTCTATTGCTCCTGTAAAGGGTTTGGTGATCTGATGCTGGATAAAATCAGAACAATGCAAAAGGAAGAGCTCAGCTTTTCTTCCGTCGAAGAGGATTTACATGTATTTTTCGAGGGTCTGCGCAGACTTATGTATAAGGACAGTGCAGCCGAAGCTCCCCATGCCTGCAATGAATAAGCCGATTCTTATGCGTTTTCCGTTAATTGGCGAATGGAATACGCCCAATACACCGGGAAGCCGCATCCCCAGTCATGGCACAAATGCGCTGGGTACCAGATACGCCTATGACTTTCTGCAGCTGAACTGGAAAAAAAGAGGACATCCCTGCTATCGCTCCCATGTCCTTTCGTATCTGTTATTCGGTGTCGCATTATCTTCGTGCTATTGCTATGGATTGCCTGTGTATGCCCCATGTGATGGAAGGGTTGTATATGTGATGGATGGCTGCCGAGAAAGAAAACGCGCCTGGTTTTTCTCTGATGCCCTGATGGCTTTTAAAAACAGTCGTCGTAGGCAGGACCAAGAAATATGTGAAATCAGCGGAAATGCCGTAATAATCCAGTATACGGATACGGTCTATGCCGCCTTCTGTCACCTGCAGCCGAATTCGATTGCGGTGGCTGTTGGACAGTATGTCAAAGCAGGAGATTTTATCGGCAGCATCGGACACAGTGGCAATTCCATGTTCCCCCATCTTCATTTCCAGCTCATGGACAGTGCTGATTTTCTGCATGCGAACGGGCTTCCCTGCGCCTTTACCCAATATGAGGTGTTGGAAAACGGACAATGGCACACTGTATACGGAGGTATCCCCACAGCACAGCAGCGGATACGCTATGCTCCGGTAGATGAATTCGTATAAAAGCCGCTTTGGAATCTGCTTCCTCAGCGGCTTCTTTCCTGTATGGTAACATGAATGCTGTCTCCCGGCTGCTTCCCTATTTTAGCGCGAATATCCTTGCGCACACCTAATATATGGCGGACAGTCTGCATGCGGACAAGGGAGCCATCATACGCCACATTGTCAAATGTCGCATGTACGCAGACCCTCCCCTTTTGAAATTCTTCTTTTACATCCCACGGAAACTCGATATAGGCACCATCGATACCATCAACCTTCTGCAGCACGGCATCAAATTCATAGATTTTAGGATTCATTTTGCACACAGCCTTTCCTCTTTCATATCCTGTACAGCTTTACAGCGCCCATACACAGGATATTCCTTGTTCTATCCGAAACAGAGAAAAAGGAAGTTCCTCGGTAAGGCTTTTTTACGCATAAGACGATTGTGGCTCCATCTTATTCCAGATGCATGCAATGCATGGAATAGCCTCCTGCATCCCTTACCGTAATGAAAGCTTTTTACCTGGTGAAATTCCTCTCGTTAAACATTATAGATAGGATCGATCTGCTTCAATTCCTTGAACGTATCGATTTCCACGATATCCTCCTGACGGACAGGCTTTACAATGACCTTGTGATTGGACAGCTTTTCACGCAATGCCACCTCATCCCAATACTTTTCCTTACCGCCCGGCATTTTAAACACCTCTTCGATATCCTTCGCCATTTTCTCTCCATCCTCCTTATTCCAGAAGGAGATTCCCACCATCTGATGACAGTCCTTGCCACCTACGGCAAGTCTGCTGATATAGCCCTTTCGGGTATAGAAGCACCAGTCATCGGTAACGTCCATTTTAATACCGCAGTAATTCGTCGTATATTCATATTTGCGAATAATTTCCGGATTGTACAGCAACAGATCGCTTTCCAGCACATAGGCATTGCACATCATATCCTTAATCAGATAGGCACTGGAAATATTATTGGTTTCGTTAAACAGCGGATTCTCAATGAATTTGATTTTCGGATATTTGTGCAGGAGTACGTCAAACTGCTCTCCCAGATAGCCGCGCACAATTGTGATATCCTCGATCCCTGCAGCCACGACAGCATCCAGCAGGGTTTCTATGATGCGCTTTCCATGTACCAGAACAAGCGGCTTGGGTGTATTCAAGGTGATCGGAACCATGCGGGATCCAAAGCCGGCCGCAAGAAAGATCGCCTTCTTCACGCGATAGGGCTCCAGTACCTCGTAGCCCTTGAGGGTAACATCGTACATAGAGCTGCCTCTGGTTTTGATCACCTCGCTGTCCTGCAGCTCCGTCAGGGTTTTATTGATGACACCGAGAGAAAGATCCAGCTTTTTTGCCAGTCTTCTCTGGGTGCATTTGTCGTTTTGATGGCGTTCGATATACACAAGGGTTTCAAACTGATTTAATGTAAGGTTCATATATTTATCTCCTCTTTACAGCGCTTTTATCATTATAGCAGAGTACAGCGGTTTTGCAAATATCGAAATACATAGGAGGAAGCCTCCTGCTAAGCCTCATGATCCTTGATCAGCTTCCTTTTCACCACATATACAAGCAGCTTCACAATCAGATTGACAAGCAAAATCACAACAGAGATAAAGGCGGTCGCCTCAATCAGTGACTGCGAATCAAACTGCGGTATCAGCAGCGACAGCGGCATATTGCGGAAATTCGCCAGAAAGGATACTGCGGATATCGTCACCATGGAATTGACAAACAGATAGCTGAACATCTCTACAATGGTTCCCTTCGTACAGGGAATATAGACATCCTTCAGCATACGGAAGCGGGAAATCCCCATTGCTGCGGAGATATCCTCCAGATTGCTGTGAAACTGCTGAAGCGAATTGTATGCCATCAGATAAGGATTGGCAAAGAAATGCGTAATGTTGACAAGCACCAGAATCGCAATGCCGCCATACAGAAAGCTTCCCTTGTAAAAGAGCACATAGCTCAGACCGAGGACGACACCGGGTATGGCTAGCGATATCATGGACACCAGATGCAAAACGCGGCTGGATAGCTGCGATGCATTACGGGCTGTCATAAAGGCTGTTAAATAGGTCAGACAGACGCCGACCATGGACGTCAGCATTGCAATCGCCAGCGAATTTTTCAAATACATACGAACGCCGAGATCCATCGCCTGTATAATATTATCCAGTGTCAAAGAAAGATCGGTTGGATAGTGATTGACAAAGGAAAGCACGGCAAAGGTGATCAGCGGCAAAGAGAGAAAGACAACCGTGGCGATACAAACAATATGGGCAATACGATCACGCTTCGCATTCGGCGCAATCTGATAGGAACGCGTTACCGTGGAGCTGCTGCCCTTATTTTCATTTTTCAAATCAAGGACAAAAGCGATAACTGCAGGAATCAGCAGCAGGATTCCGATAATGGCTCCCTTTGAAAAATCCAGAAGTCCAATGACCTCACGATACATATATACCGGAAGGGTGATGGATTTCCCGCCGACGACAAGCGGTACGCCGTAATCGGTAAAAATCATCGTAAAGACTGAGAAAACAACACTGATCAAAGGCCCCTTGATATTGGGCAGCGTGATGGTGAAGAACTGCTGGCGCTTGGATAAGCCAAGCACACTGGCAGCCTCATAGGTCGTGTAATCCTCATATTGAAAGGTATCGTTCAGCATCAAAAAGGCAACCGGAAAGGAATACAGGATGGAGCCAAGAATGATACCGACATACCCGTACAGGAAAAATTTCATATGCAGCAGATTGGATATGATGCCGTTATCACCGAACAGCAGTACCAGCCCCATCCCATGGGAGATGGAGGGGATAAGCATCGGCAGTGTGAACAGCATGGTGTAAACAGAGCGATGCCGGATATGGGAACGGTTCATAAACCAGGCAAGTGCAAAGGCCAGGGATACGGATAACAGGGTTGCCAGAATGGTGGTGCACAGCGAGTTGATCACCATTGGCTGAAACTGCGGGGATGTGAGTACCTTATGAATATCCTTGGCATCGATGTTTACCAGCAGGGCAATCAGCGGACAGATGACAAAGAAAAACAGAAAAAGGGCAACGAGGACACGGGAGGCCTGATAGCGTTTATTGTTCATAGACCTGTTTCCCCGTACATTTACACAGACTTTCCAGCTTGCCGTCCAGATGCGCATTGACGAAGTCGATGATATACTGGTTTGCCGGATGGTGATAAATATTCTGCGGTGTATCAATCTGCTCGATGTTTCCCTCACTCATAACCATGATGCGATCGGACAGATAAAATGCCTCCTCCTGTTCATGGGTGATAAAGATCATGGTGGAATTAAAGCGCTTCTGAATGTCCTTCAGCTCCTTTTTCATGACCTCGCGCATGCTGACATCAAGTGCACTGATCGGCTCATCCAGCAAAATGATTTTCGGATTCAGCGCCAGTGTTCTGGCGATTGCCACACGCTGCTGCTGTCCGCCGGATAGCTGGGAGGGGCGTTTTTTAATCTGATCGCTCATACCGATCGCTTCCAGTGTCTGTAAGGCGATCTTTCGGCTTTCCGCTTTTTTATCCGAACGCAGCTTCAATGCATATTCCACGTTTTCCAGTACGGTCATATTGGGGAACAGTGCATAGTTTTGGAATATGATTCCCATATTTCGCTCACTCGGCTTCAAGTGGGAGATATCCTCTCCATCCATTAGGATTTGCCCTTTGGTTTGCTGTTCCAGTCCGATCAGGATTCGCAGAAGCGTTGTCTTGCCGCAGCCGCTGGGTCCCAGCACACTTAGAAATTCCCCTTCATGCACAGTAAAGGATATCGTTTTCAGTACATCCTTGCCATCAAAATTTTTATACAGATCGCGAACGATCAGCTTTTCTTTTTCTAATACTTCCATAAGTCCAGCAGCCTTTCTTTTTCATGTATGTCCTCGATGCCGTTCATATCGGCATACGGAATGTGTGTCGGATAATTTTGTATCGTATTCTTTTGATCCTTCAGGATAGCCTCCGGTGAGAAGTGCTCCTTATCATACAACAGGAAATCGTTGATGATGAAATCAAACACCCTTTGTACATCGGGATCATCCGCATGACGCTTCATCAGACCGGTGCCCGTCAGAGAATAGGGCGAGCCTTCCTTGGGATAGATGATTTTAAAGGGAGAGCCGGTGTTGATCTGATTGACCGCCTGAAAGGTCAGTCCCAAGCCGATGCCGACCTCGCCCTGAATGAGCAGCTTGATCGGTCCGCTGCCGGATTCCGTAAACTGCTTGACATTGAATTCCAGCTGATCGATATATGCCAGAGCCTTTGCTTCTCCCATGGTATTCACCAGATTCTTGTAGAAGAAATAGCCGGTGCCGCTCGATTTCGGGTCTGGCATGGCAATCAGATTATAATATTTGCGATCCAGCAGATCCTCATAGGTTTTCGGTTCGCTGAGCTTATGCTTTTTCAATACATCCGTATTGATGATGAAGGCACCTGCCTGTCGTTCCCAGGTCACATACGCATTGCCGTGATCCTTAGGTGCCAGACCATCCAGATACTGCAGACGGCTCTTTCCCTTGATATCCGCCAGCTGATCCTTAATCTTCTCCATGTAGGAGGTTTCCAGACCAACGACGATATCCGCATCGCTTTGCTCCTGCTCCACAGATATTTTTGCCGCAGCCTTGGCGGTGGATACATACATGACCATGACATGCAAATCCGGAAATTTTTCATTCAGCTGCTGCTGCAGCTCCTCTCCACGGAATTGCTCCATGGAGGAGTAGACGATAATCGTATTCTGTTCATTGGATATGCTCACGAGTAAAGCCATGGTGATCACAACCATGGCAAGAATCAGCTTTTTCATACACCTCAACCCTATCTTTGTTCATGTAGTACCCATTTTATCACATTAAGAAAACATTTCAATCTTATTTTCGCATTTCATTATTACAATTTTGCAACAATTCCGATGCTATTTGAACATATCGCAAGTTTTGTATAACCCTTTTTCACCTGACGTATACTAGAAAAAGGAAAGGAGGAGTTCTATGAAGCATAAACTGCCGATTCTGCTGGTATTCTGCATGCTGCTGCAGCTAAGCGGCGTACAGGCTGCCGAAAAAGAAGAACGGCTGCTATTGATGAGTGATGATCTGGCGTGGCTGATTGATGTACGCATCAAAGAGGATGACAGTCTGCAAATCGGCTTTCTGCCTGCGAATCTGCTTGTCCCGATTGCCTGTGCACAAGGTTATGCTGCACCACTGTCCCATGTAAAAATGGAGACAAACCGGGAATGTATCACAGAGAGTGTCGGTAATTTCCTGCATGTCGATTATGATCACAGCATCTATCTGCATATGAAGACATTCAGCAGGGATGTGGGGCTGACACTGCCGGATACCGGATTGAAAACAAGTGGCGAGCTGGTGGATTTCATGCATAAGGCAAGCGATAAGCTGGAAATGTCGATGCTGTTTCATTATAAGAATTATATTACCAGTGATCTGTCCGCGATGGATTATATCCGATACTATCGCAGACTGCATGGAAAAAAGCTGAGCATCACCTACGCATATATGAATTATATGGATATGGAGGATGCCTCGATCCCTATGGATAATCAGCTTCATGTGCGAAAGAAATAAGCATGCCGTTGAAAGAAGCCTTTCCAGCATGTACACGATATTCAAATCAGACTGCCGGTATACGGCACAAAAAAGACTTATCAAGACCAGACCTCATGCCTGGCTGTGATAAGTCTAATTTTATTTTTATGTGCTTACCTCCGCATTGGCTGCGCAGGTTACAGACACTGTGGATGCCGGTGCACATAGTCCAGTATATTTTCATAATCCTGCAGAACATCGATTTCCGACCAGTAGTGCCCTGCGATATCCTGTACCGGAATCTGCTTCTGCGGTATCATGGAATACAGTGTATTCTCCCACCAAAGCTGACAATCACCTTCATGGACGAGCAGCTCCAGCTGTTTGCGAAAGCAGGCGATCTCCTGCTTCTGTATCCGGGCAATGCCGACATACTCACTGGTACGCTCAGCCTCCGGCATATCCTTTCCATAATCTGTCAGGATTCCGTTTTCACAATGGAAGAAATAATCTCCGCTCAATCTGCGGGAGCTGTCTGCCAGTAAAACGATTCCACGCTGATCCGCAAGCAGAAGGTCAAGAATATCCTGCTGCCAGAAAACATCCGCATTCGCAAGCAGAAGATCCTGTGTTTCATCCAGCTGTTCTCTGGAAAACCAGAGGGATGCGATGCTGTTGGTAACCCTATAAAACGGATTTCATAAACGTGATTGGATAATCACGGAGTGCTTCCCTGATCAGATATCCTTTAAAGCCCAGACAGATGCATACCTCCATATGATTGTTCAGCAGCAGCTCGACCGTATGGCGGATCAGAGGCCCGTTGCCGATATCCAGCAAACACTTCGGTTCATTTGTTTTCGTGGCGATACGGGTACCCATACCGGCTGCCATTAGAATTGCTTTCATTTTCCATACTCCCTCAGCCCGTCGCACAGGGCATCATAATCACACAGCTTCAGATTTCCCAGATGCCCCACACGCAGCATACGCTCCCTCATTGCTCCTCCGCTCGGGGTCAGTGTGATGGCACAGCTCTTTTTCAGAAACTGATAAACCTTCTGCGCATCACCGTCAAACAGCAGTGGAGTCAGGGCGTTGCTGAGAGGAAAGTGTGGAAGCTGTATTTCCAGCTTTTGAACTCTGCTTCGAAAGTAGGCAGCACGCGTTGCGATCCGCTGCTGTTCAAGGACAAAGCCATCCCCCTGTAAGTGCTGCAATCGCTCATGAAGCTCCATAAGGATACCCACTGCCGGTGTGTTGGGAGTCTGTCCCCTCTCCATATTGCGTGCATGCTCCTTTAAGCTCAAATACAGGCAGATATCATCTTTGGGCTCGACCATATCGCGATAGAAGGATTCCTGCAAAACCACCATCGACAATCCACAGGACAATGCCAGTGCTTTCTGAGAGGAAAGAATCAAGACATCGATTCCCATTTGGTCCATATCCAGCGGATCAGCCATAAAGCTGCTGATGGCATCCACAATCAGATACATATTCTTTGCTTTCGTAAATGCAGAAAGCAGCTGAATATCATAAAGCTGTCCGGTGCTTGTTTCATGCAGATTGACAAGCAGGGCACAATATTCATTTTGAAAAAAAGCGTCCAGGTGTTCCTTTCGCAATGCCTCCAGCTCCTGCAGACACAGCTCATCATAGGGTATCCCGTAAATTCTGCACAGCTGCACAAAGCGCTCGCCAAAGCTCCCTCCGCGAAGTATCAGTACCTTGTCCTGTCTGCGAAAGCTGCAGGCAACAACCGCCTCCATTGCTGCACTTCCGCTGCCGCACAGAAATAATGCTCTTCCTTTACGACAGCCGCATAAGGTCAGCAGCTGCTGTTCGTTTTCCTTCATGATGGATGAGAATTCATCATTGCGAAAGTATGGCAGCTGTGTACCGCTGACCTGTAATGTTTCAGGATACATCTCAACAGGTCCCACTGTGAACAATTTCATAGTATCATCTCCAGTTGTTTGTTCATATTTTAGATTATATTATGCAAATAAGAAAAATACAACTGAATTTTTAATCATATTTTGTTCATATTCTAAAATGTATTTCTCATTTTGAAACGAACAAAAAGATTTGGACAGATTCTTTTTCATTCCCATCCTTTGGATATTTTGATTCTATGGTACATGTACAGAAAGAAAAGCGCGGTGTCTATTTAATCATATGTATAGGACTGTAATCAGCTACTTTTATCAGCTGTGGTCCGTCAGCTTGATTGGCCTGTGTTCTATGAGTATGTTAAAAAGCCATATTGTGGAAAGGTTCTTACTCGATTGTGGTTAATTTTAACTAAAGGAGAATGCAATCCTATCGTAATTTATCAATAAAATTTGAATTCTCCCTTTTGCAACGAACCTAAAGTAAAAGCCTGTGAAAATCCCTGCTTGCTGTTTTCTACAATATTTTATAGTGCTTGCGCCAATCTCGATATTCTTGTTTTAATCTCCTGTTTCTTCATAAACATGGGAGGTTATGATTCATGTAGGTATAACAAATCAATCAGTGATATGATAGCGTGTGCTCCTTTCTGTATGAGTTTACTGCCCTACGTAATTTCGTTTTTGCCCTTATCTATGCTATTATCTGCAATTAGATCCGTGAATAGTGACAAATCTTCCAAAAAAAGCTATAAAAAGGCAAAATGCCTATTGCAATTTCTAAAAATTATTGTATAATATTAAAGCAACATGTTTCAAAAAGAATATGTCAGATGGTTCCGTAGCCAAGTGGTAAGGCAATAGACTGCAACTCTGTGATCATCGGTTCAAATCCGATCGGAACCTCCATTTTTGTTGGGATCGTGGCGAAATAGGCAGACGCAACGGACTTAAAATCCGTTGGGAGTTAATCCCGTGTGGGTTCAAGTCCCACCGTTCCCACCATTCAGAAAAACAGTCCTTGAAAAAGGACTTTTTTTATATAAATACTATGGAAGTGCTATGTGAACTATTTTCAGGGAACGGTGGACGATTCAGCAAGAAACCTGTCTTATACAGTCTTCACCGCATACAACCTCTTTCACCTTATTGTGCTGACTGAAAATGTGAATGAAGGAAAAAGCGACACAGCGTTTTATGGAGGTATCTTACATGCAGGTCCTCCCTCATGAAAACAATAAGCACCTGCTTCCAGAGCAGACCACCTTCAAAGTGGTAACGGATACACCTGAAAAAACATAGGAGAATGATAGTATGAGCAATCTGTTTGATTATCTTACATGGAGAAATGATTTAACGTTTTCAAAAGTTCCCTGCTGTGCAGTGGATACCCTCATATGCAGCTGTCTATCCTATCTGCGACTGCAGCCGGTGTTTGCCAAACAGGATATGCTCTATGTCAAGCGTGCTTCTGAAATTATAAGGGCAATAAATCCGGAGGAAATTCACTTCCGCGTAAAGGAAGACCTGCAGCTGCTGCATAAAATGGCAGAAGGGCAACCGATATGGGAATGTAATACTATGCGGATATGTCGACCATCTGGATCCCTCTATGGAAAAACAGTTTTCTGCCCTCACCTGTCTGCTGGAGGATGATGTCATGCTGATAACCTATCGCGGAACAGATAATACGCTTGTTGGATGGAAAGAGGATTTTAATATGACCTTTCTGGACACCATTCCCTCCCAAAAGGAAGCGGTACAGTATTTGGAGGCGATGGCAATTGCATATCCCGATCGGCGTATAATCCTATGCGGGCATTCCAAGGGTGGAAACCTTGCGGTCTATGCAGCTGCATTTTGTTCTTTCGCCATACAGAATCGGATACAGCGGGTATACAATCACGACGGCCCGGGTTTTTCCGCAGAAACGCTGCAAGCAGCAGGCTATCGCTCTATTGCACAGCGTATAGAAACCTTTGTTCCACAATCCAGCGTTGTCGGTATGCTGATGGAGCATGAGGAGCATTATACTGTGATTTCCAGTACACAGATTTCCCTATGGCAGCATGACCCCTATTCCTGGGAGGTGCTTGGTCCTGATTTCGTACGACTGGATGCGTTAGATCGCCAGAGCATCGTTCTGGACAGCACCATCAAGCACTGGATCAGTGAGCTGGACCGCTCCCAGAGAGAAGCCTTCACGGATGCTGTGTTTCAGATACTCAGCAACACCAATGCCGCCTCCTTTAAGGAAATGAATGAAAACCGGATGCATAGCACTGCTCTGATTTTGAAAGCATTAAACCGCACGGACAAGCAGACTAAAAAGATGCTTTCCGATATCATCCTGAAGCTGTTGTCCAGTGCGAAAAGTGCCATCGAGACAAATCTTGAAAACGGAAAGCCTACAGACTGATTACGTGTTCTTCAATCCCATGCACAAGCGAGTAAAAAGAGAATATCAAATTCCAGTGAACGATACTGAAATTGCATTCTCTTTTTTTGTATCCTGCATGCATCACTTTGGCCGTATCGTAACGAACAAAATTTCATTATGGGATGCGACCCGCATCGGAAAGCCCCATGTGCCTGCTCCTGACGATACCAGCATGCGATAGCCGACATCATAGTTGCCATATGCTCTTGGGTACGGGATTCTGGTCAGCACAGTATTCGGGAAAATCTGACCGTTATGCGTGTGTCCGGATAGCTGCAGCAACTGTGCATCCAAGTACTCTTCTACAGATTCCGGGCGATGCTCCAGTAAAATCACAGGCTCATTCCCCTGATATTCCTTCGTAAGGGAAGACCAGGAGCGTCTTTCTTCTCCCCGATCCCTTCGTCCGATTATTCTAACACCGTTCACCACTGCAGATTCATCCTGCAAAATATGCACACCTGCAGAGCGCAGCATTGCCTCATATTCCCTGCGCCGCTTCTGTAACAGCTCATGATTCCCGCCTGCATAGTAAACATCTTTATGCAAATCGGAAAGCATTGTACAAAGAGCTTCCATATCCTTTTGTGAAGTTGATTCATCAAATAAATCTCCGCCAAGCAGCACTATATCACATTTCCCAGCCAGACGCTTTATAGTATTATAAGGTGAAGAAAGCGTTGTACCTGCATGCAGGTCAGTGATATACAGAAGCTGTTGTTCCTGTTTCACTCCCTTTAATTCAACAATTTCCTGACGCACCTTTACACGGGCTGCACACCCGATTCCATATACGGAAAACAAAAGCATGACAACAGAAACAAGCACATAGAGCCTTGAATGAAACTCCTTGGAATACCTTCTGCAGTACAGCTTGTGCAGCAAAGCAAGTAGACAAAAGCCTGTCATCTGCGCTACATATACACTGTTCAGTACCAAAACAAGTGCCCCCCCGCATCGGCATCGCATCCTTGTACATCGCAAAAAACGGTGTAAAGCGATAAATCAGAAAAACGCTGCCTAGCAGAGATAATATCGATAAAGCATAACGGATCTGCTTTTTCTTATACAGCTTCTTTATCATATGCCAGAAAAACAGCTGCATAAGGATAAGAAGCAACAGACACAAAAGTAAAAACAACTGCATTCTCATGAATTTCACCTTCCCTATTATCCTAGCACAGAACGAGGCTGCTCTCTACCCCGTATCAAAATTTTTGCAAAACCTTTTTTATTTTTGATAAAAGATTACCTATCCGATTTATACAATTATAAAAATTTGTAATGACTTTGCTTTTCATTTGTTACATTCTTTACAAAGGTTGAATGTTCAACTTTTGTATGCTATCATTCTTATAGTTGAGTGGTCAACCATTGGAGGGAAGACATGGATAACAGCAACTATTTGTATTTAAACACCTCGATTCTGTACCGCTGCGGTCAGAAATATTATGATAAGAAATTGAGCGGACACGATATCAATGCAGCACAGATTCTCTTTCTGATTCTTATTTATGAGCAGGAGGGGCTGAACATGCAGCAGCTTGCGCAAAAGGGCTGTTTTGATAAAGGGACTATCACGAAAAGCATTTCCCGTCTGGAGGAGCTTGGTTATGTGACTACACAGAGCAGTCCCCAGGACAAACGTATCCGATTGCTATATACGACTGATAAAACAAAGGACATCATCCGTGATATCTATATGATTCGTCAGCAGTGGTGGGAGCTTTTATCCAAGGATATCGGTGCACAGGAGCTGCAGCAGTTTGAAGCAACGCTCAGCCGTCTGAGTGAAAACGCACGCAAATACGAGCAGCAGGAAGAAGCAGGCATCAAGCTGTTCGGTATTCAAAAGCTGACTCTGCTGGATTACCCGCAGAAAATGGCGAGCACGATTTTCACAGGCGGCTGCAATTTCCGATGCCCCTTCTGCCAGAACAGTGACCTTGTCTTTCTGCCGGAAAACATGCCGGAGCTTCAGGAAGAGGATGTGCTTAGCTTTCTGGAAAAGCGAAAAGGAATTTTGGATGGTGTCTGCATCAGCGGCGGAGAGCCTCTGCTAAATCCGGAGCTGGCAGGATTTCTGAAAAAAATCAAGGACATGGGCTATGCAGTCAAGCTGGATACAAACGGCAGCAGTCCGGATCAGCTGAAGCACCTTGTTGAAGAGGGACTTGTTAATTATGTGGCAATGGACATCAAAAATGCTCCGCAAAAATACAGTGAAACTGCCGGCATCCGCAATCTTGATCTCAGCGGCATACAGGAGAGCATCACCTATCTAAAGGAAGGACATGTTGCTTATGAGTTTCGTACAACCATTGTAAAGGAGCTTCATACAGCTCAGGATATTCAGGATATGGCAGACTGGCTCCAAGGTGCAGCCGCCTGGTATCTGCAAAATTTTGAAGACAGCGACCGTGTTATTCAGAAGGGATTGCATGCGTGGGATGAAGAAACCCTGCAGCAGTTTCAGAAATTGGCGAAAGCGAAGGTTCCAAATACAGAGCTTCGTGGTATATAGAAGGAAAGGAAGAACGATATGTATCAGGTTATTAAAAGAGATGGAAAGATTTCAGAGTTTGACATTGCCAAGATCAGCAATGCCATTCAAAAGGCATTTGATGCGGTGGAACGCCAGTATCATCCAAGCATTATCGATATGCTCGCTTTGCGTGTCACATCCGATTTTGAGCCAAAAATCAGACATGACCGCATTCAGGTGGAGGATATTCAGGACAGCGTGGAGTCCATCCTGATTCAATCCGGTTACGGTGATGTAGCAAAATGCTATATCCTCTATCGGAAGCAGCGGGAAAAAATCCGGAATATGAAATCCACAATTCTGGATTACAAGGAGCTTGTCGACAGCTATGTGAAAGCCACCGACTGGCGCGTAAAAGAAAATTCAACGGTCACCTATTCCGTAGGCGGACTGATTTTGAATAACTCCGGAGCAATCACTGCCAATTACTGGCTGAGTGAAATCTATGATGAGGAAATCGGAAATGCCCATAAGTCCGGTGATATGCATATTCATGATTTGAGCATGCTGACAGGTTATTGTGCCGGCTGGAGTCTGAAGCAGCTGATTCAGGAAGGCCTGGGCGGTGTCGGAGGAAAAATCACCTCCAAACCGGCAAGTCATCTTGCGACACTCTGCAATCAGATGGTAAACTTTCTCGGCATTATGCAGAATGAGTGGGCCGGTGCACAGGCCTTCTCTTCTTTCGATACGTATCTGGCACCTTTTGTAAAAGCGGATAATCTGAACTATGATCAGGTTAAAAAATGTGTGGAGTCCTTCATATATGGTGTCAATACACCAAGTCGCTGGGGTACACAGGCTCCCTTCTCCAATATCACCTTGGATTGGACGGTTCCTGCCGATCTTGCTGAGCTGAATTGCATAATTGGAGGTAAGGAAGTAGATTTTAAATATAAGGATTGTAAAAAGGAAATGGATATGGTGAACAAGGCATTTATTGAAATCATGATTGAGGGAGATGCCAATGGACGTGGTTTCCAGTATCCGATTCCCACCTATTCCATTACCCGTGACTTTGACTGGTCGGAAACAGAAAACAACAAGCTGCTGTTTGAAATGACTGCAAAGTATGGGACACCTTATTTCTCAAACTATGTAAATTCTGATATGGAGCCAAGCGATGTACGAAGCATGTGCTGCCGTCTTCGTCTGGATCTTCGAGAACTGCGTAAAAAAAGCGGTGGATACTTTGGAAGCGGCGAAAGCACCGGCTCTGTTGGTGTAGTCACGATCAACATGCCGCGAATTGCTTACCTTTCAACAGATAAAGAGGATTTCTATAAGCGACTCGATCATCTGATGGATATCGCTGCACGCTCCTTAAAGGTAAAGCGCACGGTCATTTCCAAGCTGCTGGAGGAAGGCTTATATCCATATACCAAACGGTATCTTGGAACCTTTGCGAACCACTTCTCCACATTGGGGCTGATCGGTATGAATGAAGTCGCGTTAAATGCCAAATGGCTTGGCATGGATCTGACACAAAAGGAAGCTCAGAAATTCACAAAAGAGGTTCTGAATCATATGCGTGAGCGTCTGGTAATTTATCAGGAGGAATATGGGGATCTGTATAATCTGGAGGCTACGCCTGCGGAATCAACAACATATCGTCTGGCAAAGCATGACAAGGAACGCTATCCGGATATCATCACTGCTACAGAAGAAGGAAATACACCATATTATACGAACAGCTCTCACTTACCTGTTGGCTATACAGAGGATATTTTTGAAGCACTGGATGTACAGGATGAGCTACAGACCTTGTATACTTCCGGAACTGTGTTCCATGCGTTCTTGGGAGAAAAACTTCCGGATTGGAAAGCAGCAGCAGCGCTGGTAAGAAAAATTGCCGAGAACTACCGCCTGCCTTATTACACCCTTTCTCCCACCTATTCCATCTGTCGAAATCACGGATATATTAACGGGGAGCATTATACATGTCCGCAATGTGGTGGTGCGACTGAGGTATGGAGCCGAATTACGGGATACTATCGACCTGTACAGAATTGGAATGAAGGAAAGAGTCAGGAATTCAAAGAACGTAAGGTTTATGATATCGGACATTCTGTGTTAAAAGGAAAGGATGCCCTTCCACATGTTGAGAAGGAAGCTGATACCGTCAGGGCTGCAAATGAAGAAGGTGTTTTTCTGTTCACAACGAAGACCTGCCCAAATTGTAAAATAGCTGACACCTGGCTGAAAAGCGCTGGAATATCCTATGAAAAAGTGGATGCCGAGGAACAGGCTGAATTAACAAAAAAATTCTCAATTATGCAGGCACCAACGCTGGTCGTATGCAGAGATGGAAGCTGTGAAACATACAGTAATGCATCCAACATTCGTAAGTACATTGATATGATGCAGAAAGCATAAGCAAATAAGAGGATATATTTCATACTTGGAATGTATCCTTTTTATGTATTCGGAGTTTTTTCTGTTATAATACTAGTAGATGGTTATCCCATTAAATAATCCAGCGCGTACCATAAGCTCACATGAATTTCCTGGGAGGTTCGCGCATCATTT
>ENA-OQCB01000636-OQCB01000636.1-human-gut-metagenome-genome-assembly--contig:-NODE-636-length-16106-cov-3.084048_pt1 | contig 16106 bp, 14 predicted proteins | sample MGYA00242493_ERZ504568 | MGnify/ENA primary metagenome ERZ504568 (study PRJEB26092, sample SAMD00036229) | human gut metagenome | host: Homo sapiens | study: EMG produced TPA metagenomics assembly of...
AACCTCTGCCACAATTCCCAGAACAAAGGACTGTATCTCTCTTGGCAAAAAGCTTACAATCGCAGACCGGACAGCGTTATAAGTCAAAGGTGTATACTGCACCAACGTCATCAAAAACAGCATAAAGGGAATAAATGATAAAATAATAAAATATGCTGCCTGTGCCGCATAGGCGCCAACATGATCTTTTTGAGTCCGCTGGATAAATCCGGATAGAGAAGACATCACTGGACCTAATTTTTCTTCATTTTCCTCCCTCTTCGCCTGTTTTTGTTACATCATACCACGGTTTTTAAAGACTGACAAGTTTCAGCCTCTTGTCTGCCCATTCTAGAGCCGCTATTTTGATTCATACTATTAATATATGTCATGTGCAGACTTTCATTCCCCCCTTAAAACGAATGAAGCACAAATCTGTGAAAATCCCTCAAGTCAAAACAAATGGATAAAACACCTTAGAGCCCAGAAAAAAGGGAGTCCCACGACTCCCTTCTTTTTCTGAGTGTCCCAAAATGCCGGTCCTATCTTTTGACGCCTAGCACTGAAGCTAGGTGGGTTTCCTCAACAAGTATTCTGCCTACCACGACGAGAGGTCTGACATCCAACTTGCGATCTTGGAATCCCTTGAAAATAGATGTAGGTTCAAAATAATAGGATTGTCGAGCATCCCAGGAAAACTCAACCGTTCTTTTGCTATAAATTATTATACTCTAGTATATGTGAATTTTCAATATAAATTCCTTATCTTAAATGACAAATATAGACAAATTTTTTTGTCTGAATTTTTACGCATCAGCGTGACAAGGTCCTTTTTATAACATAAAGGACTGTGCAAAGCCTGCACAGTCCCACAACATCATCAACAAAATTAATTCAACTCATCTACAACTTTCTGGATTGCTGCCAACGCATCATCCGGAAGTTTGTCATAACCCTCTTTTTCTGTCTCGAATGCTTTGATTTCATTGAGACGATCATTCATACGAGCTTTCAGCTGAGACACGTATTCAGGATCATTCATATCCGGGATGAAGCCTTCCCAATCCATGATCTCAATATCAGAGAAGCTTCCCACTGATGGAACTGAGCTCTCTTCTCAACAATTGCCTCCAAAATACCCAGAGTGTCTTTCGGCTGAACCTTCTTTGCCCATGAAGTCTCCGGTATTGACAATATAGCAATCTACATTTTTCTCTTCCACCAATTTTTTGAACTTCTCATAGTCGTTAGACAGAGGATAAGTTCTGAATGGGTTCGCATAAGGAACAACAACCAGCTTGTTCGGATCTACACCAGGAGCCAGACGCTCAGCGGAAGATCTCTTGGTCGCCAGAGTCGCACCCATCACAGAGGCCAAAGAAGCACCTTTCAGTTTTACGACTGGCGGAATTGTAGGATCTTTCATAATCCAGAAAATAGCATTTACAGGCGCGTCAATCTTGTCTACGCGGTTCGGAGACCACAGCTTAGATTTAATTGCTCGTCCGTTTCCATTTCTGATATCCTCTGTCACCAGCTGAACTTTTCCGTCTTCATCCAGAGTAGCAGAACAGTTCTGTGCAGTCAGAAGATACTTATTGTCCTCACAGCCTGTCGGATAATCCGCAGTCTTATCAAAGTAAGTAGGCTCGATCGCGATGGATGCACAGGTATCTGTATTGATAATAAACGCATCATCGTGCAGAACTTTGATTTCATATTTTCCGTCATGTTTTGCGTGAGTCAGAGTAGATTTTCCAGAACCTGACAGACCATATACGGAAGCTACATATTTTGAGCCGTCTGAAAGCAGATATTCTTTTTGTCCGCCGTGGCAGGATGCATAGCCGTTACGGTTTGCAATCGCCCATACCATGGTCAAAGTTCCTTTTTTATGCTCGCCAAAGTATCTCATACCAAGGATACAAGCACAGTTTGTCTCTGTATTGAAATAGCACAGAGTCTTCTTAGCCGGGTCACTCAGACAGTCATAGCTCACTCCCGGATTCTCGGAAGGTGCCCACTGGGGATCGGAGAAAATATAGATATCTGGCTCTTTTCCGTCTCCTACTGGCTTGGACTCTTTGTACATTTTTACATACTCATCAGACATGTACTGGAAGTTCAGCATCCAGTTATACATGATATTTTCCTCTCCTTCTGGGATCAGAAGATGAGCTTTTACCATGAATTCTGGGTCCAGACCTGCATATACAGTAGCGTGATACATTTTTTTATAACGAGAGGTATAGATCGCGTCCATAGCTACCTTGTCCAGCGCTTCGCAGTCCACACCCGGTTCTCCTGCAATACGGCGTGCAGTCGCATAACGTCCAGTGATGGCTCCATCATTGAACAACAGAACTTTTGCGTCCGCATCCAGCCCGAAGTCTTCTCCTCTATATACCGGCATATCAGTAACAACAGTGCCCGGAGAATTCTTAGCAAGATTGTACGCTTCTTTCAGAGTGTTTACCTTGACAACATTATTACCATAGAAAGCTGCTTCAATGATGGAACGTGTCTTGGAAAAACCAACTTTTCCTTTTCCAATTTCATTAATTGGATAATTCGCTTTTGTTGACATGTCATTTCCTCCTTCTGTTCTAGCAATCACGAATATTATGACATTTTCAAAAAAAATTGTCAATGCATTAAAGAGTTAAAAAAAATTATTGGTCACTTAGCTGATTCCATTTAACTTTTGATACAAATCTTTGGCATAACTGTCAGTCATTCCACTGACAAAGTCCGTGATAAGCAACAATCGCAAATACAGCTTTTCCGCCGGAGATTTTCCCTTCGAATAAGTGTGATAAGTCTGTTTATAATTCTCAGAAACCAGGTTCATAAGCTTCTTTTCCATCATACTCATGGGTACTTCCGTATCGTAATAGAGCGCTGCCGGAACAAATTTGTCCAAAAGGAAATTCAAAATTGTCCAGGCCGAGACTTCGTTCTGAAGTATCTGCCTGGATGAGAATGCATATTTATGGGCGATTCGCCGCAGAGCTTCGACCACCCACTCAGCCGCTGTCTCCTGAAACAAATCCTTCCGAAATTCCCCTGCCATGATCTCTTCATAATGTAAGAGGAAACTGTCTGTCACGCCAAAGATCAGGGCGCTTTGCAGCCCAGCTATCCAATTTTGAACCGCATAGAGCTGTGTATTTGGCACCTGTCCCTTTGTGGCATGTTCATACTGCTGCCGCAGCATAGTCGCGACATCCATTCCGCTTCTCAGATTCTCCTCATAATCACAGTCCAGTTCCCGAACCAATTCGTCATAGGACACAAAGCCTTTCTTAAAAGCATCCTCAACATCCGCCGTCAGATATGCAATGTCATCTGCCGCCTCTAGGATGTAAGCCAGAGGATTCCTCTCACCGTTTGTTCCTGTGACCCGGGCAATATTCCGGTACAGATTTTCTTCTGCGTAAAAGTATCCCATCTTTTTCTTTTTCACATCGGAACCGTCAGGACAGATTTCCAAGGAAGAAACCGGATATTTTATCACAGCACTCAAGACTCCCAATGTGAGATTCATCCCATACTCATTTTCTAAAAAATAGAGTTTGCTCACCTGTCTAAGTGCCTGTGCGTTTCCCTCAAAATGGCAGAGGTCTTGAACATCACAGGGGCGAGAAACTCACAGACTGCCTTCCCTTGATACTCCATTTCTGGAAGTTTTCGCGCAAACCAATCGCGAATTGCCTCCTCCCCAAAATGTCCAAAGGGGGGATTTCCAATATCGTGGATAAATCCGGCACATTGAAGAATATTGCAGATATCTTCTTTGTTTCTTATTGTAAAGGAACGGTCTTTCTTCGTCTGAAGCAGATGCTGAGAAATGTTTTGTCCTAAAGATTTGGCAAAAGATGACACCTCCAAAGAATGTGTCAGACGAGTACGGATAAAGTCACTTTTGTCAAGTGCAAATACCTGGGTTTTATCCTGAAGTCTCCGAAAAGATGCGCTGCCGACAATTCTATGGTAGTCCTTCTCAAATTCCGTGCGCAAATCCGCAGTTTCACACCCTTCCTCCGATAACAGAAAGGCGGCCGCCGGCCGCCTGTGTACATCACAAGGAACGATTCTTTGTTCTGATAACAGTTGATTCCAATTCATTTATATACCTCTTAGGCTGCTGCCTGCCACTGGCCGCTTTTTTTCGCATTTTGCCTTCTCAAAGCAGCCAGTGGAAATTTCCTCTCTGTCAGCAGGTAATATTCAGGATCTCTCTCACCGTCTTTGGCATATCACAGGCATCCACAACACGGTCATGCAAAACCGGTGCAGTCCGAATCTCATCCACTGCCCTCGGAACCGGTACCCCAGAAAGACGTGACATCGTATCAATCAGTTGGAAATCCTCTAGCCCCTCATACCGGGTACTGTCGATCGCCTGCATCACGCTTCTCGCAAACTTATAAGGGCTGGCTGTCGACGCGATCACAGTGACTGTCCTGTCCTCCGTCTCACGCAGATATTTCTGATAAACTCCAGCCGCCACTGCTGTATGTGTATCCATCACATAATTCCCACCGTAGTATGTAGCGCTGATCGCCTCAGATGTCTCTCCTTCACTACAGTAATTTCCATAGAAATCACTCAAACCTTCTCTCATCTCTTCGGTAATCGTATAATTTCCATCTCTGCTCAAAGCCTCCATCAGCTCCCGGCACTTTCCGGCATCCTCACCGGTCAACGCATAAATCAGTCGTTCCAGATTGCTGGAAATCAAAATATCCATGGACGGGGAAGAAGTCAGTTTAAACTCTCTTCTTCTGTCATAGGTACCAGTGCTGAAAAAGTCATAGAGCACTTTATTCTCATTGGACGCACAGATCAGTTTCCGAATTGGCAGACCCATCTTTTTCGCATAATAGGCAGCTAAGATATTGCCGAAGTTTCCTGTCGGCACCACCACATTCATCTTCTCTCCCTTTTTTATTTTTCCTTCGCCCAACAAAGTGGCGTAGGCATATACGTAATACACGATCTGAGGGACCAGACGTCCTATATTGATGGAATTTGCTGAAGAAAACTGATAACCGGCACTGTCCAATTCCGCCGCCATCTCTTTGTCGTTAAACATCTTTTTCACAGCAGTCTGCGCGTCGTCAAAGTTGCCAGTGATACCTACCACATAGGTGTTCTCCCCTCTCTGAGTCACCATCTGTTTTTCTTGAATCGCGCTGACTCCATGTTTGGGATAAAACACGATGATTTTCGTGCCGGGCACATCCGCAAATCCTGCCATCGCTGCTTTGCCAGTATCCCCGGAAGTAGCCGTCAAAATTACAATCTCATTTTTAACCTGGTTTTTCCTTGCCGCTGTCGTCATCAAATGGGGCAGAATAGACAGAGCCATATCTTTAAATGCAATCGTAGCTCCATGAAACAGTTCCAGATAATAAATGCCGTTCACTTCTTTTACCGGCGCTATCTTTTCTGTATCAAATTTGGAATCATAGGCCCTCGCAATACAATTTTTCAACTCCTCCTCAGAAAAATCCGTCAAGAATTTGCTCATCACCACATAAGCCACTTCCTGATAACTCATCTTCGCCAGCTTAGCATAGTCGATATCCAACGCAGGAATCTGAGTAGGCACAAATAATCCCCCGTCCTCGGAAAGTCCTTTTAAAATAGCCATTGACGCTGTCACCGGAGTGCTGTCACCTCGCGTACTTTTATATAAGATCTCCATGGTCTTATTCCTCTCTATTACAATATATTTATGGTTAATACCCCTTACAGCCAGTAAGGAATTACCCATCTTGTTGCTTAAGCTGTTAGAATGAGTATGGCAAAGGTCTGGCCTTTACCTCCTGGTACTTTACGTCCGTAAAAAAGTCAGCCAACCAGCCGCTCATTCCCAGCATTCGATTTACGCAGGTTGAACCTCCCGTTCGTGTGAATCCCCCAATAGATTGAACAGGCAATGAGTAACGCTGGTATTGACCATTGCTAATCTATTTCAAAGGAGTATTCTTGATGAACGCTGTTGGTATTGATGTTTCTAAAGGTAAAAGCACGGTCACGATCCGCAGGCCCGGCGATGAGATCCTCATGCCCCCTCGTGACATTCCTCACACACAGTCCGCTATATCGGAACTAATCAGGCAGATCAAAAACCTTGATGGTGAAACCAAGGTCTGCATGGAGCATACTGGCAGGTATTATGAGGCGGTTGCCTCCTGGCTTTCTGATTCCGGTATCTTTGTCAGCGCCGTCAATCCTATCCTCATCAAAGATTTTGGCGACGATTCCTTACGTGCTCCCAAAACAGATAAGGCCGATTCTAAAAAAATCGCACGCTATGCTCTTGACCGCTGGGCGAATCTAAGGCAATATGGAAGCATGGATAAAACACGTAACCAACTCAAAACCATGAACCGGCAGTTCGGTTTCTATATGGACCAAAAGACCGCTATGAAGAACAATCTTATCGCTCTTCTGGATCAGACTTACCCCGGTGCCAATGCCTTCTTTGACAGCCCCGCACGCAGTGACGGCAGCCAGAAATGGGTAGATTTTATCGATACCTACTGGCATGTGGACTGTGTCCGCGCAAAATCGCTGGAGGCTTTTACGGCGCACTATCAAAACTGGTGTAAGCGTAAGGGCTATAACTTCAGCTCTGATAAGGCGGCAAAGATCTATCAGGCGTCCCGCGACCTCATTGCCGTATTTCCGAAAGATGACAACACAAAGCTGCTCATACGCCAGGCTGCCGCAATGCTGAACACCGCTTCCGCAACGGTGGAATCCCTCCGCCAGAAGATGGACGCGGCTGCCGCCACACTTCCGGAATACCCGATTGTTATGGCAATGAACGGTGTAGGCCCTACCCTCGGCCCTCAGCTCATGGCCGAGATCGGAGATGTGACCCGTTTCACACACCGGGGCGCGCTGACTGCTTTTGCAGGCGTTGACCCTGGAAGAAATGATTCCGGCCAGCGCGTCCAGAAAAGCGTCCGTATAACGAAGAAGGGTTCCCCAAGCTTACGAAAGACCCTCTTTCAGATCATGGACGGCCTTATCAAGCGTTCCCCTGCGGAGGACGCTGTTTACGCTTTTATGGATAAGAAGCGGGCGGAGGGGAAGCCTTATTACGTTTACATGACTGCCGGAGCAAACAAGTTTCTGCGTATATACTACGGACGGGTAAACGAATATCTTGCTGCCCTGCCTGAAAACAAAGAAAGCTAAATCACCTTTTATCGACCGATCAGACCAGCGTTTAAACGGTGGTCTTTTTGTGATACTTATTTTTCAACCTGTGTAAAATTTTCAAGGTTCTTTATTTTCTGCTTGACTTTTTCTTTGCAGACTTTTTTCCTTTTACTCCTTTTTGATATTTCAGTAGTCTGCTGTATATCCCATAGTCGACGATAAATCCCTGCTTTTTTCCAGTAGTTCCTCATGGGTTCCGATCCTCTTTTATTCTCGCCCTGATTCCAACACAATAATCTGGTCGGCTCCGGCAATCGTTTTTAATTTATGGGCAATCATCACCACTGTGCGGTCTTTGACAAGTTCTTCAATGGCTTGCTGTACTTCTACCTCATTCTCTGGATCAAGAGAGGAGGTTGCTTCGTCAAGTAACAGTACAGGGGCGTCTTTGAGGATTGCACGGGCAATAGAAATTCGCTGTTTTTCTCCACCTGATAAAGTGGAACCACCCTCGCCAACTATTGTGTTATATCCCTCTGGCAAAGCCATGATAAAGTCATGACAATGAGCCAGCTTCGCGGCCGCCTCAATTTCTTCCTGCGTAGCATTTTCTCGGCCATAGCGGATATTATTGCCAATAGTGTCTTGGAACAAGTATACATCCTGAAAGACTACGGATATTTTAGACATCAGTTTTTCCGGATCAACCGTCTTTTCATCCACACTTCCAAAACGAACAACGCCACTCTGAGGGTCATAGAACCGGGCAATCAACCGGAGCATAGTGCTTTTACCACTACCGGAAGGTCCAACAATAGCAGTCATTGAGCCAGATGGAAAAGAAGCACTCACATCATGCAAAACCATATCTTTTCCATATCCAAAATCCACATGTTCAAATTGAATATCGTGCTGTATTGGAGCATCTCCTTTACCGGACATGATTGGTTCATCCATCAAATCTACAATACGTTGGCCGGCCGTTTTTTGATATACAAAAACTGGAAGTTGGATAATCGCTCCAACAAGAGGGTCAAAAATTCGGGTACCTACTAAGAGGAACATCACAAAAATAACAATATCCAAAGTTCCGCCCATTAGCAGGTAAACACCCACCATTGTAATCAGAGAAAGACCAAATTGTAAAAAAGATACTGCAACTAAGTAAAATGGGCCGGACACACATTCCAGCTTGATACATTCTTTCATAAAGGTGTAAAAGGCGCGTTCCAGCTTTTTAAAGTTTGTACCACGCAGATTATACGCCTTAATAACTTTCATTCCCGTAAGGTATTCTTGCAAACGATTTGTTTGTTCTATTCTAGCTTTTGTATGTGCAGCACCGCGCATTTTATCAATTACTTGAACTCCCCAAAGGATGAGTAATGTTACAGGAAAACCAGCAAACATAGCTAAGGCCATGCGCCAATCCACAAAAGACATACCTACAAATCCAAGAATTGCAGTAATAAATCCACCAATCAACTGTGGTAAAACGTGTGTTACAGCTTCTTCAATCTGTGCAAAATCATTCATCATGGTATTTCCCAGTTCACCGGGGTCTTTGCTCATTAAGAAGCCAAGTGGTAACTTACGAATATGCTCGGCAAGTTGTACCCGGCCTTTGGCACTGGCATCATAACCATCATGGTAGGTTGCATGAACTGCTTTCCGTTCAAAGAAATAGAGGATAATAGCAAGAATTGCCATGCCTCCCCAGACCATCCAAAGTGTGCGAATATCCAGACTTTCTAAAGTCCCTCCAAAATACAGATAAATACTTCCGACAGCAAGGGTTAGTAAGCCAAATGGGAACAGGTTGACTAAATCAGCCAGCACCGTCCACACAACAGGCTTTATAACCTTTCTAGGGTTTCCTGCCGTAATACAATAAAGAGAGCCCGTCTTTTTCATGACTGTGTTACCTCCTTTTTCGCTGTAATTTGCCAGTCGGATGAAACCGTATAGGCCTTCCACATAGCAGAATAAGTTTACTATTCTGCAAGAGAAATTCGTGTGTTCCTGCGCTTTCAATCTGTCCGTCTTTAATAACCTCTATTTTATTGGCATTCTTAATCGTAATAAGACGATGGGCAATAATCAACACTGTTTTGTTTTTGATAAGTTCCTGCAGAGCTAACTGCATTTGACGCTCATTCTCTGGATCAGCGTAGGCTGTGGCCTCATCAAGTATCAAGATTGGAGCATTTTTAAGATAGCTCTTGCTACAGAAACACGTTGTTCCTCACCGCCGGATAAGTAAACGCCACCTTCGCCAATTAAAGTGTTATAGCCCTCCGGCAGTCTTTCTATAAACTCATGACATTGTGCTGCTTTTGCCGCAGCATATACTTCTTCCTTTGTGGCATTGGGCTTCCCAACCGCTATATTGTTATAAAGCGTATCAGAAAATAGAAAGGAATCCTGAAAAACAAAGGACATACATGACATTAAATCCTCCGTCTTTATCTTGCGAATATCCACACCGCCAATTTTAATTTTTCCGGCTCCCACATCCCAGAAACGAGGAATCAGCCCCGCAATTGTAGATTTCCCGGAGCCTGACGGGCCTACAAGAGCAGTAATTTGTCCTTGTTCGGCGCAAAAATTAATATCCTTTAATACGAACGGCCCATTTTCTCCGCCATAGGAAAAGGAAACATTTTCAAAGGTTATGTCATAGCCTTGAGGCTTTTCCCCTTCTACTGGTTCTTGAATAGGAACCTCTGTCATAATCTCATCAATTCGTTTAACTCCTTCTGTAATGTTGTTCATGCTAGAACCCAAACTGTTAAACTTGAATACCGGCGTGGAAATACCCGGGGCAAAAATCAAAAAGAATAATAATGTAATCGCAAAGGCCATATTTTGTGGATCGCCAGAAAAAAGAAATATACCTATCGCCAGAATAAATGTGGCAAGGGACAAAACCAAAACTCGAAACAGGCAGTAAGTAGGTTCATAATTATCTGCATATTTTGTACTGAAATCCCGATAACTCATAATGTCCTGATAAAACTTCCTAAAAGAATGGACAGTCTGCCCAAAAATTTTAATAGACGGCATGCCTCGAACATACTGAACGGAAGATGTGCTGATATTTTCCAAAGCATCGTAGTACTCAATCAGCCCTTCCTGTGCTTTCTTCCCAAACATCATAGAAAATTGTGCAACAAACCCTATAATGATAGGCACAATACACGCCAATGCCAGCCACGGGCTAAGGCCGAACATAATGATTACCATAACAATCAGCAAAACGATAGTATTTACCATATCTGGAAATTGATGTGCGATAAACTTTTCAATCTGCTCTACATCCTGCTCTGCAATCTGCTTCACTTTGCCAATAGCATTTCTGTTAAACCAACCTAAAGGAAGCTCGCTGATATGCTCTGACAATCGCACACGGATTCCATAGAGAGTACGATAGGCTGCTGTATGACCCAGCATACCTCCGAAATACATAAAAGCATAAGCAAGCAATAGACCGATAATTCCTCTCACAGCCCATGACACCATAAACCCAGTATTTGCCTGAGAAATATCTGCCGCATTTCGCAATAACTCGGCCATAATGTTATATACCGCCAAATAAGGAATTAGCTGAAAAAATACATTTACTGTTGAAAGAATACAGCCCCAGACCAGCAAAGTTTTTTTCTCACCGGCAAGTTCCAATAAACGCGGAATTCCACTTTTTCTATTTTTTGATCTTTTCATTTTTATGTCCTCCTTGATTTGCCATTCTCTTTGCTACAATTTTCTTTCCCCATAAATAGCCGAAAATGGCACAAATAACCGTAATGACAGTTAATACAATAACAAGAGGAGTATTGATAAGTTCCATACTCGAGTCGGCAACGGAACCGGTAATGCGGTCGGCATAAAAGCTTTTAAACGCTTCCTGCATATAGCATAGAGGTATGTATTCACCTAATGCTAATCCGAACATGGGGAAAGAAAGTGCAATTACTTTTCCTGTATTACTTTTTTTGCCAATGGTGCCGTAAATAATTTCCCCAATGATACCTCCTGCGAAAGTGCAAAGAAACATCAGACCATAAGGAACCATCGAAAACAAACAAATCCCAAAGAGGAAAGATGAAATAAGAATTCCTCCAGGAATATTTACTTTAGACAGCATAACGACAAGAATCAGCGTACCTGCCACTGCAAGAATACAAGGAAGAGCAAGCATAATCGGCGGAAAGAATCCCACTGTACAGCCGATAATCCAGCTTACAGCAATCCATAAGGCGCTGAATACACCTATACGGATAAGGTCACGGATTTTTTGCTTTCTTTGTTTTGTAGTCATATTAAAATTCCTCCAATTCAAATATTTTTGATAAAATAGATGGTTGATATTGTTCGGGCGCAATCCGCCTTATGGAATGATCGTCCTGAACAATCAAAAGGGAAGTAAAAAGAGTTGCGGCAAACTCATAATCATGGGTAATGACAAATGCTACACAGCCATTCTCGGCCCGTTCTTTAATCGTTTCCCGTACAAGCTGCATATTCTCTGCGTCAAGTCCACTGGTGGGTTCATCAAAATATAGAAAGGGGGTATCACACATACAAGATAATGCGATAGAAAGCCTCTGTTTTTGCCCACCTGAAAGTGTTGATGGGTGAACCTCCTCATACTCTTCCAAACTAAAGCTTTTTAAGATTTTCCTCGCTTTTTCCAGTGCGTCCAATTCTTTTTCATGCCCGGAAAGCATTTCTCCTAAAACACTTCCTGCAAAGAACTGGTAATCTACATCCTGCATAACATAAAAGGATTTTTTTCTTCTTTGTTGTCGTGAGGCATATCTGCCGCACAAATTGATTTTTCCACTCTGCGGCTTTTCAAGCCCCATGAGTACTCGAATCAACGTAGATTTACCTGTTCCGTTTTTTCCGACTACACCGACAATGTCCCCACTTGCAGCAGAAAAAGAAACCTTACTCCACAAAAGCTGTTCCCGAGGATATTTAAAAGATAGATTTTCCGCTCGAATAGATACCGGTGTGTGGTTAAATCGGGGAATCGTAACAGAAGCCCGTTTTATCTGCTTTAAATCGAGGTAACGAAGACCTTTCGAAGCGAGCCATTTATCTGAACATTGGTTAATCTCAGTATTGTCCAGGATTTTCTGAATTCTTCCATTTTGAAGGATAACCATCCGATCCGCCAAATCCCGTAAATAATATAACTTGTGTTCAGATACAATAATCGTACAGCCTTGTTCCTTTAATTGTTTCAGAAGTTGGCGTAATTGCTCCGTACCAACCCAGTCCAAATTTGCAGAAGGTTCGTCAAGTACATATACATTAACTCCTGCGGTATAGACAGAAGCTACCGCCACTTTTTGTTTTTCTCCACTGGAAAGCTTAAAAATACTCTTTTGCAAAAGTTTCTCGATATGTAATTCTTTTACGGTCCCATTCATCCTCTTTTGAATTTCTTTCATTGGAATACCTAGATTTTCACTAGGAAAGGGCAATTCAGTCTTTACATGGAGCGTAAAAAATTGAGAGCGCGGGTCTTGAAAAACACTTCCTACATAAGCGGAGTAGTCACCTGTTTCATGTTTCGAAATATCCATACCGCATACGCGGCAACTTCCGCTTAATTTTCCTTCAAAAAATCAGGGATTAAGCCATTCATGCACCGGGTTAAAGTTGTTTTTCCACATCCGCTTGATCCAGTTAATACAATAAATTCACCTTCTTGTATAGTAAGATTGATATCATGTACACCAAAGTTATCACTTTCGTTGTAAGTAAAGCTAAACCTATTAAATGAGATTTTTTCTTTCGATTTTTCCATATCATAATCACCTCCATTATAAAGTCAAATAGTTCAACAAAAACAATACTACGATAACAACTACCATACCCAAAAGATATAGATAATCTTCTTTCGTAAAACGAACATCTGTACAACATGTACGTTTCCTCTCTATACTCAGTCCTTTACACAGAGAAGCAGCAGATAGTTCTTCTGAAATCTTTTCACTTCGGAAAAGTAAAGGAACCATATAATTTTCCAAAGTTCCCACCAGACGTTTCAGATTAGAAATCGAAAGATTTAAACCTCGCATTTTAAGCTTCGTTTATATACTTGATTTCACGAAAATCGTAGGAACATATCGGTATACAATCATCAATGGAATGGATAAAGACTTTGGAATATGAATCCGGTCTAACGAGTATAGCAGTTCATCCATCGGCGCTTTATCTACCAACAATTTAAGTAATAGATAAATAGGATATGCTCTGACAATCATCATTAAAAATGGTGGGAAAATTCAACGGAGAGAACTGGCACATTCACCACCGTAAGCCCCCAAATCAGGCCATACATTACCGCATAGGATAGAAAGCGCTTTATAAAGGTTTTTGTCCCATACCAATAAAAAAGTAAAAAATCAATTACAAGAAAAAGTGCGATTACCGCAAATTCACTGTGAAAAGAGAAGCTTAAAATACCGGTTACTATAATCTGCAAAATCAAGATACGCGAATCAGGCTTGGTTGCCTTAAAAAACCACCTTGTTTTCCCTCCTTTCGCCGTTGCATAAGGCGTTCAGTTATGATACAATTAGTTAGTGTTCACTAATATATCGATTTCATTATAAAGATACTCATTGTTAGACACAATGGGATTTGCTAACAAAAGACTTTTAGCCGTATTCTTTCGACGAATTGGCGTATTTTTGAGGTAATTATATGAGTGGAGTAAAAAAACTTTATGAACAAATGTTACCAAACGGTGGATTTATTTTAGATAAAAATCAATCCAACATTGAGGAAGGGCAATACTGTTATACTTTGCTGCCGGATAAGGGGGAAGGATATTTTTGGAATTATTTTTATGAAGATATGTTCTCAATAGAAAAACAAGACTTTTTGTTTTACGCTGATTTCTTTTTGGAATCACCGGAACCTGATTTTATTGCAGTCCAATATTTCTTTTCCGTTTCCGGTGAAGAATTCCATCCGTACCGGCAGTTGTCGCCAAACAGCCTGAGAGGATATGTTGGCGGAAGTGGTAAAATCTTTCAGGCAGTATACCACAAGAATATTCCGCTTCGCTCTGTAAGTATCAGTATCATGCCCGACTTTTATAATAGCTATTTAAAAGAAAAATTAGGCGGAGAATATATTGATCCACGTAACGCATTTAAGGGGATGATGCTTGGCGTGGATTTTCCACAGCTTGTTACTCTGTTAAAACAGATTCAGTCTTATTCTGGTAATGGAGTATCTGCAAAACTCTTTTATGAAGGTAAGGTTTTAGAAACACTTGCTTTAATATTGGAACAAGCACAGCGGAATCAAAAACAAAGCCGGAAAATTCCCATCACAAAAAAGGATGAAGAAAACTTAAAGACTGTTGCAGATTATATTGACCACCATTTTGGATTTTCTATTTCTATGGAACAGCTATGCAAAATTGCATATATGGGAAACACAAAATTAAAGACAAAATTCAAAGAATATTTTGGTTGTAATATTACCGACTATATCATCCAAAGGCGCGTCGATCAGGCACAGCACTTTCTGATGGGGACTGAATTGAGTATTGCTGAGATTGCACAAGCAGTTGGGTATGACCGACCTGAAAGCTTTGCAAAACAGTTTCAGCGTATTACAGGACTAACTTCCGAGAGAATATAGAAAATGATAAAATAATTTCTATTATTCCAAAATATAATTATTCATAATGAAAATATCAAAAAATCTATGATATGGTAATTTGACAAGTGAATAACGAATGACAGATATAAAATTATCTGCCATTCGTATATATTGCAGAATATCTTTCTATATCACTAAATCGTCATACAAGCTTTCACTTATAGTAACAGGTATTATCCCATAATGTTCTAATTCGTTAATCAGCCATTTCCCATTAACACTTTCATAAATAAATAATTTTCCCTTTTTTCCAACTTCATTTTCACAAATATACCTTAATGTCAACGCCCCCATAATCCCCGTCAAATCACTAACATTATATTTTTCATCAAAAATAATTCTTACCTTTTTTTGAGTATCTTTCATCTCACACATCAGGTATAGTCTTTCTTCCGTTTCAAGTAACGTTTTTTTATCTCTTACATATGTACTTACATCTTCCTCTATTGTTTTTGTACTATTTTTTAACAGCATTTCTTTAAACATACTTTCTTGGTTGAGAAATATATTATAAAAATCCAGTTCACATATTGGGGCATCTGCTGCCACATTACAAAGTTCATATGTAATAATAGGATAGCCGCAGGCCTCTTGGGAAACCCCTTTTACCCCTTTCACCCATTTTTCTGTTGTTTTTGCTATCCCATATTTACCAATTCTATATCCTCCCATCCCTTCAGCATCTTTTATTCCTAAAATATAGTCATATGCTGCGCTATATGAAATCTTTCCTGATGCAAAAAAGAAAAGTTTACATTGTGTATCCGAATCTTTAAAATAATAATTTTTCAAATAATACGGTACAAGTTCTGTTAGTCCCGGATATACTCCAGCTCCCAAAACCATTGTTTTTTGAAAAGTGTTATACACATTACTATTCTCTTTCATAAAATCCCATATCTTTTTTCCTCCCGAAATATCCACCAAATTACAATTCGTCATCATGGCTGCTTCTACGATAATTTTCTGAGTTGTTGTAGCTGGTCCGGCACAATTTAATACATAATCCATAAAGGCCCCATATTGGTGGTTCCCTTCATAGTTCCGGCTGAAAAGAAGCCCCCCCTTATCCGTTTCAACGCCCGTATAGAACTTGTTCCCGTGCCTCAAATCATCCAGCATCATCAGCCACCACTACGGGTGATAACTTTATTTCCTCCCACATTTCCGAAGTGAGCCGGCGGGTATAGGTATCATCCTTCGAGAACGGTTCTGTTTCATTTCACAGGCAATACACCACTTCCGACAGA
>ENA-OQCB01000637-OQCB01000637.1-human-gut-metagenome-genome-assembly--contig:-NODE-637-length-16088-cov-12.109392_pt1 | contig 16088 bp, 13 predicted proteins | sample MGYA00242493_ERZ504568 | MGnify/ENA primary metagenome ERZ504568 (study PRJEB26092, sample SAMD00036229) | human gut metagenome | host: Homo sapiens | study: EMG produced TPA metagenomics assembly of...
TCTCGTCGGAGAACTCATCCAAGTAGATATCCTCCTCGTCCGCTCCTTCGATATCACGGAATACGTCAATCGTATACTCAGTCAACATACAAGCCAACTTAATATTCAGACCGCCCTTACCGATCGCCAAAGAGACCTCCTCAGGACGTAAATAAACCTCAGCTTTCTTTTCTTCCTCATTTACACGGATAGAAGAGATCTTAGCCGGGCTTAAAGCACGCTGGATAAACAAAGAGAGATTTGAGGTGTAATTAATCACATCAATGTTCTCGTTTCTCAACTCGCGAACGATTCCGTGGATACGAGAACCTTTCATACCTACGCAAGCCCCCACCGGGTCAATACGGTCATCGTATGACTCGACAGCCACTTTGGCACGCTCTCCCGGGATACGGGCAATCGCCTTGATCGTAATCAAGCCGTCATTAATCTCCGGAACCTCCAACTCAAACAACCGCTGCAAGAAGACCTTATCCGTACGGGAAAGAAGGATCTTCGGGTTGTTATTATAGTTATCCACACGTTGAACGATCGCACGTACGGTCTCTCCCTTACGATAGAAATCGGTCGGGATTTGCTCGGATTTCGGCAGTAGCAACTCATTACCATCGTCATCCAGCAACAGGATTTCTTTCTTCCACACCTGATAAACCTCAGCGGCGATGATGTGGCCGATTTTATCCTTATACTTAGCGTACAAGCTGTCTTTCTGCAATTCAAGTATCTTTGAAGCCAAAGTCTGGCGCAAGTTTAAGATCGCACGACGTCCGAAGTCCGCGAAATGCACCTCGTCGGTCACTTCCTCGCCCACCTCACAGTCGGCGTCGATTTTACGGGCCTCCGTCAACGTAAGCTGCAAGTTCTCATCCTCCAATTCATCATCAGCCACAACCGTACGGTTTCTCCAGATCTCGAAATCACCTTTCTCAGGATTGATAATCACGTCATAGTTCTCATCCGTGCCAAACATCTTGGCGATCACGTTGCGGAACGAATCTTCCAAAACGCTAATCATCGTATCTTTATCGATATTCTTCAACTCCTTGAACTCCGCAAGGGTGTCAATCATACTGATTGTTTCCTCTTTCTTGGCCATAATCTTACTTGAATCTTATTAAGTATTTTGTATATTTTATTTCATCAAATGTATACGACTCATCCTCTATCACGGTTACCTTCCGCTTAGCGCCCTCCGGTTTCACCTTTTTCTCGACAGAGACAACCACACCGTTCTCGTCGGCAGATTTCAACACACCTGTCAGCTTCGAGCCGTTTTTCAACAGCATCTCCACCTCGTTTCCGATGTTCTTGACGTATTGGCGAAGTACCTTAAAAGGAGAAGTAATGCCGGCGGAGCCAACCTCCAGCTCATAGTCCTCGACGTCACGATCCAGATGCTCCTCCAAATACCGGCTCAACTCTGCGCAATCATCAATGCTTACCGCTTCATCGTTATCAATTTCAACGACTATCAGGTTCCCCGGTTTAATCACTACGTCTACTAAATAATTGCTTGAAGAGGCTAGTTTTTCCTCTACTAATTGGCTTACCACTTTCTTTTCTATCATACACATATCTGTTAAGAACAAAAGAAGGGGACTACCCGCCCCCTCCTCAACTTCACTTAATCGCCCGCAAATATACAAAAAATCAATGAGTTCTCAAAATATCCTCATCTTTTTGCAGAAAAAATTAATACGACACAAACCGGATTACGATCGATAGTAATCAGAATTAATATCTATAGAAATCCGATTTACTATTGATAGTAATATTTATTAACACTTTTATGCCTATCTTTGCTGCCGAATACGAAGGGGTGCTCGCAAAATCCTTCATGAAAGGAGCGGGCTGAGATCATACCCATAGAACCTGTACAGGTAATGCTGTCGTAGGGATTCATGCTTCTCCGATCCTTTCTATTCATCTATTTAGTTTTAAAGCAAAAAGATGAAAAGATGAAAAGATGAAAAATGTATTGGTTATCTTGGCCGGCTCCTTGCTGGCTACAACCGCCAAGGCACAAATGCCCAGTCCGGTCGACTCCTTGAAAATCTCAAAAGACGTATCTTTAGATGAAGTGGTTATTACCGCTACCAAAGTCGGGAAAGAGACCCCGGTAGCTTATAGCGACATCTCCAAACAAGAACTAAGCAGCCGGAACAACGGGCAAGGTATCCCATTCCTTATCTCTCAATCCCCGTCTGTTATCATGACCTCGGATGCCGGAACGGGTATCGGTTACTCCGGTTTTCGTATCCGGGGTACAGACGCGAACCGTATCAATATCACGATCAATGGCGTACCGGTTAATGACTCCGAGTCTCATACCGTATTCTGGGCTAATATGGCCGATATAGCTTCCTCGGTAGAATCGATCCAGATCCAACGAGGTGCCGGAACCTCTACGAACGGAGCCGCAGCTTTTGGCGCTACGGTCGCCATGCAGACCGAGAAACCGTCCTTAAAGCCTTACGGCGAATATTCCGTATCAGCAGGTTCTTTCGGTACGCTGAAGCATACGGTAAAAGGCGGCACCGGATTACTTTACGATCATTTCGCTTTCGACGCCCGCTACTCCAATATCCGTAGCGACGGCTTTATCGATCGCGCCTCCGCCCGTATGAGCTCTTACTATGCCTCCGCCGCTTTCTATGCCGATAATACATTGATTAAATTCCAAGCCTTCGGGAACAGCGAGAAGACCTATCAAGCATGGAACGGCGTTCCGTCTTATTTACTTGACACAGATCGTAGCTATAATCCATGCGGAGAATATGAGGAAGATGGAGTGAAGAAGTTTTATAACAACCAGACGGATAATTATTGGCAACACAACTACCATTTAATGGCCAGCCAGCGTATCGGAGATTTCTGGAATATGAACCTGACCCTTCATTACACCGACGGAAATGGATATTACGAGGATTATAAATCGAAAGCCAAATTCAGCAGTTATAAGCTACCGGAATATATCGATCCGAAGGGTAATACCGTAAAAAAGACCGACCTCGTGCGCCGTAAATGGCTCGACAATTATTTCTATGGGGCCGTTTATAGCGCGAACTATCAACGTGACAATACCCGCCTTACGCTGGGAACCGCCGTCAACCACTATGTAGGCGATCATTTTGGCCGGGTAATGTGGACCAAAAGCGCAAACGTCTTGCCACAACCGGATTACGAATATTATCGCAATACCGGTAAGAAATTAGACTACAACGCATACGCTAAATTGACTCAACGTCTTTCCCCTCTTTTCACCGGCTATCTGGACTTACAATACCGTGGGATCCATTATACCATTAAGGGAAACGATGACAAAGCCGGGGAAGGACTGGACATTCGTAAGAACTGGAACTTCTTCAACCCGAAAGCCGGAATAAACTTCCATAACAATGGCCATAACGCCTTCGTCTCTTTCTCCGTCGCTAACCGGGAACCGAACCGTGACAATTTCACGGAGGCAGGCCCCGAGGAACGTCCTACCCACGAGACCTTATATGATTACGAGGCCGGTTATAGTTTTGGTAACGACCGTTTCCGGTTTGGAGCCAATCTCTATTTCATGGATTACAACAACCAATTGATCCTGACCGGCAAGATCAGCGAGATCGGCGAGGCCCTCACTTCCAATATAAAGGATAGTTACCGAATGGGTATCGAGCTTACCGGAGGTGTACAAATCACCTCTTGGCTGAATTGGAGCGCGAACGTAACCCTCAGCCAAAATAAAATCAAGCATTTCGTGGAATACGTGGATAATTGGGATACCGGAGGACAAGAGATCAATGATCTAGGCACAACGAATATAGCTTTCTCACCCAATCTAATAGCGAACAGCATGTTCGATTTCGTTTACAAAGGGTTTATCGCGAGTTTCAACTCACAAATAGTAGGCCGCCAATACATAGACAATTCAAGCAGCAAGGATCGTTCCATCGATCCCTACTTTATCAATAGCCTACGTATCGGTTACGCCTTCCAGCCTAAGTTCATGAAAGAAATAACCCTAGACGTGACTATCAACAACCTCTTCAACGAGAAGTACGAGACCAACGCATGGGTATACTCTTATATCGAAAACGGCACACGTAAAAAGGATGACGGTTATTTCACCCAAGCCGGCACGAACGCCATGGCCAGGATCACCTTCAAATTCTAACTTAATTTTCAATTATCAATTCTCAATTTTCAATTACTAAAATGGTTTGGCTAGAATACTTCGGAGTAATAACCGGTCTGCTCTATCTCTTTCTAGAGATTAAACAACATAAGGCCATGTGGGTGGTGGGATTCCTCACCTCCCTCGTGTATGTCTTTGTCTTCCTGTTCGCTAAGATTTATGCGGACATGGGATTGCAAACCTATTACGTAGGAATCAGCATATACGGTTTCTATCAATGGACCCGGAAGAAACATGAGATACACACGGAAAACGACAGTCTTCCCTCCGACCGTATCCTATACACCCATCTGAGCCTTCCGCTTTTCGTGGGGATTATCGGGACATTGGCCGTTGTATTCGCCATCTTATGGTATCTCCTTCATCAATTCACGGACTCTCCCATCCCCGTAGGCGATGCGTTCACCACGTCGGTAGGCATTGTCGCTACTTGGATGCTGGCAAGGCGAATTATCGAGCATTGGATTTTTTGGGTAATCGTAAACCTCGTTTCCGTATATCTTTATTACCTTCGGGGCTTGTATCCAACGATGCTACTCTATTTTTGCTATGCGACACTAGCCATTGTGGGCTATTACAATTGGCGGAAGAAAGGGGAAGAGTTTTAATTTATAATTTATGAATTATGGGAGATAATACGGAAGTGAAGGAAAGAGGATGTGTGATCGTAGCGAATGGGAGATTTCCTTCCACTGAGTTACCCTTGAGATTATTAAAGGAAGCGAAAACGATTATCGCTTGTGATGGAGCCGTGAAGACACTTTATGAAAAGGGTATTCATCCGGACGCTATCGTAGGAGACTTGGACAGTATACCCGCCGACCTGCGCAAACGCTACGCAGACCGAATCCACCATGTAGAGGACCAAGAGATCAACGACCTCTCCAAATCCATCCGCTTCGCCCATGCCCAAGGCTATCGAGAAGTTCTCATATTAGGAGCTACCGGATTGCGTGAGGATCATACATTGGGAAATATATCCCTTCTTATGGAGTATGCCCCCTTATTCAAGCGGGTGGAGATGTTATCCGACTATGGTCTTTTCACACCTATCTTAGAAACAACGACCTTCGCTTCTTATCCGGGGCAACAAATCTCCATTTTCGTTCTTTATCCCGAAGGGGAGATTAGTACAGAAGGACTCCGCTGGCCCATTTGCCAACGAAAGCTCACCTCATGGTGGCAAGGAACTCTCAACGAGGCTTTGGGAAATCAATTTACCGTCACCCTCTCCCCGGATTGCCGGGTGATCATTTACAGGGAAGCTCCCCATACAAAAAAATAGTCCTGAAAAGTATCACTACTTTTCAGGACCGTTACACCCCTCAACTTTACATGCTTAAATAAGAAGCGTTCGCTTCCTTATCAAGCAGATAATTTTTTTAACTCATTCTCTTTCCATTCGGAAAAACCTTCTACCCTATCCCTTATCTGGAACTGTAGCTTATCGTCGGCAACCAACTTCAGCACAGCCGTAGGAGAAAGGGGCAAATACATATCATTCACGGCGAAAAAAGCTTTCAGTAAAACCACGTCATAGTCATCGTGGATTACTTCTTTCTTTAATACAACCGGAACCTCCATCTGAGTCAGATAGTAGGCTGAACGTTCGTATGCGCACCAAGCATCTCCTTCCAGATACAGATAGACATTGTTTGGATTATCTACCTCATGAGGCAGAACCAACTCTACTACATCTGATGCTTGTTCCATATAAAAGAAATTATTATTAATATTTGTCTTCATGACATTTACAAATTAAGTGCCTTCTACCCTATACATAGGGAGGAATAGCTATCATTTTACAGCGTTGAAACTATCAAATACCGCATTATCCTCTATTTTCTTGCGCAATTCCTCTAAATTTATCGCCGCAGCCTTTACGCCCATATCCTGAGCCTGCTTCAATAGAGATTCCGCTTCTGTCAAATCACCGGTCAACATACTTAACACTCCTTTCGCGTGAACCGCCTCCGGGGCGTTCCCCGCTTTCGCCAAATAGTTCTTAGCGGAAGCATAATCACCCTTGCCCATAGCGATATTCGCGGCGTTAAGATTCGCTACCGGATCATTCGGAAACATACGGACAGCGATATCAAATACATTATTATATTCGTCACTACCGATCTCATAGCTGTTAGCCACCGCAAACATCTCCCCTAAACTTAGCTGTTGCGGACGAGTCTTGATGATCTCACGCCCCTCATCCACCGTAAACTCACGTACCGTATAATCAATCTTATACTCCGAGCGACGTAACGAAGGGAAAATATCTTTCAGCACATAACGGAAAGCGGCGCCACCACCCAAGGCACGTAACTTAGCCTCCTTGCGATCCGGATCATCCGAGCTATCGATAATCGCCAATACCTCGCTACGATTCGGTACATTCGGATCGGCCTCTACCTTTTCCTTAAAACCGGCCCAATCTTCCGGTTCCGAGCTCATCGTGAAGAAATCAGCCTTGAAGTCATTCTTCTGGCGGATATAGTCACGTAACGCTTTGACACGATTATCCGCCAATTTCTTATTACTAGCGTAAGAGCCTTCCGGTGAGGCATATCCTTTCAGTACGATACCTGTCGGTTTCACGTTCTTATCCTCTGTAACGGTACGAATCGTATTATTGATCTTCGCCAACTCCACCGCATTATTACGGAAATCAGGAAGAATCTGATATTTACCCACTTGGAAGTCCAAAAAAGCCGTACCGACCTCCGCACGATGCTTCTCCGTCTCTGCCATCGGCGTGATATAAGAGAATGTAGGCTGAACCTCATAGCGCTTATCCGGACGACGACGAATCTTGTCAGCGATCAATAACGGACTACCGGCCTCTTCCTTACCGCAACCGCATAGATTCGGCTCTAACACGACACGTGCGTCTTTCATCCAATCCTCAAAAGGCACGGCGGTTTTATAACTTACCACTTGATCTTCCTTATCGGCTTTCAAGATAGTATAATGAGGTACGTCGTTCAAATTATCTAAAGCGACCTCACGGTTATATACTTTCTGGCGGATACGTCCGTTCACCAAAATAGAAGGAAGCCCCTCTTTTTGCGAAGCCGATTCCAAGACGGGGGTCAGTTCCAAATAGCTACGGGATTTCACCGCATCGCCACTTACCGTCACCACGGCATCGATATATACCGAGTCACCCTTCTGTACCACGTCGTTACAAATCACTTTAACCCCATCCGAGGCAGTCTGTCCCATGATTGCCGGAGACACGACGGCCATCATAGCCGCCATCATATATGCATTTATCTTCTTGTTCATCGCTTGGGTCATTTAATAAAGTAAATAATAGAAATAGCCGCTTTCGTAACCCCGAAATAATCTTTCGTATCGCTTTTCAATACGGTTCCGCAAGTGGCACAAGGATATTTATCATAATCCAGATGCGCCCAACCAATACCCAGCACGGCTTCCATGCTCCACCGGTCACTCAACAACCATTGATAGCCATAAGAAAGTCCGGCTCCATACAAATTACCTTGATACCGATGATTCTCCATATTCTTGCTCAAGAACTTCAGACCTCCAACATTGTAATCCGCATAGTGCGCATGCAAGCCGAAGAAATGTCCATTGAACTTCTCGCACAACCAATAACGAACTTCTGGTTGTACCAGCCAATGTTTCATACGAGCCTCATCGCCAAACTTCCATCCATTATAGTTACCGGATAGATCTAGCGACCACTTTTTCGCCAAGCCAACCTCTACGCCCAAGTTGATCGTAGCAGTCGCATCATAGAGCAAGTTCGACTTCACCGCGAACTTCTGGCCGTAAACGCCTGTCGTAGCTACCAAGAGCAGGACTAGGAAAAGAATTCTCTTCATATCGAATATTTTTTCGTTTTTATTATACATTCATGAATGCCTTCACTTCTATGAGCTCGCATTCAACCGTTTAAGTAATAACTTACCAGGCTTAAACTTCACGCTTCTACGAGCTCTTATCATATAAGCCACTCCATTCCTAGGATTTCTGCCGATCCGTTCGGTTTGTTCCCAAGCGGAGAGCGTCCCAAAGCCCAATAGCATCAAAGAACCATCACTTTCCAAGGCCTCTGTCGTAGTTTCTTCCCAAGCTTGAACAAAGCGCATCGCCTCCGCTTGCGTAACCGACAATTTATCAGCCAATGTTTTCACGAGTTCTCTCCTATTCATCCCTTCCACTTTTAATTTGCATCACAAAAATAGATTATAACATTTCTTAGCACGATAGGTGTGAGTTTCAACTTTAAAGGGTAAACCTACCAACTATCCTTGATTGATAAGAACACCTATTCATTTCAAAGAAGGTGATAGGAACACCGACACCCACATCTAACACTTAATCTCTTCCTTGCGAATGAGGTTCTCGTCGTAGATGGCACGCTCCTGCGGGGTAAGGGCACCCAAGTTCGCCATAAGAGAATAGCATATGAAATTAGTCAGAAATGTATAAAATGAGAATACAGAACTCTATTCGAATCCCGTATTCTCATTTACATAAAGTTCTTTACAGGTTGATTGCCTCTACAAAACGATATCTTTTATTATCTAAAGGGTATATCCCTTACACAACGAACTTTTGCACCATCTCCTTGATACAAGGAAATAATATATATTCCACCTCGTTTCTCCAATCTATATACAGACCCCGGTTTATACTTAGATGAGGGTGAGGCATTTCTTGTCGCTAATGCTGATTTCGTACGTGATATTACATTATAGTTATTATTACTTGGTAAAGAGATCTCCTTGCCATCACCAGCCGCATAAGCACAAATCAACGCCATCTCTCGCTGATTGGGCATACGCCATGCTCCTGCACCGTCATGATGCTCATCCTTGACCCCTTTATACCCACTACATAATGTCCGACCATTTAACACATCTTTACGAGACAATGTACCGCTTGCGAAATCTTTTGATAATTGAAACGATTTATACGGCAAGTTATTCGTATGCAATTCATCCTCAACAGACAGTTCTCCATTTACGATGCTCCCCCTTAAGGACTTATCACTTATATTATCTAGTTTGAATACATAAGATCCATAATTTGCATACTCCTCAAATTTATTAAGTCGACCTAAATTACGAACACAACGATAATCAAACTTTCCATCAGAACCAGGGTTATAGCTACTAGTCGAGGAACCTTCTTCCGCCCAGAACGTCAGACCATTACTCGTGATAAAATGATAATTATAACTATAAAATTTCGCACCACTGTTATCTGAGACCAAATCTTGCACTCCATTTGGAATGATATGGACATCCGACGGTAACGCATCTTTACCTATCCAATAACCATACAACTGCCTTTCAGCCGGCAAATACCATTTAACCTCATCTTCTGTGATCGTACCATCTCCATTCAAATCCCGATTGCGTTGCATACAGGCGGTATACGCAGCATCCGACGTTTGTGTATTCGTCGCGAATTCTACATATTTGCTCCAATGCTTGCCAACAACTCCTTCACTAAGCATATTCTGATATCCATCCGATGCAGACCCCTTTGTTCCTTTAGCTGCACTTACACGTCTAAAACCTTCCGTCTCAGTTTCCATTCCCCATGCAGTTGAGACTTTAGCCGTATTATAAAACGTCTTGATCGACCTTTGGCTAATCATAAAACTAGAAGTTGTTAAACTACTAGCCCTATCCGGACTATACTCCGTATTACACAAAATATGCATTTCTCGATTAGAATGATTAACAAATTCTTTCCATGAAACCTGCTGCCCAGTCTCCGGATGTTTATCATAATAAAATTCATCTATGAAAACAGTATATACAACCTTTCCTGTTTTTTTAGATGATGCTCTAGTATACAGATCATCTATAACCTCTTTGATATTTTTTAGTCCTATTCCATTTAAAGGATAAGCTTGAAAAGCGGTAGAGCCATTCTTATTTTCTAAAAATTGGACCCACTTATAATCTGTAGCCGTATTGGAACCCGTTGTCTTATCATATCCCTCATTGTTTGTATCGTAAGGTGTTTTTACGGCAAAAGACGCATGAGCGGACACTTTTTCCAAATCAAATGTTATCGTTTGAACATCATAATGGGCATCCACCAATGTCAACTGCTCAGATTCTATGATCTGGCCTTCTGCCCCAGGTTGTTCTTCCGTCCCATCCGTAACCTCCGTTTTTATTTTATCAACACCATCAATCGTTATCGTATAAGTATAAGCCTTATTACGATCACTTGCAAAATCGGTCGCAACTTGATTCACATAGCCTAAATGTATCGTATAGCGTACCTCAGCCCGCAAATTATTTCCCTCCGTATAAGAACCAGTCATAACTACATAAGTAGCTTCCGGCTCCACATTTAAGAATGCTCCATTATCCACATAATATCCGGTTTTATCAGGAATTTTATCTTTTGTATCTATTTTTTCCTGTTCTTCCCTTTCATTATAATGGGTAATAAAATTTAAAGCATTCCGCATATTCTCAGCCATATAGAAAGTAAAACTACCTCCTCCCCTAGCATCTATTGATAACTTCTCAAAATTCTTTGCCGAAGAATTTTTATAATAGTAAGTCGAATAATTATCAGAAAGATTAGATGCGGAAGAGATTATATCGGTGGCCCTACCAAACACATAGCTTTTTCTCGGAATATTTACGACATACCATTCTTGCGGAGTAAATGTGGCGGAATTATTACTACAAGACACATTAAAAGTGATGCGAGAATCCACTCGCTTCAACTTTATGCCATCATAAGTAGCAGACACCGCCTCAATATTCACCTCTCCATCTTCCGTCCCCCCATAAGATCCACACATCAACAATGCTCCAGTCCTAAAAATATCATTCGTCCCCATATCCGCAGACAATTCCTTAAACTCCTCTAGAGTCTCAATGCTTTCTAATGAGGCTGAAAGGGTATAAGCAGATGCCATTGAATTCGCAACAGCAAAAATCCTTTTTGTCCCGGAAGTAATATCCCAAGTAAAAGAACCATTCGTATCACTCAGATCTTTCGCAACCCAATCTTTTTTCTCTACTTCCCAAGAATCTCCTACCTTATGAAAAATAAGGACGAAAAGATCCTCTACTATAGACTCTGTACTTTCAGACAATTGCGACTTGGTCTTTATCTCAGCAAAAGCATCTGTCGAAAATCCAAATTTCACCGTCGTTGGAATACCTTCCTTTACCGTTCCCTTTTCCACCATATTCTCGTCTGAACACCCCAACAAAAAAAGAATGCTTAAGAACAATGCCGTAATATGTAATTTATATTGTTTCATCATTTTCAAATTTTAATCATTTAGACCATCACATCATAATAGATCAATTAAAAACAGGGATATCCACTGGTGTATCCTGTAACGGAACCGGGGTCACTTCCCATTTAAATTCTGACAAAAACTCACGGTCGACCTTCCCTTTTACTTGGTAAATATTCCCTTTCACTAAAGCTGGAAGAGTTAATTCATAAGTTTTCGTCTCGTCCGGCCCCGAGGGAGAAGATATTGTTGACCAACCATCCCATGTTACATTAGATGTATCTACAGAAGGCCAGTACCCTTTTTTTCTCCTTCTCTGTACCAAGTGTCCATAACGCTCTTGAGTCTCGGTACCTGATTTAGAAAACCGGACATCTAGTGACAGGCTTATCTCGCAATTCTCATATGTATAAAAGCTAGAGACTAGAGTCTCAGCATCATGGATTGTTGTTAATGCCTGTAATCTATTTTCGACCTCCATATTGTTATATATTGTAACAGACGATTCTTTATTTACGCCTATTACTTGTGAGGAAGGAAGACATTCGTAACCGGAAGATGAACTCCTAGATCTTGCTTGTCTAAAGAGTATAACTCTTTTTTTTGCATCCTCCATCTCATCTTCATCATAATACCCATCTCCAATCCAATCATCACAGTCCTCTTTTTTTTCAGCAATATCCTTAAATTTGTTAGGCCAATCACTCTTACTCTTCACATGAGAAGGAACTCCCGTCTGCCAACCTCCATCAGCTTGATCTTCGCCACTCTGCCCAGTCACCTCTATACCTTTAAAATCCACCCGGGCTGTTAGCTGGGTTAAAGGGACTATGATCTCTTTGGTATTATTGGAAGGAGTCTTGGTATCATATTCCAACGTTTCATCCGCCTTTAATCCGGCCTTTACCAATTTGTCAGCTACAAACGGATATGTCTCTATCCTGCCTTTTTCTCTATAATCCGAATAGCTATCATAAGCATCAAACGCGGAGTAATCACCGGCATTAGCCAAGATATAAACCGAGATCTTTTTTACGCCTTTTCCAAAAGTCCGAACGTCACCTAAAGACAATGTATAAGCGGGATGCCCATCCGCATTCGTATCCGGATCACCCAAAGAAGTGAAATTTTTGGAATAGATTCGTGTTCCCTCCGCATTAAATATCGCGACATGACAGTCATTTATTTTCCTTTCCCAATCGGAAGGAACTTCCTCTGCTTTGGTCGTGACATTTCCGGAAGTCAATAAAATTGATAACTCTTGAGAACCGATAAGAGGTTCGTCTATCACAGACTCAGAGGTACATGACAGAAAACCTCCGATCGTGATCCCCAATAATAAGAATATCTTTTTTAGTTTCATAATAACTTAGTTTTTTACCCCATTAACATTATTACTTTTTCTCCACAGCTTCAATCACTTGGATATCATTCTTTATCCAATTCCTTGTATAGCATTTCGTCGTTACGGACACCGTAGCATTCGTAATCGTCACATCCAGTTTATATAGATAGCCGGCCCAGACTTGATTAAAAGAGGCGGAATGCTCATCCTTCCGAGATTTGATAGGAAAATTGCAACTACCAGTCTCCTTACCATTATTATATTTATAATCAATCTTCAGTGTTGTTATATTATCATTGGCAGCGGACGTGTTTTCATAGGAATATAAACGATATATATCTTTTTTCGAGCTGTCTGCTCCCTTTATTGCCGCATTAAAATCTGCCCAATCAGCCGAAGTCCAAGAAGAGCCATCCGGATGGAGATTGACTTGGCTAACAAGTTGCTCGCCATACGCATCCTCCAATGAGACCTCGCCTTCTACCTTACCCTTGTTTTTACTATGAAGTAAAGACATGCCAACGATCGTCACATCCCCATAAGCTGTACCATCTGCTTTCTGTATCTTAAAAGATTCCAACATCACGGCTCCCGTACGTTGCCGAGTTGTTATTTCAACAGGAGAATGTGCCGGCTGGTCCAAGTCCTTGATATTTTCAGATATACTTACATAAACGCCTTGATTCCTCGCCGGATAAGTACCGTCATCCCCTTTCAATATCTCTGTCTCTCCAACTTTCACTAAAATAGTGGAAGGCTCCTCAAGAATCGTATTTTTCAAGTTCGCATAAGAGATTTCCCCGACTGAAGCTAATGAACTTCCAGTCTCTGTTGTTTGAGCTATCGCCACAATCTTAAAATCCGTACGTTCAGATGGATCTCTCGGTATCTTAAAAATAACATGACCTCCCAGGTTATAAACACACCCATCTTCTCTGCCCCAATCACGGACAACATCGTCCGTATTTCTTGAATAATCATAATAATAGGAGGTTAAAAACTTTCCGACATTTTTTGAAGTCTTATCATACTCATACAGGGCAATATAACAATTAACAACAGACTGTTCATTGCCTGTCATGTCATCTAAAGTTCCGTCAGTTGGCCCTTCAATAGTCGTTTTTGTAGAAACACCTAAATCACCAGCCAAAAGAGAGAGATCCATAGAGGCATAGACCTCGGAGATAAAGATACTATCCGTACCTTTCGTTCCCACGCTATTCAAAATATCGTCTTCCATGGAGCAGGACACTCCGATACAAAGGAAGCATAATAATGCTAGTATATTCTTTATTTTCATAATGGATTGAATTTTTCTCTTGTTTTACGCTAGCAAAATTAGAGGAATCCATTATTCGGCACGATAGGCGTAACTTTCAACTTTAAGGGGTAAAACTAGCATATTGGAAGTAGCGTTTTAAGGGTGTGGCTAAAGCTATCTTAGGCGATAGGGATACCTATGCAGGACGCAAATCCATCCATCATAGGACAAAAAAACGGAGTCCGGAAATTCCGAACCCCGCCTTTCGCTGTTTATTTAAATATAAAAGGACTTAATCAATTCACGTCATCCTCATGTTGCGTAATGACTGTCCAAGGCTGCACCTTTACGCTAAAGCTGACGCAAGCGTTCAACTCGCTAGTATCGGGATCCTTGGAACCCTCGCCGGTGATAGTAGCGTATACCTTATATATATTATTGTGTTGTACGCCCGTGGTGGCACCATCGCCAATAGGGATACGGTAATAACGGTTCTCTTTGACCACTCCATTATTCGTCCAAGTTCCTTTAAGGATCAACAGAGTTTGGATATTTCCGGTAGGATTATCACCGCCAGACTCAGAATCTCTCGTCATAACGTGTGTTGTTCCATCATATTCATATACGTAAAATTGAGCCATTTCCGGAAGACTATTAGTTCTCGCACTAGCTGTCTTATCAGAGAACTTCTGCCATGCGAGTCCGGAATAATTGACCTCACCACCACTCATGTTCTTACTGTGATCATTACCAGTCATGCCTATAGAAACTCCTTCTGTGATCTTTTTGGCAAACTGAGCAACACTTTTTGTACCCTCTACCAAGTAATAATCATCACGTATATAACCACATCCATGGCTGAAAGGGCCGGTGGCTTGCTCCAATGAATAAGCCGTAGCGTCACCATACAATTTAGACTTAGTACTAACATTCGCTACGTATACGTCTGTCAATGTAAATGTAGCATCTTTATAATTCTGCGTGAAATTGCAATCCAATCCCTCTAACTGCACCCGGGCTACATGGCGGGTTAAGGAGATATTATCAGCCGAGTTTTCCTTAGGATAATAAGCACTACCCTCAGTCCATTGGTCGTTGTTACCCTTCGTTATTGTCGTATGATTGGAGCCTATATCAGCTTGTTTTGTATTCTTAACAGACTGACCATTAGCTATTACCCAATTATCGTAATCCGTCCCTGCCACAAGCCCACCGATTGTGACAATCTGGCTAAACATCGGAACATAAGTAGCTTGATTCGACGTATGTACATCCGCAAAACTTACGATATTCGAAAGCTCGCCGTTCGTTATATCCCCCCATGTAGAAGGAGTTTTATCAAGCGCTGTATTTGCGAAGATCACCACTTTCAATTGCGTAGAAGAAACCTCACCTGCCGCCGTAGCCTTTACTTTAACAACGATATCCTCAATCGTTCGCAACCTTCCAGAGCCGGAAGCAGCATCCACTGTTTTCATGGCAGCGAATTTATCGTTAGTCGCATCATCGTCATTATCCGCATAAAATAAATAAGCGGTCAGACTCTTTATAAATTGCTCGTTTCCACTGCCTACTTCCGTTGTCACTTTTGTCTGTATCCCATCCAAAGCCGTAGCGGTAAGAGAGACGTTCGCATCTATCATCTGATAGTTCTCTTCCGGTATCTCGATGCCATTCGAGCTATCGTCCGAGCAGGAGGCGAAAGCGCATGCGGCGAAGGAGGCTAATAATAAATGTCTTAGTTTCATATCCTTATGTTTTTTCTTGTTTATACTAAATTTCATTCCCTATGATTCCATAATTTAGTCTATTACCGGACGTTGTACCACCGGGCCCCAGCCTACTACCTGTACGGCGATATTCAGGTTCGTATCTACCTCTGGTTCCGGATCTGGATCTGGAGTTGGATCAGGAGTTACGGGAATATTGTCGAAACTTTCGCCGTCAAAATAAATACGGAGACGGTAAACGTAGTTGCGACGGATGAAATTATGATCATAGCCGTTCTGCAAGCCACCCGCATTGATCACCGCCGTGAAGA
>ENA-OQCB01000638-OQCB01000638.1-human-gut-metagenome-genome-assembly--contig:-NODE-638-length-16087-cov-2.098434_pt1 | contig 16087 bp, 27 predicted proteins | sample MGYA00242493_ERZ504568 | MGnify/ENA primary metagenome ERZ504568 (study PRJEB26092, sample SAMD00036229) | human gut metagenome | host: Homo sapiens | study: EMG produced TPA metagenomics assembly of...
AAAAAAAGAAGTTGAAGAAGTCATTGATTATCTGGAAATTACCCCATTTCCGTCATAAACCAACCCATGCATTAAGCGGTGGACAGAAAAAGCAGGTTTCTATTGCTGATATTCTTGTCATGAAACCGGAAATTATTATTTTAGATGAGCCTGCTGCTGCTTTAGATCCTAAGCATACGACTTGGTAAACCATATTGTAGATCAGATGACGCAAAATGGGATTACTGTTTTAATGGCAACTCATGATGTAAATTATGCTTATGAATGGGCAAATGAAATTTTATTATTCCACGAGGGGAAAGTTCTGATGCATGGCACTCCGGCTCAGGTATTCAGCAATCGAGGTGTTTTAAAACAAACAAATTTAGAACCGCCTGCTGTTCTGGAGCTTTTTGAAAGCTTATGCAGAAAAGGAATTTTAAAATCCTCTCTCCCACTTCCGAAAAACTTAAATGCTTTAGAAAAATACATCTCAGATGTGAAAATAATACACACTACGGAGGAACAAAAACAGTGTCAAAAGAAACAAAAAAAGGCCATCTTGGCTGTAAGACTTTGGAACAAGTCACAATGATACCAGAAAAATTTACCATTGATGCCATTGAACAGGATATGCAGGCTGCTTTCCCTGATTATGCCCTCTATCGTGCATGGACCAGCAAAATGATTATCAAAAAGTAAATGCCAGAGACGGTGTGCATATTTGCAATGTGAAGGAAGCTATGGAGAAATGCTTCAGGACGGAATTACAGACGTACTTGTTCAGCCTACGCATGTAATTAACGGGATTGAAAACGACCTTATGAAAGAAGATGCTCTTGCTTTTCAGGAGCAGTTTCATTCTATTTCTTTTGGAGACCCGCTTCTTACCAGCGAGCAGGATAATTTAGCCGTTATCGATGCCATTACCTCTGAATTTAAGACTTTAACAAAGGATGAGGTTTTAGTCCTGATGGGGCATGGAACAACTCACTATGCCAACGCAATTTACGCTGCTTTGGACTATACCTTTAAAGATAAGGGGTATTCCAATATTTTTCTGGGAACCGTAGAAGCTTATCCTACCATGGAAAGTCTGTTAAAAATGGTTCATGCTTATCAGCCGAAAAAGGTTGTTTTGGCGCCGTTTATGATTGTTGCCGGAGACCATGCGAAAAATGATATGGCAAGTGATGAGCCGGACTCTTGGTATAGCCAGTTCAAAGCAGCAGGCTATGATGTAGAGCCTGTATTAAAAGGCTTGGGAGAATATACCGGTATCCGAAAACTCTTTATCGAACATTTAAAAACCATTGATTGTTAAAAAACAGAATGGGATGTCACATCGTATTTAAAGCGACATCCCATTCATTATTTTTCCATCCAATTCTTTACTTCTTCCAGTGTCTTTAATTTCCCGTATAAATATTCTTTTACAGGTGTTTCATCCTCCAAAAGGTCGGGTATCATAATTACCTTCATTCCCGCTTTTCCCGCTGAAATAATTCCGTTATAAGAGTCCTCCAGCGCCAGAGCGGCGGCGGGACTGACTTCTAATTTCTCACATGCCAGTGCGTAAATAGCCGGATGCGGTTTCCCATGCTCCACACAATCCCCTGTGATGATTTCCTGAAAATAATCAAAAATCCCTTGCTCCTTCAGCGCTTCCTTAGCATACATTTGATGGGTGGAGGTTGCCACTGCCATAGGAATGTTTTTCTTCTTTAAATAATCTAAAAGAGAAAGCAGACCTTCTTTTTTTGGGAATTCCCTTCTCTTTCTCATAGTCATAATAGACCTGATGATATCCGTCTAAAACGCCTCTAAAGGAAAATCTGCGCCGTATTTCTTCAGAAATAAGCATTTCTTTGGGCTCTGTTCATGCCCAATGTATTTTTGATGTTATCGCCCAGCTTTCCGTAGCCCAGATTTTCCCCTGTCACATCCCAACTGTACTTAATAATCCGCTCGGTATCCAGCATTAAACCATCCATATCAAAAACAACTGCTTTTGGTAAAAACGGTTCTTCTTTTATCCAGTATTCTGCCATTTTATTCACTTTGAATTGCAGCTCCTATCTGACTGTAAATATTTTCTGCGTCCAGCACATGGAAAGGCTCGGTGTTATGATTTCCATCTGCTCCTGCTGTTACTAAAATGTATTCCTGTCCCTCTACCATTGCCAGACTTGCCAGACACTGACCAGCCGCATTGGTAAAGCCTGTTTTGCCGCCCAGAATTTCTCCGTCTGTCACCTCTAAGGTCGATTTCTTGTCATACATGGTGCTTTCAAAGGTAATTCCGTTTGGCTCTGCTGCTGTGGGAGCAGTTGTATAAGAACGGGTGGTAAAAACCTCATAAAAGGTTTCATTTTTAATTGCCTGCTCTAATAATATCATAATATCTGTAACGGTTGTATAGTGCTCCTCTTCATGCAGACCTGAGGCATTTACAAAGTGAGAATTTAACATCCCAAGCTCCTTGGCTCTTTCATTCATTTTTTCAGCAAAGGCTTCTTCACTTCCTGATATTCTGCATGCCAGCGCAGTACAACATTCTGCTCCTGACGGCAGCATCAGACCATACAGCAAATCTTTTACAGAAACTTTTTCTCCCGGCTGAAAGCCTGCCATGGAAGCTCCTCTTTCATATTCAGCCAAAACCTCGTCTACCGGAATTTGAACCTTCTCCTCCAAATCAGAAAGCTCTTCCACGGCAATCAACAAGGTGAGAATTTTTGTCATAGACGCAGGATAAATGCGTTCTTCTGCATTTTTAGAAGCCAGTACCTTATTGTTTTGTACGTCCTTTACAATAGCGGCTTCACTGTAAATATCCATATCAATCTGAACATTCAGCCGTTCCTCCAGCTTTCGTCTTTCTTCTTCCTCCTGCTGTCTTCTCCGTTCTTCCTCGGCTGCTATCCTTGCTTTTTCCTCCTGTTTTCTGTCATAAGCCTGTTTTAGCTTTATTCCGCCTAAAAGAGCGGTCAGGCAAAAAATTGCACACAGCTAAAACCGTAAACATAATTCTTCTTTTTCTTCTGACTTCTTTCATTCGTTGTTGTTTCTTCATAATTTCTCCATATCCTATTATCTATTCTGTTTCAGGCAATAAACGCAGTTATTCCATGACAAAGCAATTTCTGTTTGTCATGGAATAATAAGCTTGTTTATTCATATATTTCTACTTCTGAAATACCATTGTCATTCCATCTGCTTCCCTCATAAGAGTCTGCAATATACATGGAAATGTAAGACGCATCTATTGGTTCCTCAAAGGAAAGACAGAATTTTTTCTTTTCGTCGGAAAATTCAATATCCTTTGTCTCACTGTCTCCCACTTGGATTGTCAATGTCTTTGGCCGTGCACTATATTCCCAGAGCTGGTCGCTTCTCCAGTTTCCTAAATATAATACAAGATAACGAACCTTATGATTTCCATCGAAATTTATCCGAATACCGGTTGTCTCTCCTGTGTTTTCCTCATTCTCCTGCCAGGAGGTGCTACTGTCTCCGTCAACTGCACTTTGTGCACTGTAATCATAAGTGTCAGACTCTTTGATGGAGTTTTGTTCGGTACTGACAGGTACAATCTTCTGATATTGGGAAAAATCAATTTCATCCGGATTTACCAGTTGAAAACGCTCCTGTTTTGTCGTTTCCTCTTGCGCAGCATCCTGTTTCTCTGTTTCATCCACTTCTTTCTCAATCTCCTCAGACGGAGTATCCTGATGAACCACTTCTTTATGTAATTTTTCATAATACTCCTTTTCCTGCATGTCCAAATCTTTCATCCGTTTCATTCCCAAAGCAATGCCAATTCCAAGGCATAAAAGCAACAGAAAAGTAATGAGAATGGCAATGTTTCGCCTTTTCTTTTTTTTCTCGGGACTTAAAGGGGGCTTTTCCTCTTCCTCCTCTTCTTCGTCTTCCTCGTCAAAAAGGTCTTCTTCCCAGACATTCTCCTCTTCTTCCGCAACAGCCGGTTCAACCTCCTGACATTCCATCTGCGGTTCTTCTTGCGGTTCTTCATTCAGCTTCGGTGTTTCTTCTGGTTCTGTAACAGAAGTATCTTCCTTTTCTTCGGCTTCTGTGGGTTTTTCAACTTCTGGCTTTTCTTGCTCCAGTTCTTCTTCTGTTTGTATAATTTCTTCTTTCAGAACCGGTTCTTCGATTTTTTCTTCTTCCTTTGGAACATTTGTCATTTGTACAGGCTTTGTAGGCTCTGCCTTCTCTTCTCCCTGCTCTGCCTTTAAAATTTCTTCCAGTTCCTCGTCTGTCTTATAATAAGCCCATCTATCGTCCTCATCCATGTATTCGGGAAAAACAGCTTTTCCGCACCGTCCACAGTAGAGATCGGTATCCGGGATTTCTTTTCCGCATCTGTCACATTTCATGTTTTTTCCTTCCTGAAATTCCTATTTCCAGTAATCTCTTTCATTATCAATCATGTATAATAAAGCGTTACAGATACATGCGGCAATATTGCTTCCACCTTTTCTTCCTCTGGCAACAATATAAGGAACGTCTGTATCCATAATCATTTCCTTAGATTGTACCACATTTACAAAGCCAACGGGAACCCCTATAATTAAATACGGAGAAATTTTTTTTCTCATTTATCAGTTCATACAGTCTTACAAGAGCAGTAGGCGCATTTCCGATAGCAAAAATCAATGGTTTTCCAAGTTCAGCCGCTTTGTCCATACTTGCTGTGGCTCTGGTGCTACCCATCTCCTTTGCTTTTTTTGCCACATCCTCATCAGACATAAAACAGAAAACCTCCCCGCCGTACTTTGCCAGCGCTTTCTTGTTAATGCCCGCTTTTGCCATCTGTGTATCTGTGACAATACAGGCGCCGTTTTTTAAGGCTTCAATGGCTTTTTCCACTGCATTTGGAGAAAACAAAGATTATCCGCATAGTCAAAATTCAGCGCTTGTGTGAATACATCTTTTTACAATACATTCTGTACCGGGAATTAATTTTTTATCTCCCAGCTCTTCCGTAATAATTTCAAAGCTTCTTGTTTCGATTTCTTTTGGTTTTACATTTTCTAATTCTACTTTCATTTGTGGTCTGCCTCTCTTTTATTCCAATCCGGCTTCTAAAATCTCATAAATTTTCTTCATATCTAAATGCTTTCGAAGACCGTCTGCCAGTTTATCATATTGTGTTTCCTTAAATGCGGCAAAATCAATCCCCGTCATTTCAGAAACATCAAGCCCCTTTTCTTCTCCTATGGCTTTTACTATATTTTTTGCAACAGCTTCCTTATCAAAAATGCCGTGTACATAAGAGCCGTAAACATTGTTGCAGTAAGCTCCGTCCTGCTTTGTTGTATTTTGAACGTGGTCGGTGATTTCCGTGAAAGGATGTGCACCTTCCAGCAGTACACTTTCTCCCATGTGAATTTCATATCCTTCCAGCTTTTACGCCTGTAAGAGAACTTAACGCACCTTCTACCTTTGGGAAAGTACCGGAAACTCTTGTGCGTGTTTTCAAATTCTGAAACACGGTTTCCATTGGCAAAAGTCCCATGCCCTTTATCTCACCCCCGGCTTCAACGCCGTCAGGGTCTGAAAGCTTTTCTCCCAACATCTGATAACCGCCGCAAATGCCAAAAATAATCTTGCCTTCTGCCGCTTTTTTCAAAATCGCCGCTTCCAGTCCGTTTTGTCTTAACCAGAGTAAATCTTCCATAGTGTTTTTCGTTCCCGGTAAAATAATCATATCGGGATTTTTCAGCTCATTGACTGCTTTTACATAGCGCAGGGAAACACCGGAAATCATTTCCAGAGCATTAAAGTCCGTAAAATTGGAAATTCTGGGCACACGGATAACTGCAATATCAATGACGCCGATTTCCTGCTTATCGGAAAAACGTTCGGTGAGGCTGTCCTCGTCTTCGACCTCCAATTCCATATAAGGGGCTACTCCCACCACGGGAATACCTGTTTTTTCTTCCAAACTTACCACTCCCGGCTCTAAAATGGTTTTATCCCCTCGGAATTTATTGATAATCATGCCCTTTACCATTTTCTGCTCGTCTTCCTCCAGCAGCATAACTGTTCCGATTAACTGTGCAAAAACGCCGCCTCTGTCAATATCTCCCACCAGAAGTACAGGAGCTTTTGCCTGCTTTGCCATACCCATGTTTACAATGTCTTCTTTTTTTAAATTGATTTCTGCAGGACTTCCTGCTCCTTCAATGACAATAATATCATACTCTTCTTCCAGCTTACGGTAAGCTTCCATCACCTTGGGAAGAAGCTGTTTCTTGTAAGCAAAATAGTCTCTGGCGCTCATCGTTCCCAGCACTTCTCCGTTTACAATCACCTGACTTCCCACATCATTGGTAGGTTTTAAAAGAATAGGGTTCATGAATACGGAAGGCTTTAATTCCCGCTGCCTCTGCCTGCATGACCTGCGCTCTTCCCATCTCCAGCCCGTCTTCTGTAATAAAAGAATTTAACGCCATATTCTGAGACTTAAACGGCGCTACCCGATAGCCATCCTGCTTAAAAATTCTGCAAAGTCCTGCTGCCAAAAGACTCTTTCCTGCATTGGACATTGTTCCCTGTATCATAATTGCCTTTGCCATTGCTATTTCCTCTTTTCCCCGTTTAAATATATTCCAAAGCTTCTGTTAAGCGCTCGTTTTCTTTCTCTTTTTCGAACTGCAATACGGTAAAAATCCTTTTTCCAGATTTGGATAATTACTGCAGTCTCTTATGGCAATCCCCTGCTTTAAACAGTTCTCCATTTAAATGTAAAGGGGCCTTTTAAAAAAAAGATATAGTTTGCTTTTGAGGGATAACAGAAAAGCTCTAATTTTCTTAATTTTTTCTAACAGCCATTCTTTTTCTGCTTTGATTTTACTAAGTGTTTCTTTTACATACTCTTTTTCTTTTAACGCTGCTATTCCCGCCTCCTGTGCCAGCACCGATACATTCCACGGCTGCATTACTGCCTGCATATTTTCTAAAGTCTGGTTGTCACTGCAAAATCCATAGCCCAGACGAATACCCGCCATTGCATATTTCTTGGTGAACGCCTTCAGCAAAAAGAAGTTGGTATAAGTTTCCAGATAGGCTTTCATAGTATAAGCTTCCGAATTTTCGATAAAATCAATAAAACATTCATCCAGCACAAGAAAGGCATCTGAACGCTTGCAGCGCTGTAAAAGCTTTTCTACATAGCTTCTGTCTGCCAATATTCCTGTCGGGTTGTTGGGATTACAGAAGAACACCATATCAATGTCTTCGGTAATTCTGTCTATAAAAATTCTCCTGCGGCACAAAGCCTTTTTCCTCTGAAAGCGGCACATACACGATTTCACATCCCACAGAAGACAAAGCCTGCTCATATTCGGCAAAAGTAGGAGCTGGAAGCAATGCCTTTTTTGGCTTTCTTGCCAGTACCAGACCGAAAATCAAATCTGCCGCTCCGTTGCCGCAGATAATTCTTTCTTCCGGTACTTCTTCTTCCTCTGCCAATGCTTTGCGAAGGGCATCGCAGCTTACGTCAGGATAACATTCCGCTTTCTCAAGCGCCTGTATGACTGCCTCCTTCACGCCCTTGGGCATCCCGTAGGGATTACAATTTGCGGAGAAATCTAAAATACCGGGATTACGGTATACGTCTCCGCCGTGTATGTGTATCTTTGTCATTGTTTTAATCTCCTTTAAAGAAATAGAATACCTGCCAATAAGACAGTTCTTACTGCCACAAAAAGCACTGCCCCTAAAAAGGAGCTTACATATAATAAGGTATTGGCACGTTTAATATCTTCATATTCAATATCTCGGTTTGCATCTCCGATGGTAGGTTTTTCATATAATTTCCCAAAATAATAGGCATTTCCCGCAAGCTGCACATTTAAAGCGCCTGCCATGACTGCTTCTGTCTGCGCAGAATTCGGACTGGCATGCTTGTATCTGTCTCTGAGAAAAATTTTTTTTGCATTTTTGCCGTCAAAGCCTTCCAGATAAGCAGCTGCAATCATCAGCCATGCGGAAATTCTGGCAGGAATATAATTGACTATATCATCCAGCTTTGCAGCATATCTTCCGAAATTGATATATTTCTCATTCTTATATCCCACCATTGAGTCCATGGTATTTATCCCCTTATAGATAAACATCAGCACAGGGCCTCCGATTGCCATGTAAAAAAGAGGTGCGATAATTCCGTCTGAAGTATTTTCTGCAACAGTTTCCACTGCCGCCTTTGTAATTCCTTTTTCATCCAGTGATTTTGTATCACGTCCCACAATCATAGAAACCGCATGTCTTGCGCCTTCTAAATCGCCCTTTTTCAGCTCTTTATATACCTTCATGCTTTCCTGCTTTAAAGATTTTACCGCAAGCATCTGGTAGCAAAAAAAGCTTTCAATCACAATTCCCAGTACGGTATGTATTTGATAGCCGATATACAAAATAGCAAGAGGTACAAAACCGGATAGGAAACAAATGGAAATCACCAGCGCCAGTCCCGCTTTTCGTTCTCCTTTTTCTGTCTTTGGAAATAGATTTCTTAAATGTTTTTCAAAAAAAGAAATGCCGTTTCCGATTATTCGGACCGGATGGTAAAGCCATCTGGGGTCTCCCAAAAGTAAATCTATAAAAAAGCCCAAAAGCAGGGCAGTTCCTGTCCATCTTATCATGATTTTATCCTTTCTGTACCAGACTGATTTCTTTTTTCTGCTCCCAAGCTTCCCTGTCTATGTGAAGCAGATAAAATTCTCCGTTCCCAATCTGCCATTTAAAGTATTCGCCTTTCGGCTCTGCAAAATGGGAAAGGATGCTCATGATTGTACCTCCGTGTACTACCATGGCAATTTGCCTGTGTTCTTTTGAAAAAGCTTTTAAAATACATTCTTCAAAGCCTTTAATACATCTTTCTCGAAATTCTTCCACCCCTTCTCCGTTTGGAAAAGGCAGTGTTCCGTTGCTGTCAATCCATTCCTGATATTCTTTTACGCTTGACAGCTCCTGATAGTTTTTGTTTTCAAATTTTCCAAAATCACACTCTTTTAACTGTATATTTGTTTCCACAGAAAGCTTTGGATAAATCAGCGCCGCTGTTTCCAAGCATCGTTTCATAGGACTTGCATATACAAGCTCTGCCTTTGGATATTGTTTCTTTCTTATCTCCTCTATGCCAAGAGAGCACAAATTTTCATCGGTCTTACAGCCAATATATCTGCCTTTGAGATTTCCCAATGTTTTTCCGTGACGGATTAAAACTACTTTAAGCATCTTTTATCACCATGCCAAGACCGCATACCACACGGATGACCTGTCTGCTTTTTGCAGCCAGTTGTGTGCAGAGCCGCCCTGTACTCTCTCTGTATTTTCTGTCAAAGGCATCTATGGGGACTACACCATATCCTAATTCATTGGAAATCACAATTAAATCCGGATTTTTTTCCTGAATTTTCTCTGCTAAATTCTCAAAATCCCACTCTTTTTCCAGTCCCTTTTTTACCCATTCATGAAAATGATACAGACAGGTACAATGAAAAATATCATCATATTCTGCATTTTTTCCGTCTGTCATCTGCTCTTCGGAAAGAGAAAATTTCTCTTTTACATATTCTTTCTTTCCCTGAAAAGCGCCGCCTATAATTAACTTCATGGTCTTTCCCTTCTTTTATATCATTCTGCTGATGATTTCACCGATTACACAGGAAAACGCAATCACCAATTCGCAAATCTGCATGTGAAAACCGGCTAAATCTCCGGTAATTCCTCCAAATTCCTTCATAGACATTTTATAATAATACCAATATTCCAGAGCAGCTCCGGTTACCGCACATGCCCCGATGACAGGGTTGTATGCCAGCATTGCACACACGCAAAGAATAACATAAACGCAGGAAACAATTCTTACGCAATTCTTCTGTGCTCCGTCAGAAAAAGTAGCTGCAAGCCCTGTATTCTTGCCATAGGAAGCTGGCAATGGAAAAGCTTCCCAGCGCTCTGGAAAGCACAAAGCCGATACATACCACCGGCAGGCTCTGTAACGTAATTTCATGATACATGCCGTAGTACAGGAAAAAATACACCACGGCAGTGATAATGGCAAAGGCTCCTGCATGGGAGTCCTTTAAAATTTCCAGCTTACGTTCTCTTGGCTGATAGGAATGAATGGCGTCTGAAGTGTCCAGCAAGCCGTCCAAATGAATACCTCCTGTGAGAAATACCGGTATCATAACAAAAATCATTGCATAAAAGCCTCTGCTTTCTGTAAGATATCTTCCATAAAAGCCCCAAAGCCATACAACTCCGCCGATTATCACACCAATGAGGGGGAAAAAGCACATAATATAGCGCATATTTTCCTTTTTCCAGTCACTGGCAGGCATTGGGATTTTGGAATACATAGAAAATGCAATTTTAAAGCTGTTCCATAATTTTTCCATTTTATTGTCCTTCTTTTCGCTCTGTGTTTTTCTGCTGCACCGGAATGCCATACACCACTTCGGTTACTTCCTTCGCCCACGCGGCAAGTCTCGCATTAATTTCTCCCAGATATTTCTGATATTGTTTTGTTTCCTCATCATACTCTATTCCATCGGAAAAAATTTCATTTGTTACAATGACCACCTGCTCGGCCTGTTTGTTTAAATTTTTCACACCTTCTAAAATTTCTTCCACTACCTTCTCTTTTGCGCCGTTTTCCTGAAACATTTCATTGGCGGTAAGATTGGAAAGACACTCTAAAAGTACGCAGGAGTGTTTCGGTATTTTCACATTTTTTAAGCCTACATAACATTCCACAGTAGAAAATTTTTTCTGCCCGCATAGCACGATGACGGGCAATCCTTTGATGACTTTCCTCGTCAAAAGGGTACATGGTAGCAATATAAATACGGTTGAAATCCCCGAATTCTACTACCTTTTGCTCTGCATAAGCGGATTTTCCGCTGCCGCTTCCCCCTGTAATTAAAGTAATCATTTTGTCTTTCCTCTCTAATCCAAGGGCTGGTAAGCATCCATTCCCCAGTTTCCGAAATCCCCCATCTGATTGTAAACTGCCAAACCGGTATCCAGCAGCGGGAATAAATTCAATGCTCCCGTTCCTTCTCCCAGACACATGTCACAATACAGAGGCGCTTCTTTTCCCAGCGCTTCTAAAAGCAATGCGCCTGCCGGTTCTTTGGAAACGTGGGTAGCCAACATATAATCCTTTGCCAGAGGACAAATCGTTGCCGCTGCCAAAGCTCCTGTGGCAGAAATGACTCCGTCAATTAAAACAGGAATATGAAGGGCTGCCCCTCCTAAAAACAGTCCGGCAATCGCTGCAATATCAAATCCCCCTACCTTAGAAAGTACATCAATGGCATCTGTTTTATCAGGCTGATGAAGGGCAATGGCGTTTTTAATTGCTGTAATTTTGCGGTTTAAGCCTTCTGTAGAAAGTCCCGCTCCCCTGCCTGTCATTCTTTCCACAGGAATATCTAAGAGTACAGAAGCCACAGCGCTGCTGGTCGTGGTATTTCCAATGCCCATTTCACCGGTTGCAAGAATATGATAGCCCTTTTCCTTCATCATCTGCGCTGCTTCTATTCCGATTTCAATGGCACGGATTGCCTGTTCCCTTGTCATTGCAGGCTCTTTTGTCATATTTTTTGTTCCATAGGCGATTTTGCGGTTAAAAATACGGACGTCTCTTGCCACACCTACATCAATGGGAAAAATATCACAGCCCACACTTTTGCACATAATGCTGGAGGCTGCTTTTTCCTGTAAGAAATTTTCCGCCACCAGAGCCGTAATTTCCTGCCCTGTCTGTGTGACGCCCTCTTCTACTACGCCGTTGTCCGCACACATGGGAATTAAAACTCTTTTTTTCACGCACACCTTTGGCGTACCTGTAATTCCCGCAATCTGCACAATCATATCCTCCAGCTTTCCGAGGCTGTGCAGGGGATGGGCGATACTGTCCCAATGTGCCTGACTGCTTTTCATTGCTTCTTCGTTTAACGGCTGTAGTTTTTTCTAAAGCTTCCAAATCTTTTTTACTTACAGCATCAGTAAAAAATATGAAATGCAAATTTCATATTTGAGTTATTCTCTAATATAGATGTAATTGTGACTCCTGTAGGTCTGAAAAAATTAATATCTATATTAAAACAAATATGCATTACATCATTTTGATCTTCTATACATTGCAAGTTTTCAAAACTATATATTTTCTTTACAAATTCATTCTTTTCAAAATACTCCCGATCAAACATTAGCATCCCTCAATAGTCTCATATTTTCTAACATTTCGTAAAATCAACAACAATATATTTTACTACTGGTTGATTTTATTTTTCTAACATTTTCTCCGCTGCTGCCACAACCTGTTCTACCGTCATCCTGGACATACACTGCAAATCATCGCAGCTGTGTTTCATTCCGTCTGCACATCCCTGACAAGGCGGTTGTGCCGTAACTATTACAGCATCCTTTGTATAAGGACCATAAAGCTTCGGATTTGACGGTCCATACATAGCAACGATAGGCACCTTCTGGCTGATAGCCACATGCATAGGACCGCTGTCATTAGTAATAATCAAACAACAACGGCGCATTGCAGCGGGCCAGCCCCGCCAATAGCAAAATGTCCTGTTGCAATAATCGGCCGCGTTTGCATATAACCTGTTGCTTCCGCAACCATCTCTTCATCCATTGGCCCGCCAAAAAATACTGTTTTATACCCCTTGGCCGCAAAAATATCTGCAACCTCAGCAAAACGTTCCGGCGGCCAGCGTTTAGTCGGTACGGCGCTGCCAATATTAAAGCCAATCAGTTTATCCTGATCAGTAATATTTTGTTCCTGCCAGAAAAGCTCTGCTTCTAAAAAATGTTCTTCCCCCGGAAAAATTTCCAGACCGTTATTACTCAGATCCTGCACACCTAACTGCTGCAATACATCAAGATACATATCAGCAGCATGCATAGACCTATCCAACGGCGTAAAACATCCCAAAACCACTTAAATATTTTATGCGTCGTACCTGTACGCAGTTTAACACTTGTCATCGCATCAATAAAAGAACAGCGCTCGTTAGGATGCAAATTAATGAGCACATCAAAATCAAGTTTGCTTAAATGCCTGGAACAGGCCCATAGAGACAAAATACTGTTGTCACGTCCTTTTTTATCTATCGTGACAACTTCATCAAGGTACGGATTAAAAAGCACCACATCTTTTAGTTTTTCATCTACCAGCATAGTAATATGTGCATCAGGTGCAGCTTTACGCAGAGCATGGATAAAAGGCGTCGTTAAAGTCAAATCACCCAAGTGCATTAAAAACGTTACCAGTATCTTCTTGCCATTGAGTTCAACCATTACAGCCTCCTGCTTTTCTCGATATAAACCGCATATACCATCTCAGGTGTGATGTCATACATACAATGCCAGTCGTCACATTCTTTTTTTAAACAACCGGCACATGCAGCCGTACTCAAAATAATCCGTCGCGTCATCAGAGCCATACGGGCCGGTCCGATCAGCTTTAGTCGGTCCATACATAGCAATCAAAGGTTTCTCAACGCTGCTGCAAAATGCAGCGGCCCTGTATCCGCGCTGATAAAAAGCTTACAGCCTTTAATAAGCGCTGCTAATTCGCGCAGACTGGTCTGTCCGATCAAATTTATAAGCTGCATAGGTTTTCCAGCCAACTCCGTAATTTTTTCTCCTTTAGCAGTATCATCAGGTCCACCTGCCAAAACAACACTGCAGCCATCAGCAATGATCATTTTGATCAAACTGGCATAATGCTCTGCCGGCCACTCTTTTGTTTTCCACCTTGCCCCGGGAACAACAACTATATATTCACCCTGCAGCTCATTTTTCTGTAATTTTTCCTGCACAGAAACAGTCTCTTTGGACAAATCAGGCAACGGGAAAACAATTTGCTCTGCCGAAGCGCCTAAATAACGCGCTACATCAAGATAACGCTCAATTACATGATCCTTACTATGTCTGCCGCAGACAGCCTTACTTATCAGTCCGCTGCCTTCACGCATTTCACAATAACCAATGCGATCAGAACAGCCGCTGATAGCTGCAAGCACCGCACTTTTAAACAACCCCTGCATATCTATTACCAGATCAAATTTTTTAGAATGCAATAATCGGCGCATTTCCAGGAAATACGCCAATTTAGCCAGTAAATTCATTTTATTGAACTTTACCTTATCAAAATAAATTATCTCATCAATAACAGGCGGATCAGGTACAAAACCGGCAAACTGCGGATGCACCAGCCATGTTATTTTCGCTTTGGGAAAACGCTGCCGCAAAGCTGCCGCAAAAGGCAGCGTGTGCAAAATATCACCCAATGAACTCATTTTGATCAGTAAAATATTTTTATATTCCATGTATGCCTCTAATAACACTTATTTAAGAAATTATCAGCTTTATAAAGTCCAATAAATTTCCCTTTTCAAACAAATACCCTTTGATCCCGGCGGCCTCTGCCGCTTCTACATCACGTCTCTTATCACCAATCAGAAAAGATTTATCATGATCGATATCATATTCTGCCATAGCCTGTAAAATAAGTCCCGGTTTCGGTTTGCGGCACTCGCAGTCAACAGCATACTCAGCAACGCTGCCAGATGGTAGATGCGGACAATAATAAAACTTTTCTATCCTCCCGCCGCTGTTAGAAACAATATCTGACATATACTGATGCAGTTTTTCCATTTCACCGACCGTATAATAACCTCGTGCTATCCCGCTTTGATTAGTCACGACAAAAACAAGGTACCCGGACTGTGTTAAATAGGTTATTGCCTCCAGCGCGCCTTCTATCCACTCCAGTTCATCGATCTTATATAAATAAGCTTTGTCGATATTCAGCACACCGTCGCGGTCAAAAAAGACTGCCTTATGCGCCATGAGTATAATAACCGCCGCTCTTGTCCAGGATAGCGCAGTATTCAGCAACAGCTTCATTCACGTCAGTAAAACCTCCGTCATACCCTGCCGCCAAAAGATTCGTTGCATCTGCCTGAGTATAGCTCTGATATTTACCTTTTAATACTTCTGGGAACGGCACATATTCCAATTCGCCACTGCCAAAATGTTTCAGTACACCTTTGGCCAAAGTATTAAAAGTATGGGCATGCCCTGTTCCGCAGTTAAAGACCCCGCTGATTTCAGGATGATCCCAGAAGAAGAAATTAACTTTAACAACGTCTTTTACATAAATAAAATCTCTTGTCTGTTCACCGGCACCATAATCTCCGTAAGCATCAAATAATTTAACCTTTTTCTCTGCCAGCCATTGATTATACATCTGGAAAACCATAGATGCCATTTTACCCTTATGATTTTCCTGCGGACCATAAACATTGAAATAGCGCAGGCCGACTAACTGACTGTTGGTCTTGCCAAAATAACGACGGGCATAATTATCAAAAAACAATTTGGAAAACGCATAAACATTTAAAGCTTCCTCACAGGCAGGCTCTTCACGAAATCCGTTTGTACCGCTGCCGTAAGTGGAAGCCGACGACGCATAAATCATCTGTATCTTACGGTCAACTGCAAAAATGCATCAGATTTTTCGTATATTCAAAAGTTATTCTGCATCATATATTTGCCATTATATTCCATCGTATCAGAGCAGGCGCCTTCGTGGAAAATAACATCAACATTCTCATGAGCAAATTTACCAGCCTTTAAAGCCTCAGAAAAAATCCATTTTATCCATATAATCCATGACCTTCAGTCCCTGGATGTTTTTAAAATTTGACCATATTAGTCAGATTATCCACAACTAAAATATCATCGCGTCCGCGATCATTTAAAGCCTTTAACGATATTACTGCCGATAAAACCTGCACCGCCGGTTACAATAATCATAGTTTGCCCTCCTTCACAAATTGAGCTATCTGCTCCACAATACCAGTCGTCGAATAGCCATCTTCAAAATCAATGATCCTGACTTCGCCTGCATAATTCCCTTCCGGCAACTTCCTCAGGTTTATAATCACCGCCCTTGACTAAAAATATCAGGACGTATTTTTTCAAATCAATTCCGTCGGTGTGTCCTGTTCAAACAATATCCACTGCGTCAACACAAGCCAGTGCC
>ENA-OQCB01000640-OQCB01000640.1-human-gut-metagenome-genome-assembly--contig:-NODE-640-length-16065-cov-5.335989_pt1 | contig 16065 bp, 17 predicted proteins | sample MGYA00242493_ERZ504568 | MGnify/ENA primary metagenome ERZ504568 (study PRJEB26092, sample SAMD00036229) | human gut metagenome | host: Homo sapiens | study: EMG produced TPA metagenomics assembly of...
AAGGAGGGATAGCAGTTGCAGGAAGAAGTAGACCAGAAAACCATAGCGTTAGCGATGAAAACCGGGAAGCTGACCGGCCAAGTGTTGCAGGCGGCCATGAAGAAATTTCTGGCCGCCCGGCAAAAGGGCAAAACCAAGCTGCACCACAGGTCAACAAAGCCTGCGGCAGCTCAAAAAGGACGGTTCGGCACTCTCTAACATCGAGATCACCGACGCGAATATTGGCCTGTTCAAGCCCTGCGCCAAAGAAATACGATATTGACTACACGCTGCGGAAAGACAGTTCCACCCACCCGCCGCGCTATATCGTGATTTTTCAAGACCAAGCAGGCCGACAATCTGGAACAGGCGTTCAAAAGAGTTCACGGCCAAGAAGTTAAAGCCGGGAGGAACGGCCCTCAATCCGAAAGACCCTATCCGCCCTGAAACAAAAGGCTGCGGCCAAGACGCAGCAGCGGGCCAAGGAGAAAGTCAAGGAAAGGGGGCTGTCACTGTGAAACCAGAAGTAAAAAAACTGATCCTCTCCAATCTCCCGTACCTGATTTTCGTTTACCTGTTCGGGAAGCTGGGGCAGGCATACCGGCTGGCGGCAGGCGTGGACTTGTCGGAAAAGCTGCTGCACTTCATGGACGGCTGTTCGGCGGCCTTTGCAAACGCCGCCCCCAGCTTTCACCCTTTTGACCTGCTGATCGGCGTCGCCGGTGCCGCCGCCCTGCGGCTCATGGTGTACTGCAAAGGCAAGAACGCCAAGAAATACCGCAAGGGCGAGGAATACGGCAGCGCCCGTTGGAGTGCATAATTTTAAGTGTAAAGGAAGCCTATATGGACGCACAGGAGGTTATGCACATGACTGATTATAGTAAAATTACAGCCCTTTACTCCCGCCTTTCCGTGGGCGACGAGGACAGGGACGGCGGTGAGAGTAACTCGATACAGAACCAAAAAATCTTTTTGGAGAACTACGCCAGAGGGCAGCACTTAACCAATATCCGGCACTACATTGACGATGACGAAAGCGGCAGATTTTTTGACCGTTCTGCCTACTCCCGCATGATGGACGATGTAGAGAACGGGAAAATCGGTGTCTGCATTATGAAAGACCTGACACGCTGGGGGCATGACTATCTCCAAGTCGGCAATGCGATGGAGATATTCAGACGGAACAATGTGCGCTTTATCGCAGTCAACAACGGGATAGACAGCGAAAAGCCCGATACATTGGAGTTTGCGCCCTTTATCAACATCATGTCGGAGTGGTACGCAAAGGACATCAGCAAGAAAGTAAAGACCGGCATTAAGACGAAGGGCATGAGTGGAAAGCCGATTGCCACCGAAGCCCCCTATGGCTATGTCAAATCCCCGGACAACAAGGATTTTTGGATTATCGACGAGGAAGCCGCCGGAGTTGTTCGTTTGATTTTTCGCCTGTTTCTGGACGGAAAAAACCGAAACCAAATTGCCGTATATCTCACGCAGGCGCAAATCCCAACGCCCACATTCTACATGAAAGAGCGCGGGCGGGGAACCTGTAAAAACAGGGCGCTCAATGAGGCCAACCGCTATAAGTGGAACAAAGCCACCCTGACCCATATCCTCACACGGCAGGAGTATTGCGGTGATGTTGTCAACTTCAAGACCACAAAGCACTTCCGCGACAAGCGGAACCACTATGTAGACCGGAGCCAATGGCAGATAACCGAAAATGTGCATGAGCCGATTATTGACCGCACCGACTTTGAAACCGTACAGCGGATTTTGGAAAATGCGCCCGTCAAACGCCCCAACGGGGACGGGGAAATCCACCCTTTGTCGGGCTTGCTTTTCTGTAAGGATTGCGGTGCGAAAATGCACATTCGCATAGATTATCGGAATGGCGGCAAGCGTCATGTTGCCTATTGCAGCGAGTACCACAAGGGAAAAGCCAAAAACCCCAAATGCAATTCCCCGCACATCATTGACGCGGATTTGCTCATGCAGACCATCGCGGAAGTGCTGAAGAAAATCGAGGACTATTCTATCAGCAACTGGGCGGAATTTGAAGCCTTAGTGAAAAAGAACCTTGCCATGCAGCAGACCGACAAGACCAAGAAACAGCAGAAGCGTATCCCGCAAATCACGACGCGCCTTGAACAGATTGACAAGGTGCTGAACAAGCTCTATGAGGACAACGCCCTCGGCACGATCCCGCAAGACCGCTATGAGCAAATGTCGCAGAAGTATTCAGAAGAATACTATGCGCTGAAAGCGGAGCTTGCCGAGCTGCAAGAGCAGCTATCCGCTTTTGAGAACGCGGGCGGACGGGCGCAGAAGTTTTTGAAGCTGACGGAACGCTACGCTGCCTTTACCGACCTGACCCCCGCCATTCTCAACGAGTTTATCAGCCGGATTGAAGTGCATGAGCGCGACAAGAAAAGGGCAAAACAAGCCATTCAGCACATCGGGATATATTTCAACTATATCGGCAAATTTGAGAACGAAGTGACACAGCTTACAGAGCCAACGGAGCAGGAAATCCGGCAAATGCGGGAGAAAATCGAGGAAGCCCAAAAGGAAAAGAGCCGCGCCTACCACCGGCAGTATTCAAGGGAGTACCGGGCGCGTAACCTTGAAAAGCGACGGGAGTATGACCGCATGAAAGCACGGGAATACCGGGCAAAGAAAAAGGCACAGGAAGCCGCCGCAGCACCCGCACAGTAAAACCGAATACTGACAACCAAGAGGGATTTTCCGGGCTACGGGAAATCCCTCTTTTGCACCCAGAGAAAGGAGCCGCCTATGGCAGAACAGAACGGGACACCTCAATCCCCCGACAGTGTTATCACGACACAGAGGGACGGACAGACCATCGTTGCGGAGTTGTTTTTCTAACCACAGCGGCACAGAAACATTCCGCGACAAGCTGCTCAAAAGTGATACTTGCCGACAGCTTGCAGGACGGTCAAGAGCCGGAAAAAACGAAAATCACGCGATAGGAACCGCCCGGACGAAGAATGGTTCGCCGGGGCGGTTTCTATTTGAAAATCCCCATTTTCCCCAAGTCAAGAGCCGGGAAAATTCCCTCAAAAATGCCCCTCTCTCCAAACGAGGGCGCAGAAAGGAGAGTTTATGCGAACAGGGCTTCCCAAGCAAAAAAAGATCACAGACATCTGGTTTGATGAGAAAGACCCGTTGATCCATATCCGTACCCACAACACCGACTTGAAGAAGCGGCTTGCCGCCTATGCCGAGCAGCACCCCGATGTGTGCCGCCAGACCGACGCAGACCCGGAAACGGGCTGCATGGAGTTTGACATTGAGAAAGGCCGCTTCTCTTTCCGTCTGACCGCCCCATACAGCGAGGAACGGCGGGAAGCGGCGCGGCGGTATGCCAGAGAGAGCAACGTCGCCGACAGGCTGAAATAGAGTTGAAATGTTCATAGTTTTGTGCTATACTTTTTCTAAAAGCAGAGTAATACTGCGGAATTGATTGGAGGACAACACAATGGTTACATTTATGAGATTAAGATAAAACCGCGAGTTATGTTGCGGTTATCCGTATTGCATAACTCGCTTATTGAAGCAGAGATGTAATTACGGAGGAAAAAACAAATGAATAATAATTTATCACGCTTTGCAGACAGCAAGGTTTATTTTCAATGCCCAATTTGCACAAAAATCAATGGATATACAAAGGCAATAGCCTAAATTTGTAGACATGGACATTGCTTTGATATTTCAAGATATGGGTATGTAAATTTGTTGTTAAAATCATCGCCCAAAACCAACTACAGCAAGCGGTCTTTTGACAACCGGCACCAAATTTTGGAGTATGGCATGTATGATGTTGTGTTGGAGAAAATCATACAGTTTATTTCTGATACGCCATCTATAAGAAACATTTTAGATGTTGGTTGCGGCGAGGGTTTCTATGCAAGGCAGATACAGCAAAGAACAGAACGAAACATCTTTGCCTTTGACTTGTCAAGGGAGGCAATACAGATTGCATCAAAAAAAGACAAGCGCAAAGCAGTGAAGTGGTTTGTTACTGACTTATCAAAAATCCCTTTGAAAGACGGAAGTATGGATTGTATTTTAGACATATTTTCGCCTGCACACTACAAAGAATTTCAGCGATTGCTATCTCCTAACGGATATGTTGTGAAAGTAATTCCTACGAAAAATCATTTGAGGGAAATCAGGACTAAAGTGCAAGCACACTTGAAAAATCCAGATTATTCAAATGAGTCTGTCGTTGAATATTTTGAGAAATATCTTAAAACCATTTCAAGAGAAACGGTTTCAGCCACCGTACAGTTGTCATCAGAACAAAGAATGTCGTTTATTGAAATGACGCCGCTTCTCTTTTGCGTTGAAAAAGATTGCGTTGATTGGCGTACTCTCACACATTTGACAATCGAAGCTGATGTTTTAATAGGAATGTATTAAAGGGCGTATTGATATTTAATATTCCCATTTATTGAGCAGAACGGAGTAAACCAAACACCCTAATCAAAAGGACAGCCGAGGAAATCGACTGTCCTTTTTCTATGCCGACAGGTAGAAAGGAGTGACCACCCATGACGAAACCGAGAGAAAAAAAACGCGAGGAATTGCAAGCCGAGATTGAGGACGGGAAGAAGAAAATCCGGCAGCTTGAAAATCGGGAAAAGGTGTTGCGGCAAAAGTTATCCCAAGAGGAACGCAGGACGCGCAGCCATCGGCTGATCGTCCGGGGTGCGGTCTTTGAGAGCATTGTGCCAGAAGCAAAGACCATGACCGACGAAGAAGCCGCCGCCTTTCTCCGGCTTGCCCTGACGAGCGAGGAAGCGCGGGGCTATCTGAAAAAACGCACCGAGGGCGGGAAAAGCGAATAATCCCTTTGGTACAAAGGGCGCACTTATACACCCTTACGGGTGCGTGCGCTCTGCCGAGGGCTTGTCGGCACAGAGAGAAAGCCGCTTGCTTCCCTCTCTGACCGACATTGGCGGCTTTGCCGCAACAAGGGGCTGCACCCCTTGCGCCGCTTACGCGGCTATCCCTGCACACCCACAAAAACAGTATACCCGCCTTTGGCGTCTGTACCATTTTTGCGGGTTTTCATTTTATCCGGGAGGTGATACCCATAGCCATCTATCATTGTAATATCAGCATTGTCAGCCGGGGCAAGGGCAAATCAGCCGTTGCCGCAGCCGCCTACCGAAGCGGCGAAAAGCTGACAAATGAGTGGGACGGAATGACACACGACTACACCCGCAAAGGCGGTGTTGTCCATACGGAAATTATGCTGCCACCCCACGCCCCGCCCTCTTTCTCTGACCGTTCAACCTTGTGGAACAGCGTGGAGCTTTACGAGAAAGCCGGGAACGCCCAGCTTGCCAGAGAGATTGACGCGGCGCTCCCCATAGAGTTATCCAGAGAGGAACAAATCCGGCTTGTCCGGGAATACTGTTCCTCTCAATTTGTTTCCAGAGGAATGTGCGTTGATTATGCCATTCACGACACCGGCAAGGGCAATCCCCATTGTCACATCATGCTTACCATGCGCCCCCTTGACGAGCGCGGCGCATGGGCGGCAAAGTCCCAAAAGGAATATGACCTTGATGAAAACGGCGAGCGTATCCGCTTGCCAAGCGGCAGATACAAGACGCACAAAGTTGACCTGACCGGCTGGAACGACAAGGGCAACGCCCTCTTGTGGCGTAAGGCATGGGCGGATATTTCAAACGCCTACCTTGAACGAGCCGGAAGCCCGGAGCGTATCGACCACCGCAGCAACGCCGAGCGCGGCATTGGCGAGATACCCACCGTCCACATGGGCGTGGCGGCTTGCCAGATGGAGAAGAAAGGTATTGCCACCGAGAAGCGAACTGAACCGGATATCCAAAGGCAAACCGCCTTATACGGGAAATCCGAGCGCAGATTGGAAAGCTCAAAGAATGGATTGCCGACCTGTTCAAAGCGTGGGAAACCGCCCCGGAACAGCGCAACAATCCCCCGGCCTTGCAAATCTGCTGATGAAAGTATTTGAGCGTTCAGAGAGAAAAGAGCCGGAAGTATTCGCAGCGTTGGCAACAACAGCACACAGCCGATGAACTGAAAACCATAGCGGCAGCGGTCAACTATCTGACCGAGTATGGTATCTCTACCCTTGATGAGCTGGACGCAGCCCTTTCCTCTGTCAGCGAACAGGCCGACACTATCCGGGCAGGAATGAAAACCGCCGAGGAACGCATGAAGAAGCTGCAAAAGCTGATTGAATACGGGAAGAACTACACCGAGTACAAGCCCGTTCACGATGAGCTGAAAAAGCTGCAAAACGGCTGGACAAACAAGCGCGACAAGTACGAGGAAGCCCACCGCGCCGAGTTGACCCTATGGAACGCAGCAAGCCGCTATCTCCATGCAAATCTGCCGAAAGGAACAAAGACCTTGCCTATTGCGGAATGGGAACAGGAATATGCCGACCTCAAAACACAGAGGGACAGCGATTATGCCAAACTGAAAGATACCCGCGCCGATGTTTCCGAACTTCAAAAAATCCGCAAATGCGTGGATATTGCACTCCGCGCCGACCAGCCGGAGCAGACACAGACCCGCACAAAGCGGCACGACATAGACCGATGAAAGGAGTGAGTTTTTTGTACTACACCCAAGAACAGATAGACCGGGCGAACCAAGCCGACCTTGTTTTGTTCCTGCAATCGCAGGGGGAACCGCTGGAACGTGCCGGACAGGAATACCGATGGAAACGGCACGACAGCTTGACCGTCCGGGGCAACAAGTGGTATCGCCACAGCCAGAGCAAGGGCGGCGGCTCCATTGATTTTGTCATGGAGTTTTTTGGCAAGAGTTTTACCGAAGCCGTTGAACTTCTCACAGGAGAAAAGGGAGCCGCACCGCCGCCGGATAGACCAAGCTCCGCGCCCCTCTCCGACTTCCGGCTACCGCCCCGCAGCCCCGACAACCGAACAGCGAGGAACTACCTCACAGCCGCCCGCCGCATTGATGAAGATGTGACGGGCTTTTTCTTTGCCAGCGGCGATATTTACGAGGACGCAGCCCACCACAACGCCGTATTTGTGGGGCGGGACGAGGACGGAATACCGCGCTACGCCCACAGCAAGGGAACGGCGGGAAACTTCCGCCTTGATGTGAAAGGCAGCGACAAAGCCTTTAACTTCTGCTACCGGGGCGAGGGCGAAAGAGTGTTTGTCTTTGAAGCCCCCCGTTGACCTGCTTTCTTTCCTCTGCCTGTTCAAAAAGGATTGGCAGAAGCAAAGCTACCTGTCATTGGGCGGCGTGGGAGAAAAAGCCCTGCTCCGCTTTCTCTCTGACCGTCCGAACATCAAGACCGTTTATCTCTGCCTTGACAGCGACGAAGCCGGAAACGACGCTTGCAGCCGCCTTGTGAAGCTCATGCCGGAGGGCTACACCGTCCACCGGCTTATCCCTCTTTTCAAGGATTGGAACGAGGTATTGCAGCACCGGGCAGAAATCACAGACGGGAAGTATTTGCGAGAAGCGGTCTACGGCTTGAAAGAGCCGCCGCAGGAAGAAACCGTTGAGATTATCCGCATGAGCGAGGTGGACACGGAGACCGTCGAATGGTTATGGGAGCCGTATATCCCCTTTGGGAAAGTAACCATTGTGCAGGGCAACCCCGGCGAGGGCAAGACCACCTTTGCCCTACGCCTTGCCGCCGCTTGTACCAACCGCAAGCCGTTCCCCCACATGGCAGTGCATGAGCCGTTCAATGTGATTTACCAGACTGCCGAGGACGGTTTGGGCGACACCATCAAGCCCCGCCTTATGGAAGCCGAAGCAGACCTTGACCGCATTCTTGTCATTGACGAGAGCAAGCAGGGGCTTTCCCTGTCCGATGAGCGCATAGAGAGAGCTATCCGACAGACCGGGGCGCGGCTGATTATCCTTGACCCCATACAGGCGTATGTGGGCGAGAAAACCGACATGAACAAGGCCAACGAGATACGCCCCATGTTCCGCCGCCTTGCCGAGATTGCCGAGCGTACCGGGTGCGCCGTTATCCTAATCGGACACCTCAACAAAGCCGCCGGAGGACAGAGCGCCTACCGGGGTTTAGGCTCCATCGACTTCCGCGCCGCAGCAAGGAGCGTCCTGCTGATCGGGCGCGTGAAACGGGAACCGAATGTGCGCGTTATCGTCCATGACAAATCTTCTCTTGCGCCGGAGGGTAAGCCCATAGCCTTTTGCCTTGACCCGGAAACGGGCTTTTCGTGGATAGGCGAGTATGACATTACCGCCGACGAGCTGCTGTCCGGCGCGGGCGGCAACACCGCCACCAAGACCGAACAGGCGGAACGGCTGATACTTGACCTGCTTGCAGACGGGAAAGAGCTTGCCAGCGAGGACCTTGTAAAGGCCGCAGCCGAAGCCGGAATATCCGAGAGGACGGTACAGAACGCCAAGCGCAACATGGGCGGTGTTTTGGGCGCAAGGCGCGTCGGCGGTCAATGGTACAACTTCATCAAGAAGAAGCAGCCGCCCGAACCCGCAAGCTGAAAACGCAAAGTGCAGACCCTTTGCGCTTTGCACTTTCGCGCTTTCGCCTTGATTGTGCGTCAATAACTCCAAATAACACTTGACAAAACGCTTCATGGGGGGACGGCCAAAAGACATTGCCCCGTACATCGACCCAACTTTGACAACAACATTCTGCTGACGCAGACGGAACGGCTCACCATGAACAACCGGCCTAAAGACCCCAAGACGGCCCGGAACAAGAATGTTCTGGTAATCGGCGGTTCCGGCTCCGGCAAGACGAGATTTTTGTGAAGCCCAACCTTATGCAATGCGTGTCCAAGGACTACCCGACCTCATTTGTGATAACCGACCCCAAGGGCAGCCTGATCGGTGAGGTGGGCCAGCTCCTTGTCCGCAGCGGCTACCGGGTAAAAGTGCTGAATACCATTAACTTTTCCAAGAGTATGCGGTATAACCCGTTCCGCTATATCCACAGCGAGAAAGATATTTTGAAGCTGGTAAACACCCTGATCTGCAACACCAAGGGCGAGGGCGAAAAATCCGCCGAGGATTTTTGGGTAAAGTCGGAACGGCTTTTGTATTCGGCCCTGATCGGCTATATCTGGTACGAAGCGCCGGACGAGGAAATGAACTTCACGACGCTGCTTGAAATGATAAATGCGTCGGAGGCCCGCGAGGACGACCCGGAATTTCAATCCCCGGTAGACCAGATGTTTGAACGGCTGGAAGCAAAAGACCCGGATCACTTTGCTGTACGCCAGTACAAGAAATTCCTGTTAAGTGCTGGCAAGACCCGTTCCTCGATTTTGATTAGCTGCGGCGCACGTTTAGCCCCCTTTGACATCCGGGAGGTGCGGGAGCTGATGGAGGACGACGAACTGGAACTTGACACCATCGGGGACGAGAAAACGGCGCTGTTCCTCATAATGAGCGACACCGACACCACCTTTAATTTCATTCTGGCAATGGTACAGAGCCAGCTTATCAACCTGCTTTGTGACCGGGCCGATGATAAATACGGCGGGCGGCTGCCCATCCATGTACGGATGATTTTGGACGAGTTTGCGAACATCGGCCAGATACCGAACTTTGACAAGCTCATTGCCACCATCCGAAGCCGGGAAATTTCGGCATCCATCATTCTGCAAAGCCAGTCGCAGTTAAAGGCCATCTACAAGGACGCTGCGGAAATCATTTCCGACAACTGCGATTGTACGCTTTTCCTTAGTGGGCGGGGCAAAAACGCCAAGGAGATCGCTGACGTGCTGGGGAAAGAAACCATAGACAGCTACAATCAGAGCGAGAACCGGGGCGCGCAGACTTCCCACGGACTGAATTATCAAAAATTGGGAAAGGAGCTGATGAGCCAAGACGAGATCGCAACGATGGACGGAGGCAAGTGTATTTTGCAGGTGCGCGGTGTCAGGCCGTTTTTCAGTGAGAAATACGACATTACCCGTCACCCCCGCTATAAATACCTTTCCGACGCCGACAAGAAGAACTATTTTGATGTGGACAGCTACCTGTCGTCCCTGCGCCGGAAAAGGCGGCGCGTGATAACGGAGGACGAACCCTTTGACCTCTACGACATTGAGCTGTCGGAGGAAGATTTTTCCGCAGAATAAAGCGGCCATAGAGAAAGGAGCGTGACCGATGGGACACTCGGACGAATGGACATTTGCGGATTATTTCAAGTATGAGAAAGAAATCTACCGGGCAATCATTTCCGCTGCGGTGCTGTGCCAGTGGATCGCAGAACATGATACCCCGCCCACGGACGGGGAAGCCGAAGAACTTGCAAGGGAAATAGACCGCAGACTGTGTGAAGCATGGGGCGAAATTTTTTCGCTGGCTGTGCTGGAATGGCGGGACGGCCAGTAACTCCGGGCCGTCTGCGGATTGTGAGGCTGCCGCTGTGAACGGCGGCTTTTTTTGCACCCAAACACCATCACAATCTGAATTTATGGAGGTATATTTATGGAATTTTTCAATAGTGCAGTTGATACTTTGCAGACCATCGTTGTGGGCCTCGGCGGCGCGCTTTGCGTATGGGGCGGCGTCAATCTTTTGGAGGGATACGGGGCGGACAACCCTGCAAGCAAGTCACAGGGAATCAAGCAGCTTGTCGCCGGAGGTGGCGTTGCCCTCATTGGCATGACCCTTGTTCCGCTGCTGTCCGGGCTGCTGGGATAACCCCATGTGTGTTAGAAAACCCTCCGCGTCCTCTCTGATCTGGGAGGGCGCGGGAAAGGAGGTGTCCCCACATGATCGGTGATTTAATCGGGGAATGGATCAAAGGAATCCTGATCGACGGTATCATGGGCAACCTGTCCGGCCTGTTTAACACGGTCAATACCAAAGTCGGGGAAATCGCGTCGGATGTGGGCAGTACCCCGCAGGACTGGAACGGCGGCATTTTCTCCATGCTGCAAAACCTGTCCGAAACGGTGATCGTCCCCATTGCGGCGGCCATTCTCGCCCTTGTGATGTGCTATGAGCTGATCGACATGATTGTGGAAAAGAACAATATGCACGACTTCGACAGCTCCATGTTCTTCCGCTGGATTTTCAAAAGCGCCTTTGCCATCCTCATTGTGACGAACACATGGAATATCGTCATGGGCGTGTTTGACGCCACCCAGCAGGTCGTCAACCAGAGCGCCGGGGTGATTATCGGAGATACCAGCATTGATTTTGACACGCTGCTCCCTGATCTGGAAAGCCGCCTTGAAGCAATGGACATCGGGCCGCTTCTGGGCCTGTGGTTCCAGACCCTTGTTGTGGGGCTGACGATGAACATTCTTTCCATCTGCATTTTCCTTGTGACCTATGGAAGAATGATTGAAATTTACGCCGTGACCGCATTGGGGCCGATCCCCCTTGCCACGCTGGGCAATGCAGAGTGGCGCGGCATGGGCCAGAACTACTTGAAATCCTTGCTTGCGCTGGGCTTCCAAGCCTTTTTAATCATGGTGGTTGTCGGGATTTATGCGGTGCTGATCCAGCAGATCGGAACCGCCGACGACATATCCGGTGCGATCTGGGGCTGTATGGGCTATACCGTTTTGCTTTGCTTCTGTCTGTTCAAGACGGGAAGTATCAGCAAGGCCGTATTTACCGCCCACTAAAGAAACGAGGTGACTTTTTATGGCTTATGTAACTGTCCCCAAGGATTTAACCAAGGTCAAATCCAAGGTAGTATTCGGGCTGACGAAACGCCAGCTCATTTGTTTTGGCGGTGCGCTGCTTGTTGGCGTCCCGCTTTTCTTTTTGATCCGGGGCCGCGTCCCGACCAGCGCGGCGGCGCTCATTATGGTGTTTGCCATGCTGCCGGGCTTTCTGCTGGCACTTTACGAAAAACACGGCCAGCCCCTTGAAGTGGTGGTGCGCCAGATCGTAGAGTGCTGCTTCATCCAGCCCAAGGAACGGCCCTACCAGACCAACAACGCTTATACCGCCCTTGTGCGGCAATCCCAAATGGAAAAGGAGGTCAACGCCATTGTCCAAAAAGCAAAAGAACGAAACGAGCGCAAAAGCGCCGGTCAAGCTCACCCGCGCCGAAAAGAAAGAGATTCAGGCCGTCATCCGAAAGTATAAGGGCGACGGCAAGCCCCATTCGGCGCAGGTCAGTATTCCCTATGAGGCCATGTATCAGGACGGCGTGTGCCGGGTGACGCCCCGCACCTTTTCCAAGTGCATTGAGTTTACGGACATCAGCTACCAACTGGCGCAGGCGGACACCAAGACCGCCATCTTTGAAAACCTGTGCGACCTCTACAACTATCTGGACGCCTCCATTCATGTGCAGTTTTCCTTTATCAACCGCAAGATCGACCCCAAGCAGTACGCCAAGAGCTTTGAAATCCGGGCGCAGGGGGACGACTTCGACGACATCCGCAGCGAGTATTCCGACATTTTGCAAGACCAGCTTGTGAACGGGAACAACGGACTGATGAAGCGGAAATTTATGACCTATACCATCGAGGCGGACAGCCTGAAAATGGCCCGCGCCAGACTGCGCCGGATCGAAACCGACCTTTTGGGCTATTTCAAGAGCATGGGGGCCTCCGCGTGGGGACTGGACGCCAAGGAACGGCTGGAAGTCATGCACAGCATTTTCCACCCGGACGGGGAACCGTTCTCCTTTGACTGGAAGTGGCTTGCCCCGTCGGGGCTTTCTACCAAGGACTTTATCGCCCCGTCCTCGTTCCGCTTCGGCAATGCCCGGATGTTCGGGCTGGGCGGCAAATACGGGGCGGTGAGCTTTCTGCAAATCCTCTCCCCGGAACTGTCGGATGAAATGCTGGCCGACTTTCTCAACACGGAAAACGGCATTGTGGTGAACCTCCATGTGCAGGCCATCGACCAGAGCGACGCCATTAAGACGGTCAAGCGCAAGATCACCGACCTTGACGCCATGAAGATTCAGGAACAGAAACGGGCTGTCCGCAGCGGCTACGACATGGATATACTTCCCAGCGACCTTGCCACCTACGGGCAGGACGCCAAGGAGTTGCTAAAGACCTTGCAGAGCCGGAATGAACGGATGTTCCAGCTTACCTTTTTGGTGCTGAACACCGCAGACACCCGGCAAAAGCTGGAAAATGATGTGTTCTGGGCTGCCGGAATCGCCCAGAAATACAACTGTTCCCTTGTGCGGCTGGACTACCAGCAGGAACAGGGGCTTATGAGCAGCCTGCCGCTGGGGGCCAGCCACATCCAGATTGAACGCTCCCTGACGACTTCCAGCGTGGCCGTGTTCGTCCCTTTTGTGACGCAGGAGCTTTTTCAGGGTGGCGACGCCATGTATTACGGGATCAACGCCAAAACCGGCAACATGATTATGCTCGACCGTAAACGGGCGAGGTGTCCCAACGGGCTAAAGCTGGGGACACCGGGAAGCGGCAAAAGTATGAGCTGTAAATCAGAAATTTTGAGCGTATTCCTCTGCACCCCGGACGATGTGTATATCTGTGATCCAGAGGCCGAGTATTACCCCCTTGTGAAGCGGCTGCATGGGCAGGTGGTGAAGCTGTCGCCTACCAGCAAAAACTATGTGAACCCGCTGGACATCAACCTGAACTACTCCGAGGACGAAAACCCGCTGGCCTTGAAATCCGACTTTGTGCTGTCGTTCTGTGAGCTTGTCATGGGCGGCAAGAACGGGCTGGAAGCCATTGAAAAGACGGTGATCGACCGGGCGGTACAGGTGATCTACCGGCCTTATCTGGCAGACCCCAAGCCGGAAAATATGCCCATCCTTGCAGACCTGCACAAAGCCCTGTTAGACCAGCATATCCCGGAGGCTGACCGGGTGGCGCAGGCCCTTGACCTGTATGTGTCCGGCAGCTTAAATGTGTTCAACCACAGAACCAACATCGACATTCAAAACCGCATTGTGGCCTTTGACATCAAGGAGCTAGGCAAGCAGCTAAAGAAAATCGGTATGCTCATTGTCCAAGACCAGATTTGGGGGCGCGTCACCCAAAACCGCAGCAAGGGCAAGGCGACATGGTATTTCTGTGATGAGTTCCACCTGCTTTTGCGTGAGGAACAGACGGCGGCCTTTTCCTGCGAGATTTGGAAGCGTTTTCGTAAGTGGGGCGGGATTCCCACAGGTGCGACGCAGAATGTAAAAGACCTGCTTTCCTCCCCGGAAATTGAGAACATTTTGGAAAACAGCGACTTTATCTGCCTGCTCAATCAGGCCAGCGGCGACCGCAAAATCCTTGCGGAACGGCTGAACATTTCGCCCCAGCAATTACGGTATGTGGACAATTCCGAACCCGGCGAGGGGCTTCTCATTTACGAAAATGTGATCCTGCCCTTTAAGAACCCCATCCCGAAAAACACCCAGCTCTACCAGATCATGACGACCCGGTTAGGCGAGGGGGCGACGGTATGAGCGCCTTAACACATTTCAGCCTGTTTTCCGGGATCGGCGGGATCGACCTTGCGGCGGAAGCCGCAGGGTTTACCACCGTATGCCAGTGCGAATGGGCGGATTTCCCGATGGAAGTTTTGAAAAAGCACTGGCCGCAGGTACCAAAATTCCGGGACATTACCACAGTGACAAAGGAGGCATTTTTTGAAAAAACAGGACGAGAAACCATCACACTTATTTCCGGGGGATTCCCCTGCCAGCCCTTTTCCAGCGCCGGGAAACAACGGGGATTTGAGGACGAACGGTATTTATGGCCCGAAATGCTCCGCGTTATCCGGGAACTGCACCCCTCTTGGGTGCTTGGAGAAAATGTTGCTGGCTTCATCCATCTGGGGCTCGACAAGACGGTTTTTGACTTGGAGCAGGCAGGCTACGCCGTTAGGGTTTTCGTACTTCCTGCTGTCGCCGTCGGCGCATGGCATGAGCGCAAAAGAACTTTCATCATCGGCCATACTGCTTCCCACGCCCCTTGCCAGCGACACGGGGGATGTGGGGAAGACTGTCGATGTGCGGATGACCCCGACCGGGAGCTTCCGAAAATACAACCCCAGCGGAACCGTATGGACGGCGCGGCTGTCATGGGCGGTTTACAAACTGCTGGGCAGCCCGCCGGGGGATGTGAAACTGAATCCCGACTGGGTGGAATGGCTGATGGGATTCCCCCGGAGATGGACGGACATTCCATGTGGGCCAAAGAACCGGCGCAAATCCCGTACTTAATCAGCGACCCGCCGGCGAATGTGGCAAAACGGTTAAAGACTTTGGGAAACGCAGTTGTTCCCCCGCAGGTGTACCCCATCCTGCGCTATATTGCAGAGATCGAAACCGGGCGCTGCCGGAACAGACAGCAAGGAGGTGATCGGATATGGAACCCTTAAAACCCCGCGACAAGGTAACGCAGCACATGACCCGCGACGGCCTGACGCTGGATAACCAGACCACCGGCGAAAGCGTCAATGTGTCCAGCCGGGAGACCGAGCAGGAATACACCGCCCAGCCGGAGGGCGCGGCGGAAAAAATACTGGAACGGGCGGACGAACTGCACGACCGCCACAAGGCAAAGAAAGCGGCCAAGGACGCTGGAAAAACCGTGGCGCAGGCTACCGGCCCCGTTTCCCGGTTGCAGTTTACCGCCGAGGAACGGGCCTCCCCAGAGCTGGCCCCGTATATCAAAAAGGCAGAAAAACGGGCGGATAAGCTGGAAGCGGCCAAAGAAGCCCTGCCGAAAAAGCGCGTCGTCACCAAGGAAACCGTCTATGACGAGGCCAAGGGCAAGGCCAAAAGCAGGCTGTATTTTGACAAGGTGGAGAAAGCCCCTCCCCAGCTCAAACCAAACCCGGCCAGTCGTCCCATACAGGAAGCCGGGCTTTACCTCCACGGAAAAATCCACGAGGTAGAACACGAAAATGTGGGCGTGGAGGGCGGCCACAAGGGGGAGGAACTGGCGGAACGGCAGGCGGGCCGCATGATCCGCAGCGGCGTCCACCGCCACAAGCTCAAACCCTACCGGGCCGCAGCCAAGGCCGAGAAAAAGGCCATTGCCGCCAATGCGGAGTACATCTACCAGAAATCCTTGCGGGACAACCCGGAAATGGCGCAGGCGGTGAAAAACCCGGTGG
>ENA-OQCB01000641-OQCB01000641.1-human-gut-metagenome-genome-assembly--contig:-NODE-641-length-16021-cov-2.850195_pt1 | contig 16021 bp, 13 predicted proteins | sample MGYA00242493_ERZ504568 | MGnify/ENA primary metagenome ERZ504568 (study PRJEB26092, sample SAMD00036229) | human gut metagenome | host: Homo sapiens | study: EMG produced TPA metagenomics assembly of...
TCTGATTAATATTTTCTCTCGTGACATATAATTACTATGTTTATGAAGCGAATATATATTATTTTATAATACTGACCCTCATATTGTTCTTTTTATTATCATAATTTGATATGTGAGAGGACATGAACCACATCGGGGTGATGATGCATTCGATATCTTCGCGGCTATACCCGAAGGTGCGTAGCATCCTGTCATATCCGGCAACGGTGTGCGGTACACGGCGTCCCGACTTCAGTTCGTCCAGTTCTACCCGGTTGTTTGCCAGCCATACATGGTAGGGCTGTGCGTCGGCAAGTTGTTTTTTCAGTTCGCCGTCGTAATAAATCCTGCCTTCTTCCGTATCGACCAGCAGGATTTTGCCCGGTTGCAGACGCCCCTTTTCCTCTATTTCATCAGGTTCGAAGTCCATTACGCCCACTTCGGACGCCACGACCATCATGCCGTTTTTCGTGATCAGGTAGCGTGCCGGGCGCAAGCCGTTGCGGTCGAGCATTCCTCCGGCATACCGTCCGTCGCTGAAGAGTAGGGCGGCCGGGCCATCCCATGGTTCCATCAGGATAGAATGGTATTCGTAGAACGCTTTCAGGTCTTCCGATATCGGGTTTTTCTCATTGAAACTTTCCGGGACCAGCATCGCCATGGCATGTGGCAGGCTCATGCCGGACGCCACGAAAAATTCCAGTACGTTGTCCAGCGAAGCACTGTCGCTCATACCTGGCTGGATGATCGGGCGTATCTCGTCTATGTTTGGGATACGGGGAGAGGACAGGACGCTTTCACGTGCTTCCATCCAGCCACGGTTGCCCCGTATCGTATTGATTTCCCCGTTGTGTGCCCAGGAGACGGAACGGTTGTGCCAGACTCCAGGTCGGGAATGTGTTTGTACTGAAACGGGAGTGGACGAGTGCCAGTCCGCTTGTCAGATAGTGGTTGGCCAGATCGGGGAAATAATGGCGAAGCTGCATTGATTCCAGCATACCTTTATATATGATACTTTTGGTGGAAAGCGACACCACGTAGAAATCTTTCCTATCCGGTATGTCGGATGCCGCCACCCGCTTCTCGATCCGTTTACGAATGATGTAGAGTTTCAGCTCCAACATCTGCTGGTCGTCGCATCCGGTGATAAACACCTGTTTAATATCCGGCTCCGTGTCTCGTGCGTCGTTTCCTAAGATGTCCGTGTTGACAGGTACTTTGCGCAGATGCATCAAGGTCAGTCCTTCCTTTTCGATCTCTTCGATCATAAAACTGAGGATGGCCGAAACGATTGTTCCTCGTCTTTCGGAAAGAAGACCAGTCCGGTTCCGTACTTGCCCTTTTCCGGTACGGGGATGCCTTGCAGTAAGATAAACTCGTGTGGAATTTGCAACAGGATGCCTGCACCGTCGCCGGTCTTGTTATCCGCTCCTTCCGCACCTCGGTGCCGCATGTTTTCCAATATTTTAAGGGCTGATTCCACTATGCCGTGCGATTTACCACCATGGACGTTTACGACCAGCCCTACGCCGCAAGCGTCATGCTCGTTGGTAGGATCGTATAATCCTTGTTTATTGTTCAAATTGCTCCTTATATCCATTATTAGTTGACCTTATGTTTGTGAAATATTTGATTTGTTTATCAAATTGCTTGACAAATATATGTATTTGTTTTCAAAATGTAATAATATTGAGCGCGGATAAGGAGAGGCTTTTTTATTCTATAGATTGGTTTGTTTCTATTTGAAAGTGTTTTGCTGATTTGTGTGATAATTTGTAATGAAAATATTGTTTAATTCTTTCAAATAGAAAGTATATCGTATTCTTTCGATACGTATTCTTGGAGGATAATAAAGGAGAGGATGGAATGAAATTTACCGGATGCGACCTGCCGCAGACGATACAGGGATGCGCACTCGTCTGCGGCAGGCAATGTATGTGTCAGGTTACACCTGCAATACCAGAATAAAGCGGCTGCCTTTTTTGTATTCGGGGTCTATGGACAGTGTGCCGTTCATCTTCGAAGCAATCAGGGAGCAGATGGGTAATCCCAGTCCGTCTCCATCGGCCAGGTCCTTGATTTCGGTAAAAGGTTTGAAGATCGCCACCTGCTTTTCGGCGGGGATACCCGGACCGTTGTCGGTTACGATAAACTGACAGAGATGGGCCCCTTTCTTTTTGAATTCCAACTTGATTTTGCCTGATGTCGTGTAGATCGCCGCATTTTTCAGCAGGTGCAGCAAGATGCGCTGTAGCTGTTCGGCATTTGTCTTGATTTCGATCTTCGGGATATCAGTAGTGACTTCAACGCCCGGACGGACATCCTCTTTTACCTGTTCCATCACTTTCTCGCAGAAAGAGCTGACATTAAAAGATTGTGCTTCGTAGGTTTCCAGCAAGGAGTTTTCCAACAAAGAAAGTTCTTGTATATGGTCTCCGAACTGTTTCAGGGCATCGACACGGGCTTGTATGGCTTTCGCCTGTCCGGGGGCCATGGTTTGCAATCCGGCTACCGATTTGCTCATTTCGTCCAGTGTCGGTTCCATCTGCGCCGATATGCTTTGGATGAACCCGGTCTGTTGTTCGCTGTGCTCGGTGATGGTCTGGATGATCTTCTTCAGCTTCCGGTTCAAGAGGATGAAACGCATGACCAGGAATGCCAGGAACGCCAATGCGGCAATTAAAATGGCGGCCAAGGTGCAGAGCCCGGCGATGATATACTGCTTGGCTGATAGCCGGTCTTCTTTTTCCTGTATCGTTTGCAGGCTGCTATCGTATTTTTGTTGCAAGGCATCCAATTTGTCTTCTGCGGTAAGCATCTTTACGGAATCGGTCCATACCATATATTTCTCGTAGGTTTGCTCCATCAACGAGGTATTATTGGCTTTGCGAGCAATCGCGATCAGGTTTTGATAGCATTCGCTGACTTTGCCGTATTCCTTTTTTTCCCGGTATTGGCTGATGAGCTTGTTGAATGCTGCATCTCCTTCTTTTTTCTGTCCGAAGATATAGAAATAATCGGTTTGTGTGTACAACAGTTCTTCGGTAAGTTCGGGATTGCCTGATTCTTCGGCCAGGTTGTCCAGTGTGTTAAGCTGGAGCTGTGCCTGTGCGGCGTTCCTCAGCTTGATATACATTTGCAGGCGCTCTTTTGTTATCATAAAACGCAGGCCGTACAGTTTCTTTTGCTCTGTTTGTTCCTGATTCGCCACTATCTGGCTCATTTGCCGGCAGAGGTCGAACGCTTCCTGATAGTAGTTCTCGCGGTAATAGAGGGAGGCCGCCTGTGTACCGCATTCGATTGCTTGCGTTATTTTTCCTTCATTTGCGTAATCCTTATATGCCTGGATATAAAGATAGCGGGCTTTCGTATAGTCTTTGTTCTCAAAGCTACTTTGTGCCTGTTGCTTAAAATTGTCCGCATTGTTTTGTGCCTGAAGGGAAACACAAAAACAGATAATGAGGGCGATAATAAAGTTGTAAATTCTCATAATTTGAATTTTAACGTTAGACAAATATAAAGATTTTTTGTCACAGGGGACATGAAAATGTGAGATTTCTTAGTTTCTTCTGTTTCCGGCAAAAGATTATTATCAAAATGATAGCTCTATCCCATCTATTTTGAATTAATAGGGCATCTTTTGGAAATTACCCGCAAGGGTAATATTTTTTAACATTCTATTTGAAAGCAAATACCCTTATTGACTTATCAAAATGACAATATGGGAAAGAGGATTGAAAAAAATGATTCTTTTGCCCTGAAGATAAAAGAAGAGGAGATAAGAGTGCTTTTACCGGAAGTCGTGTTGGTGAAGGTCGAAAAGGGTTATGGTTGTCCTGCTTGAAATAAAGGTCGGATTCTCCGGAACAAAACCACTCCGATAATGATTATAAAGGAAAAGCCCTTTGCTCTCTTACGATCCGTATATGGCGAAAGGGCTTTTCCTTTTTATTTGATAGATTTGTCGAAAGAATATTATTTTATAAAATAATTTAACTAAATGGTAGATAAAATAATTATTTCTATTAATATGTCAAATAAATTTCGTTTGTATGAACATTATGTAATATAATGTAAGTATCTTTGCAGTCGAAATAAACAAGATAGAACCAAATGGAAGTACTTAAACACGAGTGTGGAGTCGCCATGGTCCGGTTACTAAAGCCTTTGGAATATTATCATCAGAAGTATGGAACCTGGATGTATGGGCTCAATAAGCTCTATTTGTTGATGGAAAAGCAGCATAACCGCGGTCAGGAAGGAGCCGGTTTAGCATGCGTCAAGTTGGAAGCCAGCCCCGGTGAAGAATATATGTTTCGGGAAAGAGCGTTAGGCACAGGAGCTATTACCGAGATATTCGCAGCCGTTCATGAGCATTACAAAGATTTGCCGCCCGGAAAACTGAACGATCCGCTTTTTGCTAAAACAAACCTTCCTTTTGCAGGAGAGCTTTATATGGGGCACCTGCGTTACAGTACAACCGGTAAGTCCGGTATTTCCTATGTCCATCCTTTTTTACGCCGTAACAACTGGAGAGCCAAGAATCTCGCTCTTTGCGGTAATTTCAATCTTACTAACGTACAGGATATTTTTGAAGAGATAACAGCTATCGGCCAGCATCCGCGTGCCTATGCCGACACCTTCATCATGCTGGAACAGGTAGGGCACCGTCTGGACCGTGAGGTCGAACGCCTGTACCGTAAATATGAAGCCGAAGGGCTGAAGGGAATGGAGATCACCCATGCGATCGAGGCGAATGTCGACCTGTCGAATGTCTTGAAACGTTGTGTCCCGTTGTGGGACGGTGGTTTTGTGATCTGTGGGCTGACGGGGAGCGGTGAGTCTTTCAGCGTGCGTGATCCCTGGGGCATCCGTCCGGCATTCTATTATGCCGACGACGAGATCGTGATCCTGGCAAGCGAACGCCCGGTGATTCAGACGGCCATGAACGTGCCTGTCGGTGATATACATGAACTGAAAAGAGGAGAGGCGCTGATCATCAACAAGCAAGGTGACTGGCATACGTCGCAGATCATGGAGCCGAAGGAAAATAAGGCTTGCTCGTTCGAACGCATTTATTTCTCACGCGGAAGCGACCGGGATATTTACCGCGAACGGAAACGGTTGGGTGAAAATCTGGTACCTGCTGTCCTGAAGGCTGTAGACAATGACCTGAATCATACGGTCTTCTCCTTTATCCCGAATACGGCGGAGGTCGCCTATTTCGGGTTGCAGGAGGGTATGAACGAATATCTGAACAAGAAGAAAAAGGAATGGATCGCCGATCGCAGTCACCTGCTTCAGGAGGAAGAACTGGAACAAATCCTGTCCATGCGTGTCAGGTGTGAAAAAGTAGCGATCAAGGATATAAAACTGCGTACCTTTATTGCTGAGGGCAACAGCCGTAACGACTTGGCTGCCCATGTGTACGACATCACGTATGGAAGTATCGTGCCTTTTGAGGACAATCTGGTCGTGATCGACGACAGTATCGTGCGTGGTACGACACTCCGGCAGAGTATCATCGGTATCCTGGACCGCCTGAACCCGAAGAAGATTGTGGTGGTCAGCTCTTCTCCGCAGGTACGTTACCCGGATTATTACGGTATCGATATGTCCCGCATGAGCGAGTTTATCGCGTTCAAGGCCGCCGTGGCGCTTCTGGTAGACAGGGGGATGGAATCCGTCCTGCTCGATGCCTACAAGAAAGCCAGGAGGCAACAGACCGTGCCGTGTGATACGACCGTGAATTATGTAAAGGAGATTTATGCACCTTTTACCGATGAGGAAATCTCGGCTAAGATGGTGGAACTGCTTACTCCCGTTGGAACACGTGCAAAGGTGGAGATCGTCTATCAGACACTTGAGGGGTTGCATGCCGCCTGTCCCGATCATCCGGGCGACTGGTACTTCTCCGGTGATTACCCGACACCGGGCGGTGCGCGAATGGTGAACGAGGCGCTTATCCACTATGTGGAAATGGAATATGAAAAATTGAAAATTGAAAAATAGATAAGAATGACAAGAAAAACAGCAACATTGGTCTTAGACGACGGAAGCATGTTTCGTGGCTTCTCTTTTGGTTTTGACAAGGCGGTGGCTGGCGAGGTCGTGTTCAATACCGCTATGACCGGTTATCCCGAAAGCCTGACCGACCCTTCGTATGCCGGGCAGCTAATGGTTCTGACCTATCCGTTGGTCGGAAACTACGGGGTGCCTCCTTTCTCGATCGAAGAGAACGGCTTGCCTACCTTTATGGAGAGTGAGAAAATCCATGCAGAGGCGATTATCGTGAGTGACTATAGCGAAGAGTATAGCCACTGGAATGCTGTGGAGAGCCTTAGCGACTGGCTGAAGCGTGAGATGATCCCCGGAATCACCGGTATCGACACCCGTGCACTGACGAAGAAGATCCGGGAGCATGGCGTAATGATGGGACGTATCGTTATCGGCACCGCCGATAACGAAGGTGAAAGTGGAAAGGTAAAAGGTGAAAGTGAAGGGGAAATGCCGGACTACGGGAGCATCAACTATGTGGACCGCGTTTCCTGTAAAGAGATCATTGTCTACCTGCCTGACGGAACGGAAATGTCGTTTCCCGTAGATACCGACAACTTTCAACTTTCAACTTTCAACTTTCAACTCTTAAAGCGTGTAGTGCTTCTCGATTGTGGTGTGAAGGCTAATATCATCCGCAGCCTCCTGAAGCGGAATGTGGCGGTGATACGTGTCCCCTGGAACTATGATTTCAACCAACTGGAGTATGACGGGCTTTTCCTATCGAACGGCCCCGGCGACCCGGACACTTGTGATGCGGCTGTCCAAAATATCCGTAAGGCACTCGGTGGCGACAAACCGATCTGTGGCATCTGTATGGGAAACCAGTTGCTTGCCAAAGCTGGTGGTGCTTCGATCTATAAACTGAAGTACGGCCACCGCAGCCATAACCAGCCGGTGCGTATGGTGGGGACGGAGAAGTGCTTTATCACTTCCCAGAATCACGGCTACGCAGTGGACAATGACACGTTGGGTGCTGACTGGGAACCGCTCTTTATCAATATGAACGACGGGACAAACGAAGGAATCCGGCATAAGACGAAGCCTTTCTTCTCTTCCCAGTTCCATCCCGAAGCATGTAGCGGACCGACCGATACGGAGTTTATCTTCGATAAGTTTGTCGATTTGCTTTAGGAATTGGGACGACAGATCTAAAAATGTTAACGAATAAAAGAGTCCGAAAATGAAAGAAGATATAAAGAAAGTCCTGGTACTCGGTTCCGGCGCCCTAAAGATCGGCGAAGCGGGAGAATTCGACTATTCAGGCAGCCAGGCTTTAAAAGCTATTAAGGAGGAGGGAATCCAGACAGTGCTTATCAATCCGAACATCGCCACGGTACAGACTTCGGAAGGAGTGGCAGATACTGTTTATTTCCTGCCTGTCACTCCCTTTTTCGTCGAAAAGGTGATTGCTAAGGAACGTCCGGATGGTATCCTGCTCGCTTTTGGCGGCCAGACGGCATTGAACTGCGGTGTGGCGCTTTACCAGAGTGGAGTGCTGGAAAAATATAACGTCCGTGTGCTCGGTACTCCGGTACAAGCGATCATGGATACGGAAGACCGTGAACTCTTTGTCCGTAAACTCGATGAGATCGGTGTGAAGACGATCAAGAGCGAAGCGGTGGAGAATGCCGAAGATGCCCGCCGGGCTGCTGCCGGGTTGGGCTATCCGGTGATTGTCCGCGCTGCTTATGCATTGGGCGGCCTCGGTTCCGGCTTCTGCGACAATGAGGAAGAACTGGACGTGTTGCTCGAAAAAGCCTTCTCTTTCTCTCCCCAGGTGTTGGTGGAAAAGAGCTTGAAGGGGTGGAAAGAAGTGGAATATGAAGTGGTGCGGGATCGTTTCGACAACTGCATCACGGTCTGTAATATGGAGAACTTCGATCCGTTGGGCATCCATACCGGCGAAAGTATTGTCATTGCTCCGTCACAAACACTGACCAACAGCGAGTATCATAAACTTCGCGAACTGGCTATCCGGATCATCCGTCATATCGGTATCGGTGGGGAATGCAACGTGCAATATGCTTTCGATCCTGAGAGCGAAGATTATCGTGTGATCGAAGTGAACGCCCGTCTCTCTCGTTCATCTGCGCTGGCCTCCAAGGCAACCGGCTATCCATTGGCGTTCGTCGCTGCCAAGTTGGGACTGGGTTACGGCCTGTTCGACCTGAAAAACTCGGTGACGAAGACGACAAGCGCTTTCTTCGAACCGGCTCTCGATTATGTGGTCTGCAAGATCCCGCGTTGGGACTTGGGCAAGTTCCACGGTGTGGCACGACTGATTGGGGTCGAGCATGAAATCGGTGGGCGAGGTGATGGCGATTGGTCGTACCTTCGAAGAGGCGATTCAGAAGGGTCTGCGTATGATCGGACAGGGCATGCACGGCTTCGTGGAAAACAAGGAGCTGGTGATCGCCGACATCGACAAGGCGCTCCATGAACCGACCGATACCCGCATCTTTGTTATCTCGAAAGCATTCCGTGCCGGATATACCGTCGACCAGATACATGAATTGACGAAGATCGACAAGTGGTTCCTGCAAAAACTTTACGGAACCATGCAGACCGATAAGGAACTGCGCGCCTTCGATATGAAAGGCATCAAGCGTTGGCGTTTGAACCCGGAACTCGTTCGCAAGGCGAAAGTGCAGGGATTCTCCGATTTCCAGATAGCCCGTGCCCTCGGCCTTGAAGGGGATATAGAAAAAGGCATGATGCAGGTACGCCAGTTCCGTAAGGAGCACGGTATCGTCCCGGTCGTGAAGCAGATCGATACGTTGGCCGCCGAATATCCGGCGCAGACGAACTATCTGTATCTGACCTATAGCGGTACGGAAAACGATGTGCAGTATCTGGGCGACCATCGCTCCATCGTCGTGCTGGGTTCCGGCGCTTACCGGATCGGCAGCTCGGTCGAGTTCGACTGGTGCGGCGTGCAGGCGTTGGAAACGATCCGTAAGGAGGGCTGGCGTTCGGTGATGATCAATTACAATCCTGAAACGGTTTCGACCGATTATGATATGTGCGATCGCCTTTACTTCGACGAACTGACCTTCAGAGCGTGTGATGGATATCCTCGAACTGGAAAATCCGCACGGCGTGATTGTCTCGACAGGCGGCCAGATCCCGAATAACCTGGCGATGCGCCTCGACGAGCAGCATGTCAATATCTTAGGGACATCCGCCAAGAGCATCGACAATGCCGAGGACCGCGAGAAGTTCTCCGCCATGCTGGACCGTATCGGAGTGGATCAACCGCGCTGGAAAGAACTTTCGTCGATGGAGGATATCAACGAGTTTGTGGCCGAGGTGGGTTTCCCGGTCTTGGTTCGTCCGAGTTATGTGTTGAGCGGTGCCGCCATGAATGTCTGCTCTAACCAGGAGGAACTCGAACGCTTCCTGCAGCTGGCGGCCAACGTTTCGAAGAAGCATCCGGTCGTTGTCAGCCAGTTCATCGAACATGCCAAGGAGGTGGAAATGGATGCGGTGGCCGATAAGGGTGAGATCGTCATGTATGCTATCTCCGAACATATCGAGTTTGCTGGTGTGCATTCCGGCGATGCGACTATCCAGTTTCCCGCACAAAAGCTGTATGTCGAAACGGTCCGTCGGATCAAGCGTATCAGTAAGCAGATCGCGAAGGAACTGAATATCTCCGGCCCGTTCAATATCCAGTTCCTGGCGAAAGGCAACGAGATTAAGGTGATCGAATGTAACCTCCGCGCGAGCCGTTCTTTCCCCTTCGTTAGTAAAGTATTGAAGATTAACTTTATCGAACTGGCTACCCGTATCATGTTGGGCTTGCCTGTCGAGAAACCGAATAAAAACGAGTTTGACCTGGATTATGTAGGTATCAAAGCTTCCCAGTTCTCTTTTAACCGCTTGCAGAAAGCCGATCCCGTCCTGGGAGTTGATATGGCTTCGACGGGTGAGGTCGGCTGTATCGGTGACGATGTTTCCGAGACAATCCTGAAGAGTATGCTCTCTGTCGGTCTCCGCATCCCTGAAAAGAATATTTTGCTCTCGACGGGGACACCGAAACAGAAAGTGGCTATGCTGGATGCTGCCAAGATGCTGGTTGCAAAAGGCTATAATCTCTTTGCCACAGGCGGGACGTATCGTTTCCTTGAAGAGAATGGTATCTCCAGCACGCAGGTTTACTGGCCGAGCGAGGAGGGCAAGGAACCGCAAGCACTCACTATGCTCCACGAAAGGAAAATCGACATGGTTGTGAATATTCCGCGCGATCTTTCCGCCGGAGAATTGGACAATGGCTACAAGATTCGCCGTGCCGCTATCGACTTGAACGTTCCGCTCATCACGAATGCCCGTCTGGCAAGCGCCTTTATTGAAGCTTTCTGTACCTTGGGCATAGATGATATTCAGATACGGAGTTGGCAAGAGTATAAATGATCCGTTACTTTTGGATCAAGCCGAAAGTAATAGAAATAATTATTACATTTGTGGTAATTAAAATAAACCAATATGAAGATAGGACTATTTATTCCTTGTTATATCAATGCGGTGTATCCGGAAGTTGGTGTTGCTTCCTATAAATTATTGAAAAGTCTTGGGTTGGATGTGGATTATCCGTTAGACCAGACTTGTTGCGGTCAGCCGATGGCTAATGCCGGGTTCGAGCATGAATCGGCAGGGTTGGCGCTGCGGATGGAAGAGTTGTTCCGTTCATACGATTATATGGTTGGTCCTTCCGCCAGTTGCGTCGCTTTCGTGAAAGAAAATCATCCCGGTATTCTGGAAAAGGCAGGGCATGTGTGTATGAATAGCAAGAAGATTTATGATATCTGCGAGTTTCTGCACGATATTGTGAAGGTCAAAGAACTGAAAGCCGAGTTTCCCCACAAGGTGAGTATCCACAATAGCTGTCACGGTGTGCGCGAGTTGCATCTTTCTTCTCCGAGCGAACGGAATATCCCGTATTTTTTCCAAGTTACGCGATCTCCTTTCTTTGGTGAAAGGCATCGAGATATTCGAACCGAAACGTGTCGACGAGTGCTGCGGTTTCGGTGGCATGTTTGCGATTGAAGAGCCCGAAGTGTCCGTTTGTATGGGACAAGATAAGGTGAAGGACCACATGAGCACGGGAGCCGAGTACATCACCGGTGCCGATAGTTCTTGCCTGATGCATATGGAAGGCGTGATCAAGCGTGACAACCTTCCGATTAAAACGATTCATATTGTTGAAATATTAGCCTCCGGATTATGAGCACGAAACATTCAAAAGCGGCTGCCCGCTTCATCGGGAACCGCAAGCAGGAAGCCTGGCACGACGAAACCCTCTGGATGGTCCGTGCCAAACGGGATAAAATGAGCCATTCGCTTCCCGAATGGGAACGCTTGCGCGAACTGGCTTGTGATATCAAACTTTATTCGAACAGTCATTTGGATACCCTTTTGGAGGAGTTCGAGAAGAACGCCACGGCTAATGGGGCAATCGTCCATTGGGCGAAAGATGCGGCGGAACATAATGCGATTGTCGCTGAAATCCTGAGGCAACATAAGGCGCATACGCTGATAAAGAGTAAATCTATGTTGACCGAAGAGTGTGGCATGAACGATTTCTTGTTCGGAAACGGCTACGATATAATCGAGAGCGACCTCGGTGAACGTATACTTCAATGGATGAAACTTCATCCCAGTCATATCGTGATGCCCGCTATCCATATCAAGCGGCAGGAGGTAGGCGAGATGATGGAGCGCGTGTTAGGTACGGAAAAAGGAAACTCAGACCCGACCTATCTGACGCATGCCGTCCGCAAAAATATGCGCGAGAAGTTCCTGACAGCCGATGTCGCTATGACGGGAGCTAACTTTGCAGTCGCTTCGACTGGTGAGATAGTGGTTTGCACCAATGAAGGGAATGCAGATATGGGAACTTCTTTCCCGAATGTCCATATTGCGACGTTCGGAATGGAGAAGATCGTTCCGGATCGGGAGTCGTTAGGTGTCTTTACTCGTCTGCTGGCACGCTCCGGCACGGGGCAGCCGATCACTTCTTATACTTCTCACTATTGTAAGCCGAAAGAAGGGGGAGAGTTTCATATCATTATAGTCGATAATGGGCGGAGCGATATTCTGGCGCGTCCCGATCATATCCGTACTCTGAACTGCATCCGTTGTGGCGAGTGCATGAATACCTGTCCGGTCTATCGTCGTAGCGGTGGCTATTCCTATACCTATTTTATACCCGGACCGATCGGGATCAACTTGGGGATGCTGAAAGATCCGGTGAAATATTCGGACAATGTTTCCGCCTGCTCGCTGTGCCTCTCTTGCTCGAATGTCTGCCCGGTCAAGATTGATCTCGGCGAACAGATTTACCGCTGGCGTCAGGATTTGGACAAGATTGGAAAAGCGAGCACAGAAAAGAAGATTATGTCCGGCGGCATGAAGTTCTTGATGGAACGCCCGAAGCTGTTCAATACGGCTTTGAAGTTTGCCCCGGTGGCCAATAAGATGCCTCGTTTATGATCTACAACGCTCTGAATGCATGGGGCAAGGGTCGTGAACTGCCGGTTTTTGCCAAACAGTCGTTCAATGAAATGTGGAAAAGTAACAAGATAAAATAATATGACAATGAGTAGTAAAAACGATATATTATCTGCTATCCGTCGCCACACCGGCAAACGTTACGACATGCCGGAACTGACGCTGGATGCCATCACTTACGAAGATAAAATCACCCAATTTACCGACTCCCTGAAAGCTGCCGGGGGGCAAGCTGTCCTGATGCAGCCTGGCGACGATATCAACGATATCATCCGCCGCCATTTTCCTGATGCAACCCGGATTGCTTCCAATCTGCCCGGTATCACCTGTGCCACCTTCAATCCGGACGACCTCGACGATCCCCGCGAGTTGGACAATACTGACCTTGCCGTCGTGGAGGGCCATTTCGGTGTAGCCGAGAACGGGGCTGTCTGGATTACCCGCGGGGTGAAGCACAAGGCATTGTATTTTATCTCCAACAGCTTGGTCATGCTGATAGATCGTAGTTCGATCGTGAACAACATGCACGAGGCCTATAAGCGAACGGAAAACATGACATACGATTTCGGCGCTTTCATCTCAGGCCCATCCAAAACAGCCGATATCGAACAGGCGCTTGTATTGGGGGCACACGGCCCGGTCGGGGTGCTGGTGGTGTTGAGATAGGGCTCTCCCCAATTGGAGTTAAAACCTGGAAAACAGAATACATTATGAAGAAAATAGCCTTATTGGTACTTCTGAGTACCTTGTTTTTCTCTTATACAGAGGCACAGGTACATACTACTTTTGAGATGCGTTATATCACATCCGACTCAAAAGCGGACGGAGAAACCGATTTTACCGGAGAGAGCGAATGGATGTCTCTTGACCAGCGGATTGATTTCCTGAACAAATATGCCGCTTTTGCTTCCGGGTTTTATGGTAATCTCGGTCTGGATAAACCTCTTATCGGAGACGGAGATATACGGCAGACGGTCAGACGGATAAAGCCTCAGCCGTTGACGAATGTCCGGCAGACACTCCGGCTCGCCGATTGGCGTGCATATGGTTATCGTGCCGGAAAAGCTGAAGATGTTCAAAATGCCTTTGCCGGATGGACGGTTGTGAACGGGGCGACTGTGAAAGATGGCAACCTGATTCTGGAAGATTGTGCGGTCGAAAGAAATCTGGACCCCATCCGGTGGCGTTTCCGGTTGCATCTGGATGTAAAGAAAGTGGGCTCCGGATGTACAATTGTTTTTCATAAAGGCGGGAAACCTCTCCTCTCCACTCGCTTGGCGGATAAGGTATTCTCGTTGTCGTCAGGAATGAACAAGGGTAACGGGCATTACGACTCGAGCGTTCCCTTGCATCTGGAAATATACGGTGATTTCACCAACAATCGTTTTTTTGTGACGGTAAACGGCAAATCGGTTGCTTGTCTGATAGGAGAGGCAGATATCCGTGAAATTGACAAGATGGTGATTCGTTCGGAAGGTACAACGGAGATAGACGATATTTCCCTTTTTAACTTTGTTGAGGACCGAACGAATAAACATACTCCTTATTCTTCTGTCTTGCTTATTAACGAGGATTTTAACGATGTATTGCCGATGCAGGGATGGCAATCGCTTGACTATGACGATAGTGCTTGGAAACAGGTCACGCTACCCTCATCTCATGGTGGTTTACGGGAAAAGGAAGAGAGCTATTATCTGCGGAAAAAGATTCACCTTGCCGACTTCGAGCGTGCCGTGCTTAAGTTGGAAACAATAGATCCCGGCGGTGAGGTTTGGATAAACGGGCAGCCTGTAGCCGTGATTAATAATCGGCATCCGTATGATTTGGATGTGACGGAGTATCTGCAGCGGAATCAGGAGAATCTCATTGCTGTCCGTGTAAAACCTTATAAGGCGGATCACCGGATGCTGCACTCCCCATCCGATCCGTATATCGGCTGGTTTCTGGGACGTGCGACATTGATCCTGACGAACCGTTGTATGATTAAGGATGTCTTTGCATATACCGGATCGCTTGACGGAGCCGCCCGGCAGGTCAATAGGATATTCTTGCAATACTCCGGCGTCTATGCTTTCGAGGGGAGTGTCGAAGTCAATTACTATCCTTGGTTCCCGGTGGAAGGGGAAAAGGTCGCTACGATGAAGCAGAATATCGAAATCCGCCCGTCTGTCGATAACGAGATCGTATTGGAAATGCCAGTCGATAATCCTGTCTTATGGTCTCCCGAGAGTCCGAGCCTATATCGGGTGGAAGTGATCTTGCGTGACAAGGAAGGCCGTGAGATAGACGACTATATGCTGACGACCGGTATTCGTACTATTTCCCAGAAAGATGGGAATCTGTATGTCAATAACCGGCCTGAAATACTGAAAGGTGCCCAGATACTGGGTTCGAGATATCCGGTCGAAACAATGTCGAAAAACTATAAGTGTGTGTCAGACGAAACAATTGCAAAAGACTTGATGATGATCAAGGAAATGAATGGAAACCTATTGCGTCTGCATGTCCATGCTGAAAAAGACACGACAGACGGTATCAACGATCCCCGTTATGCCGAATATGCGGATCAGTTGGGAGTCTATCTTCTTTGGCAGACTGCCGCTTGGATTAGGGAAGGGGAAGCTTGGAATGTTGATTTTGAAGGTTATCCGAAGTTTATGCGTCAGGTCTGCAACCATCCGTCTATTGTCATGTGGGAGGCAAGTAACCATCCGAACCGTTTCAAACTGCACGACATATCAGATTCGCATGATTTTGTGACAAGGGTTTACAGGACTTTGAGTGCCGTAGACACCAGCCGCCTGATCTCACCGACCTCTTTCTGGCAGCATATGCACTATGGCAATTACGACGGTTCGCTCGACAAGGAGGGTAATCCGATTGTTCCTAATCCTGTTTTGATGGAAAAGTTGATGACTCGCGGGAGTCAGGATGCCTATACTGGCTACGGAGCCAAATGGACGGCTCTCAGAAAAGCTCCCAACAAATGGGCTGCTTCCTGTCTGGCTGCAAACGATAAGGCTTATTTCAACTTCGAACATGAGGAATCTGCCGCACAACCGAATTGGACATTAGCGGAAAAAGAGCCGTGGTTTAAGGTCCAATCCTATGAATGGGAATATGAGAAAGGTAGTATCGGCCGCCTTCTCGATGCTTCGGAATGGAGAATCAGCCAGGCATTTCAAGCATTCGCAGCTTGGGAGTCTATGAAGAAACAGATTTTGATCGGCTATGACGGCTTTTCTTGGTGTAGCCTTGAGTCGGGCTCGAATATGTTCACGTATCAGAAGCCGTTGATTGATCCGTTCGGTATTCCCAAACTTGCCTATTATGCCAATCAATCCGTTTTCCAACCGATCTGGGCGGGTAGTAGTAATGTCGATGTTGTATATGGTCCGGCCGATCACATTTCTCCAGTGCTGTTCAACTTAGGACAGCCCAAGACTGTCGACCTCACTATCGAGCTGAAAAA